>Ga0315279_10004168_pt1 | contig 19570 bp, 15 predicted proteins | sample YL17G06_20_MG_FD_203694 | JGI IMG/M metagenome (GOLD analysis project Ga0315279, IMG submission 203694) | Sediment microbial communities from Yellowstone Lake, YNP, Wyoming, USA - YL17G06_20 | ecosystem: Environmental > Aquatic > Freshwater > Lake > Sediment | place: USA: Wyoming | collected... | reverse complement strand
GCGGGCTCGATAGTTAATTGGTCTCCATCTATCAGGCTCGCGGATACCACAGGCCGCCGCTTTCCGTCATTTGGTCGGAGGTGTCAACTTGAACCCAACCTGCTGTAGAAGATAAAGTCTATCATACTCCTGCCGATATTCTGCGAGCTTGCCGTTCACGAAGCGGCTCAGGGTCAATCCACTAACCTTGAATGACTTTCCGGTCGGGGGAATATACCCGGGGCCAGTGTTCGTGCCCGTGATGGTCCAACGCGTCACCGCGTGATTCCCTACAAAGAGTTCCTCCTCGACGGTCACTTTGAAGTCTGGATACATCGTTCGAGTGCCTGCGATGAATAGCTTCAGGGAGTCTAACCCTCTGTACGCACTTGTCGTCCCAACATAGGCCACGACTTGCGGATCGCAGATTGTATTGAGGGTATCGAGATTTCCCGTGTTCCACGCGTGAATGTAGGTATCCACCGCGGGCTTGAGTTTTGCAGTCGCCTCTTGTACTGGGTCAGGGGGTTGGCACCCTATCAGGAGACCGACGCTGACAAGAAGAATGAGGAACATGATTGGCTTCATGGTTAATCCTCCTATGATGATGTTGAATGCCTCGCTATTTGCGAAGCTTCGTTGCACAGAACGTTTACATTATGAAAAGGCCGGTGGCCGCCCACTTCCAGGGCACGGTGGAGAAAGGTTGTGAGATTAGCGCAACAAGCGCTCTTGCAGCAAAGTCTGCATATCCCGTCGTCCATCGAGCACGCAATGGATTGTCACGGTCCTACGATCGATGCTAGAGAAAATCCTGTATGGCTTGAATCGGATTTCCCGGAACTGAGAGACACCGATGTCCTGCATTTCTGGAGGGATGTGGCCCCGAAGAGGCAAAGTGCGGAGCGAGTAACAAGCCCGTTTGAGAGCCTCAAACAATCGATCAGCCTGTTCGATGGAATCGTTCAGCGCAACATACCTGTAGATTTCAAAGAGGTCCTCTTCGGCATCACTATCGAGCTGAACGTTATGTTTCTTCACTTTTGAAGCCTCGGATTCGTCGTTCGAGCGACGCAAAGGTGGCATCGAGGGACTTCACTTTGCCGCGTCGGACATTTTGCTGGCTTCGCGTCAGTATTTTCAGCAACGCCAACGTCTCCTGTGTTTGTTCAAAGGTGTGGATGTCTTGAAGGACGGCCTTGGCCTGTCCGTTGTGGGTGACAATGAGGGTCCCCTGGTGATCGGAGAGGTCACGGATGAGACGAGAGGCGTGAGCTTTGAGATAGCTGATTGGTTTGACGGAAGTGCTGAGTTTCACGGCTCCTCCTGTTCTGGTCGACCATAATATAGGCTAAATTCAGGTCGAACACAAGCTCGACGGAATTGCTCACCCCTTCGAGGAGCCAACAAAACCGGGCGGCGGCCATGGCGCATAACGGTCGGGGCACTACGCCGTCCCGCTTGGGACTATCAACAATCCATTATTTCGCGCAAAGCGGGATGGAGCCACCTCACTCACTTTCCCAATTTTCCACTCTCACATTTTCCCATCTTTCTTGGGAGGGTCGTAGCGCCTTTTGCTAGCTGCCGCCGCCCTTGATGGTTCGTCCGAGATGGTCGTCCCCTCGGGCGACTAATCAGGAGCTACAGAAACACAGCGACCGAGCTATCTCTCAGCGCTCTCGCTTTGCGACGATTTGTCCCCCAAGTGTCACCTGCACGGCCCTGTGCAAACTGTCGCGAGTGAAGACGATGTTCGATCCGCTGGCCGTGAAAAAAGAATCCGCGGTTGCGGGATAGATTTCGTTCTTCGGGATGAAGCCTCGCACCTCAAAGAATACCCGTTCTCTATCGCGCGTGACCTCAATCCTGACGGGCGAGCCAAAAGGACCTGGCGCGCTGTACTCACCGAGAATGCCAGCCTGTTCGACGTCCGCGAGGGTCACTACTGTCCGCTCCGTCTGGCCACGAGCGGGCCAGCGGTATTCCGCCGCGATACTCTGAAACACCTCATCGATCAAACTGCCGCCGCCATCCGCGTTGGTCATCACCACCGCGCCTTTGCCCGCTTTCGGGAACATCACGAATTCGGCGCGAAAGCCACGGTTGGCCCCGGAATGGCCGAAGTTGAATGCCTCAGCTTGTCCTTCAAGGAATACCCCCAGCCCGGATGGCGCCTTCTGTACAGTCAGCATCTCCCCGGCCATCCTCTTCGACAAGAGCCTCCCCGGGCGACCAGCCCACGCGTTTGCGATCTCAAGAGCCCACTCGGCAATTTCGGTCGGCGTAGTCCAAAGGCCGGCCGCTGCCATTTCAGGGTGAATCCGCCATCTGCCTTTGATCACTGCGCCATCGAGATCGTGCCCGCTCGCAGCTTCTCTCCGGCGAGCATCAGGAATCGGTTCTTCGTACGTGCTCAATTTCATTCCGGCGGGCTCGAGTACCAATCGCTTCATTAAGTTGGGAAATGGTTCGCCGGTCACGTCGATAAGCACTTGCTGCAGTACCGTAAAACCGCCTCCGGAGTACCGCCAGATCGCGCCAGGAAGCGTGTCAACACGAATCGGCGGGGTGTTTGCGGGCCTTTCTCCGTTAAGAATCTGTCTCAGATTCGGAATTGAATCACCCATGGTATAGCCGCCAAAACCTCCAACAGTAATCCCCGCACTATGACTCAAGATTCGCCGTAGCGTTACCTTCTCCTTTTGGGTAAAGCGGTTCTCCGGGAGTTTCCAAGACCTGAGATAGGTATTCACGTCTTGATCCAGCGACAGCCGTCCCGGCTCGACAAGGCACAGCAGAGCAGTTGCCGCTACCGGTTTGCTGATCGATTGGGCCTGGAACAGAGTTTCATTGGTCACCGAATCGCTGGTTCCTGCCTCCTTCACGCCGAAGCCTCGTGACCAAATCAGCCGCCCGCTGTCGATGACTGCAATGCTTACTCCCGGCACGTGCAGCGCTGCCATGCGCTCAGCAAGTGTCCAGCGAACTGCCGGTCTCCCTTTGATCGCGACGGGCGGGCGGAGACCTTGAACCACCCGGTTGACCTGCGCGTCCGAGGAATATTGCGGCGCGGAAATCGAGGTCTCGAAGATAACTATTGAAACGAACGCGAGGAGAACTATCAGGCCAGTCAAGTGAATGCGTTTGGTATCAAGCTTTACGCGAGTTGCATCGCGGTTTTTCATAGAGACTCTTCGGTCGATGATCTTCATTAGCCATAACGATTTCGTTCGGCGATTTTCTTTTTCGGCGACGCTAGGGTACTACACGCCTGGCCATCGGAGGCGGTGGCAGCTAACGTTTAGGCAAAACGCTTGCCCGCCATGCTTCACCTTCTGGCGAGCCTGCCCGCCGGAACGAAGTGTAGGCGGGCGCCCCGCGCTGCGGGGCAGGTCGGCCTGCCCCGAAGTCTTTTTTCGGGGCCTGCCCCGCTTCGCGGGGCTTGCCGTTTGTTGTTAGGCGGCGGATTAAATGCCACAGCATCCTCTTGTGGCGTCAGCAGTAGAATTGCCATTCCCAGCATTCTTGCTTTAAGCAGCAGGTATTCTGTGCAGAGAAGCGTGCTGTGCATGTTTTCACAAGGATCGGCCTCGGTTACTGAAATATAATCTCGCGAGAAGTCTTGCCACCCTTGCCATCAGTGGCTACTACAGTTACTACTCCGTGAAATGGGCGCCCCATTACTATTGGCCTCTTCCAGACGCACTTTGGCCCGTTGCCAGTTAGTGAGCCGACGGTCGAGGTCCAAGTATACGTAAGTGAGTCACCGTCTGGATCCGACGCCTTGATTTCAATTGTGGTAGTTACCCCCACCACACGTCCCGCATTGTCATAGTCAAACGTGTCCATCTTAGATACAGCAGGAGCAATCTTTGGCGAACGGTTCTGTCCAGGACGTACAATCTCTCTCGGAAAAGTAACCTGGATAAATTTGAAATCTGTTCTCAATATCCAGGCGTCCGCTGTTAGCGTACCAGAGTACTTTGTATGTGCACCACGTTCGTCACCAACTATGAAAATGAGGGTAGAATCTTCTAACCTGTAGGTACCTTCTTGAGAGTACTGATCATCTTTGTTGAACCAGTTGGCTACCTTTGCTGGCTTGCCGGATGTGCGAGTAGTTAATCCTGTAGAATCAGTATAGAACCTGAAGTATTGGTATATGGGTTTGGCAGGATCAATCCCGACATTCGCGTAGTAGAGACCGTCAAAGCGAACCCGAAGCGTTTGTTTGGAATTCGCATGTGAGGCAGGTAGTTGTATAGATGGCTCAACCGCAGATTGGTCAGTTTTTTTCTCTGGACGCTTTGCTTTGGTCCTAGTCTGCGAGGATTTCGTTTGGGTCTTCTGCTGTTGTGCACCAACAGAAAAGAAAAGACTAGAACAAAGCCAAACAAGAAAAACTAGAGAAACCATGTATCTCATGAAACCTTCTCCTTTCTTGGTTATCTTTCTTTCTATCCTATGTCGAATTCTGTGCTGATGGCAGCTACTGATGCTAGAGCCCGGTAAAGCCTTTGCTGAGCGATCCCGCTCGTTGTGCGAGCGGGAGAGTCGAAGGATGTTTGGGACCAGTCCGAAGAATCTCAACGATACCTCACTCAGGGATGTTTGCTCGGCCGCCTGTGCAATCGTTGACCGATGACGTCTCAGCCAGAGGCTTGCGCCACAGGCTCATCCGCCTCTGGCGGAGGTGCGCCTCTGGCGCAAATCCTTTTCAGATGTGGGAGCGTCGGTGTTTTGCCTGCTACGTGGAGTGGCGACACGGAGAGAGAAACATCAGCTAAGCTTGTTGCTTAGAGAGTTTCTTCTTGCGAGCAGAATACTTTGCCCGCTTGTCACTGACGGCGAGTTTCGGTTGGGGTTCTTGGGCGGGATAAATAAATTCGAGGGTGGCCGTGGAAAACATATCGGAGTTTTCTTTGCGAAGACGTTCCTCAGCCATCCTGCAATACTCGGGATCAATTTCAATTCCGATACTATTGCGTCCCGCCTTCATCGCTGCAACCATTGTCGTACCAGATCCGCAGAATGGATCAACCACCGTATCGCCCACAAATGAGAACATTCTGACAAGCCTATACGCAAGCTCCAAGGGAAACGGAGCAGGATGCTTTTTCGTAGATGTGCCGCTCAAATTCCAGAACTGCTGGAACCACTTGTTATACTCTTCCTTCGAAATCATACTGAGCTTGCGTTGCCGCTCGGTCGGCTGACGGCAGTCTCCGGGCTTTCGTTGCATCAGAACAGACTGCATGTTGTTTTTGAGGATGACATTCATGGGGTAGAAACACGTGGGTAATACTCGATCGAACCTTTCACGAGCCTTTTGTTGCGAAGTGAGACTAGGGCTGCTGAGTCCTCATGCCACATGACCCGCGCCAAATGTTTGACTCCAGGGTCTGTATATGTATACGAGAAACGGAGATCGTATACACGGTACAGAGTTTGGAAGAACGCATTGAGCGACAGAGAACTTGAAGAACCAGGAAACTGGCCAAACAGAGGCGATTGTCCTGCCGCTGCGTTTGACCGCAGAAGCGCCAAACCTACAGATTCGTATCTTGAGTAGTCGTTTCGGACCAGCATCCTGCCTGATAGTCCTTCCAGTATTCGGGCATAATCCTTCACCGACGGAAGAACCTCACCGTCTTCGTTTAGAAGAATATCGTTAGGTTTGAGTGTGCGATCTGACGTGTCGGTGGCACGAAGGAAATGGACGAACCCGTAAACAAGCCCAGGGTACATGATGTGAATGTTTGCGCAATCTCCGATCGCCTCCTCAGTACGATTGACCAAGTTTCGAAAAGCCTTACTCGTTCCTTTTACCGAAATGGCAAGGACCGGCCCAATACCTTCCTTCGCAACCACAATATCGATTCGCTTGCTCTTGAGTGCCCCGAGTACGATCTGCTCTTTCATGCTCTCCGCAGTTGCATTGAAAGAAAGATACCAGTTGCCGTCGTGATACTCAGACTTAAGCGGCGGAGTTGGTGAAAGTTCTTCAGGAAGCAATCCACCTTCGATCACAAGACGAATGCCAAGGTAGCGATGCAATGGCCTGATGTGTTCGCCACTCTCGGTTGAAGTTGCAGCGATAAAGCTTCGAGCCGCACGAGACAGCATGATATCCTCAGGAACAAACTGTTCAGGCATAGTTTCGCCATTCTCTCATTTTAGATGTCGCCTCCTCCAGAAGTCGAACGTCTGAAGGTACGAATTTCGTGTTACCGATCGGAATCAAGACATTCGATGCTTCTCGCGGTTCGAGCTTCAAAATGCCTCCGCCCAGTGGATGTCCCTCGAGTTCACAACTGAGGTCTACGAGTACGTGTCGCCAAGCTCGCTGGATTGCACGGAGAGATGTCTGGTTCTTTTTGAAAACTGCGTGCACAGAATTTGTGCAGACACACCCTGCCTCATTTCTGACAAGAGTCGGCTTCCGCCCGGACATATAGGACAGAAACGCATCTGGCACACGAATGTCCGGTATTGCGTACCACGGATCGCGATTGCGACACTTGTAACCCTTGCGTACCTCCCAACCTCGCTCCGAGTTCAAATACGCGATTACTGCCGAAGGAAGTTCTTGTGCGTCGGTAAGATCAAGTAGCATCACTGGTTCATCCTGCGAAAGCCAGCATTTTACCGTTCGTCGGTCAACGCATTCGGCGGGAAGTTGGCGTGATCGTCTAATGGTCGTTCGCAGAAAGTTTCTGGGGATGTGATACCGTTCGACGTCTGATGGCCTGAGGTGAAAGAAATCATTGGCCCCACTGACATAGCCAATGCTCGTGCTTGCAAGTTCACCTAAACGACGTACTCCCGGCTCTGAAGCAATTGATTGGTATGTGGATAGGGCATCGTCTGGGAGAAGAAACTTTCTCAAATGACAACCTGCATGCTGCCAAGAAGAGACAGTGACTCGCTTTGTGGGCTGATCGGTCCATGTAAATGATGTGAATCTGTCGAATAGAGACAGTTCAATAATTTTGGTGCGACCACCAAAACCATCTGCGAACAACAGCCAGGCAGCTTCAGACAAGCTGGGAAACAGTTTATCTCGGATTGCGACGATTCTAACCTGTTGAAACTGTGAGCATAGGTATTCAAGGACCGGAGACGCGTATGGCGCGTGTCCAATTTCCGCCGGCACTACGAATGCCATTCTGCCGCCAGCCTTGAGCAAGCCAGCCGTGACGACCAAAAACGATGCCCAGGAGGAGGCGAGGCCATTAATGTCTGCGCCAAGTTTCTGTGCAAGCTCAAGAGCCAGTTGCCTAGTCTTGCCGGCAAAGTGCTGGTATCGTATGAACGGTGGGTTTCCAGCGGCAGCCTCGAATCGACAAGTTGTGTTCGATGCCCATTCGAAAAATTCAGAGCGGTAAATAGAAGCGTCTGGAACACGTTCTCGTGCCAAGGCTGTATTGCAAGGATCCAATTCAATGCCCGTTGACGGGCTATGGAAAGCCAAAAACCGTCCATCACCGCACGATGGATCCAGCAGGCGATCCGTCTTTCGTCTTATCACCCACCGCACAAGGGTACTCGCGACTTTGTCAGGCGTAAACACTTGGCCCAGTCGTTTGCGGCCTTCGAGCGATCCTACCATTTGCCTTTCACTCTCGTATGGAATTCGGATTAACGATTTGAGCGCCGCCGGTCACTGCGCTCCGTGCGCCTTGATCTGCCCTGCCGGATTTGGCTTGTTTCTGAGATTGTGTTTGACGTGTCCGCCAGTAATGGGCAATTGCTTTAGACACATACTTGCTTAGGTTGTCGATCTTGCTCATAAGGCTCCATCGTGTTCACCGCAAGATACCGAAACTCGAGCCGAGAATCCATTCAGGGAGAATATCGGATCAGACCTCCGTGCCGCCATTTTCACATAAAGTTCAGGCAAAACGCTTGCCCGCCATGCTTCACCTTCTGGCGAGCCTGCCCGCCGGAACGGCTTGTCCGCCGGAGCCTAGCGTAGGCGGAAGTGTAGGCGCGCGCCCCGCGTTGCGGAGCAAGCCGGTTTGCCGTTTGTGAGCGACTGCGCAGCGTCCATTCATTCGAATGCAATTCAAAGCACTTAGGGCGAAGTGTTTCGGTCAAGTGGGAAGGTTACTTCGCATGGTAATAGGAGCTAATGCGCCCGCTACCTTCACACTTAGTGCATTCTTTTTTCGGGACTTTAGAAGAGTACGAGTTCGATTTCCATGCCTCGAAGTCTGTTTCTTGGCCCGTCCCTGAGCAATTCCAACACTTCTGTTGTCGATCGTCGACTTGCCATCCAGTCCCAGGATTGGTGAGAACATATAGCGCGCTGTCTTTGCCCTCCCAAGTGAGCACAGTCGCGCGGCTGTCTGATTCGGAATTAACTTTGAGGATTTCGTACTTCTCGATTGATTTGGTGTTCTCTTGAGCCTGATTCGCCATGGACGCTAGAACCGCCTTCCGTGCTCTATCGGACAGAAACGGTTGCAGGAAAGCAGAATCTGCGTCCAAAGTTAGGAGCCAGGCGCTGTAATTCCAGACAGACTTTACTAGCCTGTCTGGTGTGGAGTGATCCACCGACGGTGGGGGCGTTGCAAATCGAAGGGCGAAGCGCTTGTCCGTCTCTTGTTTACACGAAACGAGGGTGAGAGACATTGCCAACAGGACAAGTAGACAAAGCAGAGTCGACTTCATAAGGTGCCTTTCATGTATTTGCAAATTGGAAACAAGAAAAAAATGCCTGTGATGATTGAAAGACTCATTGGGACGCTCCGTTGCGCCTGCTATGTGCAAACTCAAGTCGCGACTGAGGGCGATGGTGTAGTGATGGATCCGAACTCAGCCTGCATCCCGTGGTTCCCGCCGTGCTTCGAATCTAACTTGCGACGACCTGTCCGCCGCGCCTTTTGGCGGAGGAGGTTTTCCGTTGTACAGCTCTCTACACTTCTCTCTGCCTCTTCCTACCTTTCTCTTTTGCCGACCCGAAGGCTTCCTTTGGAAAGGCATCACTTCGTGACAATATAGGTTCTGTTAGGCGGTCGTTGTGTTGCGCTCATTGTCTCAATACGCCACTACGATCTTGAGCTGATTCAAGTTGTCATCAAAGCTGAGGGTGAGCTTCTCAAGCGGCTCAGACATTGTCTTGCCTGTGTCTTTCCTCTGGAGTGTAACCCAAAACCTGTTTACGGACAAAAGCGTGGCCACGGTATCGGCTCCTGGCCAACGATGTTTGAAGAACTGATGAGTGAAATACTCGGGCGCATCCATCGATCGGAAGCCCAATTGACTCCTCTTGCGCGGCTGCGGAATGGTTCCCTCTTCGCCGAAAACAGTTACCTCTTTACCGATCCATTGGCTCAGTTCTCTGACAATATCTGTACGGATATCGATCAGGCGCTGAAACATCTCATCAGATGCTCTGACAGTCACGGATCCCTTGCGAATCCAGGCAGGCCCACCGAAGTGGGGTGTATCGCCGCTGTACTCAATTTCGACGCGGACGCATCGCTTACCCTCGTTCTCATAAACAGCTGAGCGCCAGAGGATGCCTGGATAGATTCCATCGCACTCTTCGCGGATTGTTTTTTGGATGTTATCCGGGTTCGTGACGCCCGCAGGGGTTCCGTCATCCCTTTCGCCAATAAGAATCACGGCAGTGTGGCCGGGTCTCACGGAGTTGGCGAACGCGACCAAAGTCTTTTGAAGATCCTTTAGGTCGGACTGGAGCTTTCGCTCGACCAGATTGTCTTCCCATGGTGAGTTAAGCATTCAGGTCTCCTAGGTGCGCAACACAATGCCGCCTGCTATGTGCAAAGTCAAGCCCTCTTTCAAGAGTGGGACGTTGTCATTAATCCGAACTCAGCCTGCATCCCGTGGTTCTCGCCGTGTTTCGAATCTAACATGCGACGACCTGTCCCGACGCAGTTTGTCGGGCCCGTCCCGACGAATTCACGTTTTTTGTTCCGCTTTCTGAATCCCGCCAACGAGCCCAATGCAGCAGCGGGTTGTCCCGCTGTCTTCCAAGCGGGATGGGCGGGAAGGAGGTTTTCCGTTGTACAGCTCTTCACACTTCTCTCTGCCTCTTCCTACCTTTCTCTTTTGCCGACCCGAACGCTTCCTTCGGAAAGGCATCACTTCGTGACAATATAGGTTCTGTTAACTGCAGTGCATTTGCGCTTGAGGAAGTCGTTCTTCTTAAGAAAATCTTAACATTCACGTTGCCACCTTGTCAGACATTGAAGCCGATTGTCCAGAGGGTGGAACGATTTTTTGTGCTTTCATTCGCCTTACCCTTTTCGTTTTTCGTGGCTTTATACTCTCAACCTTCTCTTCAATCACTCTTGTTATGACTGCTTTAATTTCATCATCACTGAATTTTGTTTTGTATGTTCTCCTCAATTGTCTCCTCAAGTAATTGATTATCGGTTTGGAGTAAAGCAATCTTGAAATGTTTGAGGGCTCTAATGCCGAGTACTTGTGCCATAGACTATCTAACCCCTTTTGAAGGATTAGCGCTCTGGTGATATATTGCAAATATTCTGCCGCCATTTTTAATTGGCCTTCTTCTGAGAGGTCAACTGTGAACACCTTTCGAGAATCAATCGGCTTGCTGAATATGATTCTGTAAAAATCGAATCGTTTTCCATTTGTTAAGAGTGCCCACTCTATACCTTCATTTGCTGCATAGTTTACCGCCTGTCTGAGATGTTTTGGTGAAAGTTCAAGACCCATTGATTTGACCTCAACAACGAAGTATCTCTTACCCTTCACTTGTATGATATAGTCAGCATAAGTCCCTCGTATCATGTATTCGGTTTTTACTTCTTCGATGCTGGTGAAACCCAAAGTATCGGTCAAAAATGAGTTAATCATCAGCCGTGTTCCAGATTCATCTAAATCAGAGTATTTGCCTATCAAGTATTCTTTTCTGTACCTCTTAAGGGCTGATAAAAGTTTCCTTCTTTTGGACGTTGTGAGCTGTTTCATCACATCTTCCTTTCATTTGTTGAGTATGGGATATTACATCCGCCCCAGTAATCTAATCCAAGCAAACGCATTGCAGTTAACGTTTAGGCAAACCGCTTGCCCCGATGCGTTCTATCGGGGCCGTTGCGAGATTGCCCGCCGTGCTTCACCTTTTGGCGGGCAGCGGTTTTTGGTGCTAAGGAAAATCTCCTTTGCTCATACCGCGCGTACTAAACCGCACCAAAAACCGTTGAGTGAGCACAACTATACTTCATTAATGAGCGAACGTCGTAGTGCGGCGTGTTAGCCGCAGCTGCCGCCTGATTGCAGCTTCAGATATTTTCAGCTTGCCGAATTCGTGCCTCGGTCGCAGAGAGTGCTTCGGAAATTGTATCACACGTCAGGAGCGTGTCGATCATGCACCAAACGCGATTGCTGATACGAACTCGTGGGCCAGTCTTCACGACTCTTTCGATGACAATAGGACTGTCTAAGTGAAGAAGGTAGCGAGGACCCCAGTCAGGGCCATTTGGCTGCTTAAATACTACTCGTAAGTCGGGCACGATCTCCCATTGCTTGACATGATATATTCGTTGTAGACGGCCATCGTACCGAAAGCCGATGTAGTTCGGTGGGCTAGGCCAGCCGCCACCCGAGGTCGCGTAAAAGTATCTTTGCTCTTTTTCAACGATATCAATCCATGAGATCGTCCAGCGTGGGGGATTCCCACCGCCAAGCGAGACAACGTAGACAAGATTAGAGTATATGTTCTCTGCTCCCAAGATTCCTCCAAGATAAGTGATAAGATCCGAGAGAGTGTGTTTCTCAGTGATTGCAGTTGCAGCAGCGTGGCCTGTTTGGGCTAGTCTCCGGATTTGTCGCCAACTAAAATGTACAATGTCCACGGCAGGTACAGCGACAGAGCTGATAATATGCTTTGCGTATTCTGGGGTGGCATTCGTTATTGTCAACAGAATAGCACGCCCCGCCGGGTTTCGGCAAAGAGAAGCATAACGCGCGAGTTGAGATTGTGCCGGGAGTTCAGATCCACGCTTTGCCTCAATGACAAGGAGTATTCCATCAGTGCTTACCTCTATGTCGGTGATACCAACCCCTCTGCGCCCGGTTTGAAGTTGAATTGTAGCATTGTTCTGTGTGTGTAATGGTATCCCAAGAGAGTGAAGGAGATGCTGAAGTAGTTGCTCGGAACGGGAGAGCGCAAAGCCAAGCGCAAATGTCATGTCGTTCTCCTTTTGGCCGAGCAGATCAAATACTGTTGAGACGATGCGTCCGTATGCTCTGAGCGTTGTCATGATCGACTATGGTGGCGGCAATTGCAGCTAACGTGTGCAGCAAAAACGAAGTTGCGGCACGAACTAGAAAATGATTATCCCAGTGTGCGGAGGAATCCTCTGTGAGCAAACGCTATAATGCGAGCAACGACCAACGTTCTTTGTTGGCGGTTGCGAGCCGCAAGCTTGTGTGCAAAGTGGGTGAGCCCGCCGATTGACAAACTATAATTGCTGGCGGGCGAACCGACTTGCACACGTTTTTGCCTTGGCTGCGTTTACGAACTACAAATAAATGAGCGTTTGCTACCAGTGGATACCAAAACGTGAGTGCCGCAATTTTGGTGAGGGCGCTTTTTGCCCGAACCGTTTTTGCTGCTGTTAGCTGAAGTAGCGCGCCCCCTAACGTTCCGCTCAAGCACGGCTCAATCTGATTGTGCGAAGAAGTCTCTTCAGCAATCCGTTCACTTTGCCGGGGGCAGTTATCGGAGACGAACGAGCCTGCGGTGAAGATGAGCTGCCTGGGCCGGCACCAAGCATCACGCCTTCATCGAATCCAGTGCAGAGATATGATGCCAGAGCCAGGAGCGACACATTGATTGAAACCGAATCCCTTCTATCTAAAGGTCTCCTCTGGTTGCGTGGATTGCCTGCGTGTCGAATTCCGGGATAATCAGAACAGAAGCCGTAAAGATTCTTGACTGCTTCCTTGACTTTGTCGTGTGGCCAATCGGTGAGTTGGTCGCACAGACTGCCAAGAGTGCCAGCGTTTCCACGAGTTGCAGAAGCTACTCCCTCCAAATAGTTGCTTGCCTTCGCGATGCTAACCCGCAAATTGGAATCGCTCTGAGTACGTGCATACAAATCAAATGCTTCTTCGAAATCGTGCCAGAGACCCGAAAGATGTCCGTTATTCGTGGTGAGGCGCTGAAGTTCGTTGTACAAATTGCTGAAAGAACCCGGAATCAGAAAGCGAAGTGTAAATGGTTCATCGAGGCGATAACGCAAATTGAACTTGCGCAGGACTTCTTGTAAGAGCCGTCGGTACAAGTCCTCGAAACCGGGGATTTCGTAATCACCGACGACGTTGTGGGCATCTTCGAGAAACTGCACGATGGCAGATTCGTTCGCAAAGTCTGTGCCCTTCAGTGTGAGGAATCGTTGGCGCGCTTTGCCAGGATTGTTTCGGGCGTCTTCTAACTCGGTTTCAGTTGGACGTGGAGAGAGGAATTCGTCCGCGGTGGAAAATAAGTCGCTAAACAGGTCTGGTGGTGCTTTTTGATGCGTGGCGAGCGGTTCCCACAATTCTGTCGGGGTGTACTCCCAATGGGTTCGAAGGCTTCCAGTCATAGTTCGCCGTGAAATGCTCTATGCAAAATTGAGCGAAAGAGTTCTTCTAAAACTAAGGCATTCTTACCGTGCAGAGATCTTAATTCTTCAACCTCATTGAGCGCCACGACGATTTGTTCTTGCACTTCCAGAGGGGGAAGTTTGACCTTCATTTCCCTGACTGTTCCCATCGAGGCATTTGCGACAGCTATGCCAACCGCTGCGCGCTCAATTTCTTCAAGTCGAAGCGTGATCTGGTAAAACAAAAATCGATCGTTGATTATCGGCTTAGGACGTATAACGACTATTCGCTGGTTAAGCAATGCTCTCGGCCCGTTCCAACGATAGGCCTTGAAACTGCCGGAGAGACTCACAAGGATTTCTCCCGCATCAATCCAATAGCCCTGTTCAATGTCGCCGGTGTAATAGACGAGCTGTGCATTATCATTTGATCCAAGATTCTGAATTCGTATTACCGCAGGACCAGCACTGGACTCTTTTGTAAAAAATTCCGATCGCCAAGCAAAACCCGCCTTGACAGTAGCGATATCTTCGAGTGCGATCGATGGCCAATCAATTGGCTGAAGTGAAACGTTACCCCGTTGAAGCAATGCTTTTGCACGACTAGTGGCAGTTTCCAATAAATGGAGCATCTCGGGAAGTATTGTAGAGGGTGCGCGGAAACGCGTTGGCGAAGGAGAAAACGGTCTATACCGTTCCGGTGACAATGACCAATCTTTTTTACGTATTTCATCGATTGCAACTCGATAGGACTGTGCGCTTTCGACTCGCTCGGGCCATTTTGCAAATATGTCGGGAATATCATTTGACTCAATGGAAACACGTTTATCGTCTAGGGAATAGCCGTCAGCTGTGAGTTCGTAGAACCAAACCGAGCTAGTAGCGCGACCTTTCTGGAAAACAAAAATAGCAGTGCCAACACCTGAATAAGGTTTGAATACTCCAGATGGCAACGTGATGATTGCTTGTAGATCGCACGTCGTGAGAAGTAGCTCGCGCAGCTTGCGATCGGCTTTTCCAGACCCGAAGAGGACGCCGTTCGGTACGATGACGCCGGCTCGTCCGTTTTCTAAGAGATGATCGAGGAACCATTTGAGGAAGAGTAGTTCGGTGTCGCGCGTGTCGAGGTTTATATCGGCAAGAATGCTTTCCTTCTGGACGCGACCTGCAAAAGGTGGGTTCGCAAGGATGACATCAAACCGCGGGCCAGGGTACTGACCGCCTTGCGTACTGGTCAGCGGGTTGTGATGTTCGATACGTGCGCGTTCAAGTTGGTGCAAATATAGATTGAGAATGGCAATCTTCACCATGTTAGCATCATTGTCGAACCCATTGAACGCGTGCTGTTCTAGGAATTCCCATTGTTTTGGCTTGAGTTGGCTGCCGTCCAAGATGCCGCGCGTGAGGTCAGCAGGCTTCGTATGGTGCCGCAGTATGTGCATGTAAGAAGCGATCAGAAAGCCAGCCGTCCCGCAAGCAGGGTCGCAAATTCGCATGCCTGGCTGAGGGTCTACCAAAGCTACTATCAAGTCGATGATGTGGCGCGGAGTGCGGAACTGGCCGTTGGTGCCCGACTGCGAAAGTTTACTAAGCAGGTACTCGTACATGTCGCCCTTGAGGTCGTGGCCCTCGTGCGGCGCGAGGTCCATCTCGGCGATGATTTGGACGACGGCACGAAGGGTTGGGCGATCGTAAATCTTAAGTGTGGCGTTCCTAAAGAGCATCTTGCCGGTGGGTGAAAGGCCAGGTAGCTCGTGCAGCTTCTCTATCGCGCCACGAAGGGTATCAAATAACTCGTTCCCAGTGAGAGTGACAAAATTGCCCCAGGCGTAACGAGACCATTCTCCAGAGAAAATTCTTTGGAATCCTTTCTCGATGTGAGCGGCCTGTTCGTCGCGGTCGGAAAGAAGCCGCAAGAAAACGAGGTAAGACAACTGTTCGATAGAGTCCATTGGGTTATTGACGCCGCCCGCCCAGAGAACGTTCATCAGCTGATCTACTTTTTGCCGTAGGCCGGAAGAGAAGAAGTTGGAGTTGGGGCTTTGACCCAGAATAGAGATAGAATTGGATTGGGATTCAGGCTTAAGCAAGGTTTCAAACTCCTTTCAAAGCATAGCGGGAACACTCAACCAAAGATGATTGACGCAGTGCCTCGAAGACTTTGTCACGCTCAGCGAAACGAGAAAGCGCTGATAATCCACCGAGAGTGCGAAACTGGCTCCGCTCAAATAGTTTGTTATAACGACCAGCGAGAAAATCGTCGAGCGCTTGGCCATCCTCGCTCACAAGTTCGGCCGTAGCATTAAGCCACTTTTGGTCCCCGTACCGTAGGTTGAATCGAGAGGCGATAGAATCCACCGTGTCTGTAACAATGCTATCCTTCGTTGGGAGCGGGCGCTTGCCGAGCGCGTTGTACACAAATGCTGGAGTCGGCGCTGGTACACCGTAGGAAATGATGAGCTTATCAGGAGCGTAGAACATTTCAGGGCGATGGTAGAAACGTTCCTGGAGAATAATTTCGATGGCATCATCGTCTTCGCTCTCGACAGCACTCTTAAGCTCTGGGTCTACATCTGCGAAATCCTTGAGATCGCGTTCGAAGGAACCCCTGAAAGTCATGATATCCACTTTCTCGCCGCTCGGCCCGATAATACGTACTTGCTGACTAACGATTCGATCGATACCTTCCCAGACAGGAATCTCACGACGGGCCTTATCACCGTTGCCGCCAGAATACGGCTCCCTGGGCTCGTGCACACTACCATCGCTTGGTTCGTATCGCGCAGGTGCTCCCCGCTGACCAACCTGTTGTGGCACCTTGAGAGGTGCAGCATAGTCGTACTTCTCTTCAAAGAACTCAGCAACAGCGCAGAAATCGAGAAGAAAAAAGTGCTTCTTTTCGTACTCAGTGTTGCCTATGACGAAACTGAATCGGCGTGTGCCTCGTCCCTTGATCTGGATATACTCCGTGGGTGAGAAGATCGGACGCATCAGTACGACATTAAGTAGATCCCGACAGTTGTAGCCAGTTGAGAGCATATCCACTGAGACGGCGATGCGCTCGGTGCGCTTCCCGTCGCGGAACTCTTTCGCAAGCGATGAGGCATCGGGAATGCGTGACGTGATCGTAAGTGCAATCCCCGGTTTGAGCTCGTTTAGTAACTTTGTTAGTGCGGTAGCATGAGTTTGGTTGACAGCGAAGATGATCGATTTCCCGAGATCTCCATTCGGGTCACGCTGTGCCTCTCGGAGAAACGCGTCGCACATTACACGGTTCCGATGTGGAGTGAATATCTTGCGCTCAAGGTCTTGAATCTTGAAATTCTCTTCCTGCTCGTTGATAACGACAGTCCATCCTGCTTCTTGCAGCGCCTGGGTAGTGATGTCTGAACGGCAGTCAACTATCTTTGGTAGACAGAGAAACGGCCCTTCAGGGTCTTTCACCGCATCAACAATGTCGTAGCGGAACGTTGGCAGACCTGGCTCACAACCAAAGTAGTGATAGGTGTCCCGAAGTTGGCGGGCCTCCAATGCCTTTGGATCGTCGGTGGATAGTTGTTGAAGATCGACGTTCCTCAAATACGCCTTCGGTGTGGCGGTAAGTCCTATTCGAGTAGCTTGGAAAAACTGCACGGCTTCACGCGCGTCGCCGTAGATAGAACGGTGTGCCTCATCGTTGATAACGAGATCAAAGTAAAACGGTGTAAACTCCTCTCGGTAGCGGCGGTCTGTCATGAGCGATTGGATCGTTGCGACAACGACGGACGATCCGAGAAGCTCTCCGGTTCGGCGGGCAGTCTTGTAAATAACAGGGTTGTATTCGCCGAGAACGACGTTGAAGTCTTCCATTGTTTGCTTAGCAAGCTCGATGCGGTCAACAATGAATAGGACGCGCTCGGCATTTCGTGTGATGAGAAACCGGCGGATCATGGCGGCACAAAGTAGAGTCTTGCCAGTTCCCGTGGCCATTTCAAGAAGAAACTTGCGGCGGCCACTGTTATCGTAGCTTTTGGCTATCTCGTCCATCGCGTTGATCTGATAACCACGTAGAACGAGGTCAGCACGCAGTGCACTAAGGTATTCTGGGCGGATTACTTCTGTTTGCAGGGGGCGCGGTGGCTGAAGATTCTTAAGCCGAACCCTTTCAAGGTCTTCACATGACGGCAGTCGTTCGATGCGGTAAGCATCTCGCTGATCGGCTCGCTCGAAGTTCCAGAACCAATGCTCACGTCCGTTGGAGAGGATAACAAAAGGGGCGTTCAAGTTGACTGCATATCCGCGCGCCTGCTCTTTGGCGTCGTACGGATCAAGGTCTTGCCGCTTAGCTTCCAGGACGCAAAGCACCCGGCCCAGGCTGTCTTTGAGCAAATAATCTGCTCTACCGTTGACAGTGTTAAGCTCGAACTGAATCTGCTGTGGATCAAGCAGATTCCAATCGCTAGCTTCGAGTGCCTTGTCGATCAAGATCCTTGAGAACGCTTCATTTTGGCCGGATAGCATTCAGATAACCCCTAAGTATTCTCTTGATTGAGGACGAACTCGGATACAATATACTGAAAAGTTATGCGATGCTTGACATCTACTCATAGGGGGCGCGCTATTTCAGCTAACGTTCAGGCAAAGCGCCGTTGCGTTTGCCTTTCGGAATTCACTTCAGAATTTGGCAAACGCAATGGAGCGAGCTCTTAACGCTTCGCCAACCTTTGTTTTTCGTTTGCCTATGCAGAGAGCGAGCGTCGCTTTGCCGTTTGTTATACGACGCCGCCTGACTTCACGAAACTCTCCGATTGCGATATTGCTAACGTCGCTCTTGGCGGCGCAGAGCTATCTCTGTGAGTCGCACTACCGAATGCCTGTTACGAATCACATTCTGATCATCCCACCAAGCGTCACCATCATTTACCCCAACTAAATCGCGCCGCCAAGTGTGAGATGGATGATTTCTCTTTCGCCAGGGGGCGGTGGCGTATAACTAGTGCATGAACGAATTTCGTTCTTGTTGCCAAAATGGATGGATAAACGAAGTACTGCACCTATCTCGCCCATGGGTGCTATCCACAGTCAAATGAAACACGAAATGAGCAATTCCCCGGGTCGGGCTGGAGAGCGTGCGGTGCGAAGAAACAACATAAACCTGTGCTCGTTAGCCGGGGAACAGTCTCTACTAAGCTAGACAATTGCGAGGCACGTGTCAATACCGTAAACTCGGTATTTTTGGTCGTTCTCCAGATGGGAATCTTCTCTTTTTCCAAATGCTGATGTGTTCCTTCGGCACTTTCTTTAGGAAAGAAAGTGCCACAAAGAAACATCTCCGAAATTGTAATCGCACTTGGTTGTGCAGCCTACACACGACCTGCGATTTCGCCCCGTAAGGAGTTCAACAACCTCCTGTCATTTGTGCAATTGGGTCGAAATCGAACCCGCGTGGAGATCCACCCCTCACACACGCCAAACAATTTCGGACTTTTTTGCGGGAGCTAGACCACCCAAGATTTCGGAGCCCATCGCCCCCAATCCACAAGGCCCGAAATCGTCGGCAGGTGCGTTGGCAGATGCATCGTGCGTTTAAATTCCGGCCGATTGTAGATACCGAGAGGAATTCCACTTCTGCCTGCAGGCCGGAATTTACGGCATGTGCGGTTGGTGCTCCATCAAGTGCGTTTCGATTTCGGGCAAACTTTTCTTTTGTCCATTTCTTTTCCTAAAAGAAATGGACAACCCCTTTCCCTTACGAGCAGCAACTAACCACTCTTTTTTTCCGATGCGGCCTCAAGAGTTGCTCGACCGACCCTCGACCTTCTTTTGCCTCCGCTGGTATGTTTCCCCTGAAGCTTGCAGCGCCGGAACAGTCAGAAATCGTCATAGCTTGATTCCGACAAACTACAAGGCTATATGTAGGTCTACGCGCCGACCGTCAACCCTTCTCTCAATGCCCCTTCGAGATTGTACACCTCCGCAAACAAAGGCGCAATACCGGAAACTCGGTATATTTGAAGAACCAG
>Ga0315279_10004166_pt1 | contig 19574 bp, 26 predicted proteins | sample YL17G06_20_MG_FD_203694 | JGI IMG/M metagenome (GOLD analysis project Ga0315279, IMG submission 203694) | Sediment microbial communities from Yellowstone Lake, YNP, Wyoming, USA - YL17G06_20 | ecosystem: Environmental > Aquatic > Freshwater > Lake > Sediment | place: USA: Wyoming | collected... | reverse complement strand
ATACCCAGGCGTTGAAAGCTCAACAAGATGCGTTATCCTGTAAACCTCATTTCTCATTGTCTCTCGCAAAGTGCACGCATCATCAACCGTGCCCGTGACCTTGACGAGGATGTCAACCATGATCTGCTCAGTTTTTTGCCACGCTTCGCGGCTTAACGGAACAGCCTGCACAGGTCCTGACGGGCTATAGCATGCGATGACAAGGTTTTTGCCGACTTTCGTCCAGTCCATAGTTTCGACTTTCGTGTCAGCCCAATAGATGTCGCTTGCTGCTGGGCTCTGCAGGCTCCAGTTCTGCTGCAGCAGTTGCCATATTGCTGACGCTGCGGTCACGGGGTTATCAAGCCTCCCCGATAAGTCGGCACGTCCTCTGCTGCCTGAGCATCCTGAACCTTAACGGCTGTTGAAAGGTTCACGATTTGACGTGCAAAGTCTTCTTTCAACCCATCTATCGTGCGCTGTATAGCTTCAGCGTAAGGTCCAGACCTTGCAACCCGAAGGTCTCCCAGGAAATAGTCAAACGCGCCTACCAAGGCTCCGCCTGAAGAAACCACTAGGATCCGCATGCATGCAAGGTCTAACGTTGCCATCCAAGCGCCTTGATACTTCGGGTCAGCAGCTGACAGGTCAGTGCCTAAGAGCGAGTTCACGTAGTTGTTCGCAAAGGCAACATGAGCCGTAAGGCTTGACTCGGCAATGTTAAGGCCGTAGACAGTGTAGACCTTGTTCACAGCGTCATACGTTGCGTTCAGCTGCGCTGCCACATCAGCGTTTTCAATGTACGTTATCATGTTCTCTCAACCAAACTATCAATCAGTTTTTTAGCGTCACATCGCAGGCAGATCTGATAGTCGCTGACACTGCATTTCTCGCAGATGATCTTGCTAAGCTTCTTCAACTGCTGAGTCAAAACGCCGTCACGATTTCTACGTCGTATCCAGCGTCGATGAGCCTCTGAAGCTCAGCGCTAGTCAAAACCTGCCTCGCACCGTTCACCCTGGCAACTATGTAGTTGCCCTTTCCAAGGACCTTGCTCATGCGTATCTACCTACATGCTGGGCGTCAACTTTCCGCCGGGAGCAACCCCCTAACTCTCAACCCGAAAGGAGAAAGGAGACTGTTTGAGGAATGAAAGCGTGCTCTCATAAATGCGGGTTGACGTCTACGTCAAGACCCCAAAAAAAAGGGGTCTAGTTGAGACTATTTGGTCACTTCTGGTTTTGATGTTGGTATCACTGTAGGTATGCCGGATATTTCTGTAACTGCTGCGGCTTGATTCGCTGTCACTCCCACGCCTGTCATTGCAACTATCGCGTTAATAGCGGTTGAACTTGTCTGTAGGAGACCAGTTTGCGAGCTTTTCGTAGTGTACATGCCTACTAGCTCGGCTATTACGAAAGCCAGAGTTGCTATTCCACCGAAGACGACGCCCATCTCAATCAGGAATGATGGGTCGAATGCGGCGGTTGGCGTTGTCGTGTCAGCAAACACTGGACTCGCCAAGCATAGAGCTGCTGCTAGAACCAACACAGCTAGAAGAAACACTTTCTTCATTTTGGCCATTCACCTCCCTACATCGACTTGTTTCGCCTACCCCGCATGTGAGTAGGCTTTGAAACAACAAAGAAGAAAAAATGAAGTCGAAAAAACGGGAAACTTGCTGTATATGTTTTAGGTCTAACCGGTTGCTAGATTCGTGACTTTGAAGATGGCTTCTCCACACAAGACAACAGGCGCGTACCTGGTCGTTAACGACACGTCAACGCTGTCAAACTCTTTCTTCGGGTCAACGTCGCTCATCAATGGCCTCTTGATCACGAAGAATCCCATAGGAGCATATGCAGCGCTCAAGTTCTGGCCAGTGCTCAGAATGTATGCAGTGCCCGCTGAGACGACTGTGCTTATTTGCACTGTCATGCCATAGATAGTTCCAAGTATTCCTGATTGCATCACTGGCTCGCCGTATTCCATGTGAAGACTGAACTGGGGCAAGTACATTACGTCGCGGGCGTTGATAGGGTTGAGCAGTATGGTGTCAGGAATGAAATTATAGCTTTCAATCTTTAGCTTCGCATTCAAGATGTCCTTGGTGCCGAGGCCGCCGCTGATCGTGAACTCTGTGCCGGTTGCGCTTAGGCTTGTGCCCGACCCTGATGAGCTGTTTGCCGCTGCGTTGCTGATGACGTTCATGCAGTCGAGATCAATAGTGTAGGCCATTCGCCGCGCTAAACGGCGAAGCTGCTGTTCAATCACAGGAATGTAGAGGTCTTCGATCTGCTCTCTCGTGATGCGTTCCCGGTGGCCCTTCTTGTACGGCGTGACAGTAACGTAGGTGAGTGGCGTGAAATCCATTGGGATAGGTTGGCTATATCGAATGGTCCTAATAATATATGACTTTCATTATGTCACAGTAAGAGCTTCTCCGCTTCGGTCTTTTCGGACCGTGTTTTGAAGTAGAACTCCCATCTTTTTCTACTTCAATCTGATGCACAATGCCGTCTTTCAGACAGATAATATCTGGTCTAATTTCAGCATCGTCAACAAAAACTATTCTATAGCCCAAATTTTGAAGTTCTTGGGCTACTTCTGAGACTTTAGTAGTATGCGCTGCTTTCGTAAATCCCTTCATCCTTTCCTTTACGGCTTTGGATATTTTCTCTTTTGTCTCTGGAGAACAGGGTTTACCCTTATTGAGCGGAGATTGCCCCTTCTTCCAGAGTGGGACGTTAATCCCCCTTGTTGCTCTCCAAAGTGGATCACTCCATTTTGCCTTCATCTTTTCGCTGTGAACACGTTTCTGTTCTTCGGAAAGATGTTGGCCATAGAAGGGATTTCTTATACCGCGCATATCTGTTGATCGTTGCTGTCTGAATTGGGGATTTGCCCATTCGGCTTTTGCTGCATCACTTATCTTCTTTTTTGTTTGCTCACTGTGACGATAACCCTCAGGTATTGGCATATTCTTCAGCCAATAATAGTACGAGGACCATTGATATAAGCTTTCAACTCCCTCTGAGATTTCGCTGATCGCAGCGCTCCTTGAACCGCTTTCCTTTACGAAAGTCGCTGTTTTCCCGGCTACCAGCGGAAATTCCGGGAATAGCTTCTTGACGACGAGTGCCGGCATGGTTAATTCAATGATTTTCTTGTGCAACGCTGGATACGCAACTGCGCCTGAGTCAACCCACGTTAAAGCATCCCTTTGAAAACTCATTTGAACCCACCTACAAAACCAGGACGTAAGCCGTGCCGCCGCTTGTGGCGCCAGCGTTCGCCCAGCCGATTCCGGCACGCGATTGATTAATTGCTGATGCTGTTCCAGCGCTTGTGTTACAGTCTACGGATGTTACCCCAGGGATTGTTTGAATTGTCCCTAGAGGTCCTGAGCCAACATAATCACCCGCGATTATTGTCCCGTAGGCTTTTGCTCGTGCTAGCCCTCGCCATAGTATCGAGACTGCTTTGCCATTAAGTGCGCTTGTCAGGCTGATTCCACACTTTTTGAGGCTTGGGTTTGTGGTGGGCTTTTTAACTGTCCAATCAGCGGTTATTTCGACAACTTGGCCGATTGTAATGTCCTCGCCTGCAATTTCTGTCGTGATATAGCGATCAGAAACGTGCGGGGTTGTTCCTTCAAATACTGGTGCACTCATTCAAATCGCCTTACTTGAAGCCGACGAGTTTCCGGTGTGCCTTCAGAATGTCCTGGAACCAGTCAAAGTTGCCAAGGGCATCACGGTTGATCTCGTTAACTGCAACGATGCCTTTCCCCGCAACCTTCTGCGCTGTTGAATCTCCTTCGGGGGCCTTTTGAGTATTCTTTGCATCTTCCAGATTCTCTGCTTCTTCGCCTTCCTCGCTCAGCTTCTTCGATAGTTCGCTGATCTTCTTGCTAAGGTTCTTCTTCGTTGCCTTCTTGGCAAGCTCTGACTCTAGTTCTGTAACCTTCTTGTTCAAAGCGTCAAGGTCCGCGTCTGAAGCTGAAGGTCTCTCTCTGATCTTCTTTTCCAGCTGAGTAAGCTGATTCATCAAGTCCTCATATTCAACCTGCTTAGGGGCCTGCTCGCCTGGTGACACGTTTACGACTGCTTGTGCCTGATGTGAAGAAACCTGATTGTCCTTTTCAGACAAAGGCTTCACCTCTTGTTGTTGTCCATTTTTGTTTTCAGGTTCTTGCGGCTCCTGAAGCCTAGAACCCACATCTTTGTCATTTTTAAATGACTGTGAATTTTCCACGGACTTTACGATTGCGTCCCATTGGGAATCGTTCATTGCCGCGGCGAAGCCCACTGGCTTAAACTCAGTGTTCTTGTAGGCTGGGCTCGCAACGATGCTGAGTTCGCGGACCTTGGGCTTGTGCACGATCTCCCAGGCTCCAGGGCACAGGTGGATAAGCATACCTTCGTTCCGTGTCGGCCTCTTACATCTGCTGCACTCAACATCATCACTGTCAACCTGAATGCTAACATGTGTAACGTAGCCTCTGAGGACTTTCTCAACGAGTTTTTCCTCGCCAACCTCAGCCCTGAACCATACAGTATCGCCGACGCGCTTAGCTTCAGGAACTTTCCCGATGACCATGAGTGCGCTTTCAGCATGGTCAACGCGAAGCTGAGCCCCTATGAGGCTCTGCGTGATAAAGTCAAGGTCCTCAGCTGGCACCTGCCACTTGTTAGCGTTGATGCTCGTGTCTATGGCTACGCCTTCAATGTTAATCAACTTCTCCTTCAAAGCAAACTGAGCATCAACGCCCTCTTGCGCCTTGAAGGGCACGAAATACCGGAGCTGCACGATTTTTTCACCTAGATTACTATGGCAGTTTTCCCGTTTTGGCGTAACCACTCTTCCTGCCACGCCCTGAACGCTTCGACGCTTTCAAGCATGCCCTTCTTTGTCGACTCGTAGCCTTCCATCTGTTTCCTCAAGTTTTCAGGAAGTTTTCGATAATCAGCGTCTTTAGGATCATACCTTATGGCTATACCGAATTTCAGAGCAGCTCTCACAATGCGCTCAGTTACGAAGGCTCGTGCATCAGAGTCAGAGTAAGCTTTTCGATGATCCATATGCTGCCAGTAAGTTATTGCCCCTCTAACGTGCGCTCTGTCGACCGGGTAGTTAAAGCCTACGGGGTCTGCAAACTCACTTTCCGAAAGGCTCGCATAATCCTTTGGCTTAGTCAAGCCTGCGTTTGATCCTCTTTTGTAGCCGTATTTCTTTTCTCTAGCTTCAATTGCTTTTTCTAGCTCATCTCGCTCTTCTTGCGTATAACCACCTTGAGATAAGAAACTCATTTCAGATCACCATGATACAAGGCCTGATTACAAGGCCTGAACATTGTCACCCGGGTGTCATTGGAAAGTGGGAAACTATTTGACTTCTGAAACGTTCACGTAGGCGTTTACAAACCGCCTTCTCCACTCGTCCCATGCCTTGAAATCGAGAAGAGTCCGAATTTGGCCCTTCAAGTGCGTGTCAAGCCACTTCCTCACTTGCTCGGCAGTCTTGAACTGTTCCCTTTCAAATATGTAATTCTGAATCTCCCACCGGTCAGAGCTCTTGACTTTCCCAAGCGTGATCTTGATGCCTTTGCCAAGCTCCTTGACGCGAAACTTGTCAAACCTCGCTGGGTCCTGAACCCTGTAGCGCCAAACAGTCTTATCCTCTTCAAGCCCTGGCATAGAACATTCCTCTATAACAAACCTCTAGCCCCGCTAATTCGCGAGCCACTCGCAGATCGTAAGCAAACGCTTCAAGATCTGAGCCTTAACACACGCGAGCCTACGCTTATTATCAATCAGCAGCACATAGGTCGTCTGATCGGCTGGTACGACGATTCGCATGTAACGGTTATAACGGTACTTTTTCGGGTCCATCTTCCCATAAAAGAACCTGCGAACTCTACAGAAGAGACAACTAAAGTGGACCCTGCGCATCTCCTCCGTGTAGCCGCAGAGGCTACTGCATGCCATACGCGGCCACCAACTACCCGCCTTCTTCACCAAACAATACTTCCTCTTCTTTCACGATCCGTTGCCTTCAGGGTAGTCTTCGGGAAAGCCTAGCCTCGGTCGGGCCTCTTTCGCGTAGATTATGCCCTTGTCCACAAGGTCACAGTACATTTTGCCCTTGTCCTGTATTGTTGGCTCCCAAATAGGGCGCCATTTAACCTGCGGAACTGCAATACCTTCCACAAACTTCGCTTCGAGAAGCTGTTTGAAGAGCACGGTTTCAAGCACGTCTGCGATTGCTTCTTGGAGCATGCGTAGCCTGGTAACGTATTCTTGCATCACAACCTCAGCGGTAGCCCTGTTTGTTCCCTCACTTTTGCCCATGAATATTTTGGGCACGCCGAGGACGGCTTCGCGTTGAGTGTAGAGGTAGTCGAGCCAAAACTGTACGTTAACGTCGCGGGTCATGCTTTGGATCACGTCGACGCTGACGTCGCCTCGGACGAACACGTCTGTTGCTGCTTGGCGAGTGCTGAAAGCTTCCATCAGTGCTGTTAGCTGTGGGTCACTGAACGGTCTTTCAGGCGTCCCAGCCTTGACTACGAGCATCGGCTTAGTGTAAGTGTGAATGATGATGGCCATGTCGTCTTCAAGCTGGTCAATTAACGCTTGAATTTTCAGCATGGACCTCAACTGCGAAGTGCCATAGCTGAACTCGTACCACCAGCTCTTGGGAGACCAGCGAAGATGGATAATGTCCTGCGCTGTGAAGGCTACGGGGGGAAACGTTAGGAGTTGAATGTAGCCGAAAACGTTTCCGTAAGCATCACGACGGACGCGCATGTGCACGGGATCTAATGGTTTGAGCCACCACTCTTCAGGTGGTATACCTTCCTCGCGGCAGATCTCCAAGTAAGCGTTGCCGAAGACAAGCATGTCGACGCCTGAGATCCGGAGAGTCTCTAAAGCGTTATGCTCGTCAAGCCAGTCCGTCAGCCAGTCTCTTACATCATCGTCTCCGCCTTCAAGCTCAAAACCGTTGCTGATTGCCAGGTTAATAGTCACGTCAAGAGCAGCTTTGATGTACGGCGTAAAAGTGTACAGGTCCTTGTACTTAGGGAGGTCTTCGATGGGTGTTGCGCCCCACAAGCGGTCCCAGTACGCGGTGTATGGGGGCGTGACGAAGCCTGCGCCGCTGCCCTTAAGCATGTACTTGTTAACGTAGCCCCAGAGCATGTTGTCAGCTTTCCAGCTGAAGGGCACTTCCTCTTCCAGCTGCTTCCTGCTTACAGCCTCGGGAACCGTGCGCTGCGCTTTGAATCCCTTGCGCATAGCATCCGCGACGCGCTTAACCTGTTTTCCAATGAAACTCATTCTGTCAACCTTTACTCTGCAATTTTTAATGTTGTAGCATGACTGCGCCTACGCCTGGAGGGGCCAGGGCTTGTTTGAGACTATATCTAAGTGCGTCCGTAGCATGGTCATTCTCCTTCACGTTTTCCCTGTACTCGAGTAGTTCGCTGATGAGGTTCACGCATTTTTTGCTGATGAAGATTCTAGGCTGGCCATCGCCTGCTTTCGGGAACCTTCCCCCGAGCTCCCGGATACCATCTTCTCGTCGGCCTTGGTAGCCTATTGCATTAAGCTGAGCCTGCCTCAACGCGTCGATGGTTTCAGGATTTGACGGGTCGCAGAAAATAGGCCCTGCCCCATACTTCTGCTTAAACTCTACGAGCGCCTTGATTATGTCCTCTTTTTTCATGTGTCGCTCATACACTTCATCAAGGACCCAGATCCTATCATCGCCATCATAGCAAACGGCTAAAATTGCTGTCGGATTAGTCCACCCGAAGTCCACACCAAACCGCACTTCTCGGACAAGGCCTAAGTGAATTTCTCTCACGTGCACGCTGGAGTCGAAGCTGAAGCTTCCGCCGCCAACAGCTGCAAAACGGCCGTAGACAAAGCGATCTGCGAAGCCCCCTGTATGCGTACGCACAATTTCAGTTATGAAATCCTTGGGCAGCTTTGTGTTATCATATATGCTCCAGCGATACACCCGGCAGTTAGGACTCTTCGTCACGGGATTTTCGACTGCGTTGAAAAGTTCGCTGCCTGGAGTATCAGGCGTTGTCGTTATCCATACTCCTGGCTCTACTGGGACTTTGCAACGGCCACTCCCGCGGAGTCTGCGGATAACGGTAAGCCAAGACAGGTTGAAATGGCGAATCAGTCTTGCTTCGTCAATGTGACCGTAGTCAATGTTTGCACCCTCAGCGTTTTCGGGGTCTTGGAGACTAACGAACCACCATTCACTATCATTTTTCCAGTCAAGCCGCATATCTTTTCGGCTGAACCCTCGAATAAGCGGATTATCACTAAACGGGTATTGGCAGCCGAGGAGAAGCGGCGACTCAAGTGTCTGGAAGATCGTGCGGCGCATCATAGGGTAAGTCGGTGAAAAGATGAAGCCAACACTACCCGGATAAGCCCGAGCCCACCGGATATCCTCAAAGAGGCCGGATAATGTTTTCCCAGCGCCTGTTCCGCATAAGCATGCCCTTTGAGGCCAGACTCCCATGCCAGCGTGAAACTTGAGCTGCTCGGTGTGGGGGCAATAGCGGAGGTAGTTAAGACGCTGGAGCTGCTGGGTGCTCGGGCTCTCCCGTTTCAACCGAAGTAGCGATGTCTCCAATTCGCTTTTTGACGTCTTCTCTCCCTTTTTGTTGTCGTAACCGGTGCGCTTACTGTAAGGTGTCTTGAGGTTTCTGAGATTTTAAATATCACAGCAGTATACGTCTAGAAGAGAGAGCTGATTGGGAGAATAACTATGGGTAACGAAAGCTTTCACTTTCAATTAGGGGCTTTCAGATGTATAGTTGTTAACGACGGTAACAGTCCGTATTCTGACCCTGCCCAGGTTTTTTTCGTTAATGCACCCAAGGAACAGTTAAAAAAGGTGCTAAGGGATCACAACCTCGACATCTCGAAGTGGAAAGAGTATGTCAGCCCTTATCCAAGCCTGCTGATTAACACGGGACAGCACAGGGTTCTGATCGACACAGGTGAGGGTAACTTGGAGCCAACCACTGGTAAACTGATCCCCAACCTACGAGCCGAAGGAATTGCACCCGAGGACATCGACACCGTCATCCTCACACATGCACACCCCGACCACATCGGAGGAAACATCGACAGTGAAGGCAAGCCAGCATTCCCTAACGCTCGCTACATCATGTCGAGAGATGAATGGAATTTTTGGATCCCCAAGCCAAACCTGGCTGCATTAGACATCAGTGAAAGCGACAAAGAATTGCTCGTCAAGTGCGCACACGATTACCTTCTGCCAATTCAAGATCAACTTGAACTTGTCGACCATGAAAAAGAAATCGTGCCTGGTTTTTGGGCCGTGGATGCACGTGGTCACACCCCTGGACATATGGCGGTTTCCATTATCTCAGACAACAATCAACTGCTGTGCGTCGGTGACACGGTGATTCATCAAATTCACATGGAGCATCCAGACTGGTATATCAAGTACGACTTAGATCCTGAACAAGTCATAACCACACGGCGCCGGCTCCTCGATCGAGCCGCAACTGAGAAAGCCTTGGTGCATGCCTTTCATTTCCCTTTCCCTGGACTAGGTTATGTAATCCAGAAGGAAGTCGGTTGGCAGTGGCAGTCCATGAGGTAAGCGCGCGCGTTGCGAAGGGCTTAAGTGTTTTTGCTCTGTTTGTTGTTTTTTGGTTTGAAGGTTTATGGGGGCTGTGAGTGAGGAGGTGGGTCCTGGGGGTTTTGTGTCTCGGGATTTTCGTTTGCTGTTGGTGATCGTCTTTTTCACAACTTTTGCAAGTGTGATGGTGTCGAGTTCGGCTGTGATTTTTCTGGTGAAGTCTCTTGCAGTGACACAGTCGGCTACGGTGGCTTTTATTGGGGTTTTGATGTCTGTCAGTAGTGTGGCGATGATTTTGGGGAATTTTGCTGGTGGTTTCTTGGCAGATCGTGTGGGTAGGAAACATACGATTGGTTTGGCAGGCGTGGTTTTGGCGCCTAGTTTGTTTGTTTACGTGGTTGTGCCTAGTGTGTTTCTTGTTGTAACTGTATATTTTGTACATATGTTTGCGGAGTCGTTGTTTCAGCCGGCTTTCACGGCGTTTGTGGCAGATCTGAGCAAGCTGAGTTCGAGGGGCAAAGCGTTTGGTCGCTTTAACTTGTTTTGGTTTGGGAGTATGGTTCCTGCACCGTTGGTTGGCGGGTTTTTGGTTGACAGTGTGGGGTTAAGGATTCCGTTTATGATCGCTTCGTTAGTGGCTGTTGTCGGGATTATTGCTTCCTTGGGGCTCGTAGGTGTTAATGGCGAGGTGGCTTCTGGGGATAAGGTTTCGGACGGTGAAAGCGCTGGGAAAGGTTTCATGCCTTTTCGTAGAGTGTTACTGTTTTTTGGTGCCATAGGTGTTCTTTCGGGTTTGGCGAGCGGTTTGTTGGGGCCTTTGACCCGAGATTTTCCAATTTACAAGCTGAATGCCGATGCGACGGCGTTGGGGTTGGTGTTTTCGTTGGGTTCGGGTTTGGCGATAGTACTTGTTCAGGTTCCTGGTGGACGTTTGACGGATAAGTTTGGGCGAAAGCCGTTGATGCTTCTCAGTTTGTTGGCGACGCCATTTGTCGTAGGGTTGGCTTTTACGGATTCGGTTGCCGAGTTTATCGCTGTTTCTGCGGGGCTGTTTGCTTTTGCAAATTTGGCTGCGCCTGCGTATCAGGCTTGGTTGATGGAGTTGGTGGATGAGGGGAGACGGGCGAAGGTTATGGGGTTTGTTAACGCGGTGACGGGTGCGGGAGCTTTTTTGGGGCCTTTAATTAGCACTTGGCTTTGGGAGACGCAGGCGTGGGTTGCCGTGCCATTTATCGTGGCCGCATTGTCATGGCTTATGCAGATTCCGCCGATTCTAAAATTGAGAGAAACCAAGACAAGAGAAAAACATGCCTCTTGAAATGCGCGCGCTTGTGTCTACGTCGGGACTAATGCCGGCAGGTCAGAGTTACCCATGTCCGCCACGACTTTCCATGTGCCGTCAGACTGCTTCCTGTAAACGGTCAGGTACTTGCCACTGTCTTTCATTTTTTTGCCATTCGGGTCCATCAGGGTCACCTTGTTTGTACCGCATGTGTACGCGAAATCACCGGCTCGGGACACTTCCACTTGGGCAGTTTCAAAGCTGAGCGAGAAGTCGCGCATCGAAAAAAAGACTCGCATGAACTCCCGAATCGCAGCACGGCCAGTGACCATTGGTGCTCCGGGCCAGAGCAGGACAGCGTTGTCGGCATAAAAGGAGACGTATCGATCCAGGTCCTTCGCCTTGGCTGCCTCCCTTGCCTTGTCCTCAAGCTTGCGAATGGACTTCACATCGGGTTCTGGGTTATCCATCTTGATCCCTATATGACAGTTTGTCATGACGTAATAAAAGCTTGGTCGAATCTAGACTCGCGCGCTCTTTATTGTTTAACTTTCTTGAATAGAAGAACCCTTGTCTGCTTCATGCTCTTTCCTTTGACGCTCAGCCTCTTCCAATAGTGCCTTCTTCAAGTCAGGGTCTGCTTCAAACCCGAGGTTCAAGCTCAGAAGGTTAACCTGCTGAGGCTTCTTTTCAACGACGCCAACGCTCTGCAGAATCTCAAGGATTTCCAAGTTAGTGTCTTTGATTAGCTTCAAGGCTCCCAACTTCACGAAGTCATTGTCTGTATTCTGAAGGAGCAACCACGTTTTGGGGAGAGTAGATCTTGCGCCTTCCACACATTTGTGCAAAAGCGTCGGATCATTAAGCTGGACCACTTGCGGGATCCACTTGTCACGCCTGTTCCAATCACGATAAAGCGAATCAGCATTTACAGCGAATTCGCCCTGAAGATTCTCAATTATGAGCTTTAGAGAGATCCCCATTAAATGCTGCTGCAGCATCTTAGTTCGTCTTTCCAGTAGATCTTTATCCACTTTTTGACCCCCCTAAATCGGACTTTTCTGTCCGATTCTGTTTCCGGATATAGCGCATCGAAACTGTTATTCTCTTCTCACTTGAAGCAGTGTATGGATGAGCTAGGTTTCGAGAGTCAACTCTCTGGCCTCGACCAATGTGCGTGATCTTCCAGCCTTCCAGATTTCCCCGTATTAGTTGCGGGTTGCTGGTTATGATTGTGAAGGGAAGCTTCGTTCGGGACGTGTAGTACTCTGCCATGAAGTTTAGGAGGCGTTTGCCGATGCCTATGCCCTGATAATCGGGGAGGACCACAAGCCTGCTGATTCGGTGATAGAGGGCGCTCATTTTGACCTTCATGATTGCCATGAATGCTATGGGCTTGCCTTTGTAGAGTGCAACGTAGTTCTTGGTGAAAGGGCTGAGTTCAGAGTTCAGATAATGATATTGCCTAAACTGTCGCCAGAGACTTGCGCTGCATCTACGAATGTCGAGGCTAATTTGTGGTCTCTGTCTTTTTTTTTACTGAATTCCATCGTGTCCGTAGTAAAGACCCAGTCAGGCTCCAGCCAGTCAACCACGTCATAGTGGCATGTCACGGCGATGAATCTCTTCTGGGATTTTCTTATGGCTTTCGAGATGGCGAAGGCCGAGACTTGGGCGACTTCTCGGTCGACAACGCTCGTGAACTCGTCAAACACGATCAAATCCTGTTCCAACATTAGGGCTCGTGCGATGTCCACACGCATTTTTTCGCCTTGGCTCAGCTGCTCGTAGCTTTTGAGCCAGTCTGGTGGGCTTGCGAAGCCGACGCTGCAGAGCGCCTTTGTTATGTCTTCAACTGAGAGGCCTTCGGGGAAATCTTCAAGGATACTCTTGTGCGTGTATTCAAATTTGCTGATGTAGGCATCTCCGAAAAGCTCTTTAGCTATGCTTGTCTTGCCTGTCCCGCTCCGGCCGACGATCACGCCGATCTGCCAAGGTTCCTCGTCTATAGGCAAGGATCCTTTGAAACGCTTCTCAAGCTTGCAGTCCAAGAGCGCAAATGAGCCTATGACAAATTGAACTCGGAAGGATTCAGGCGCTTCCCAGGTTCTCACAATGTCAAAACTCGGCACTTAAGCCCCTGCTCCACGAGTTTCTTGTAGGTATCTTCTTGCTGCTTCTCACTCTCGCATTCAACGACAACTTCCCAAGTTTCCCTGAATGTCATGCCGCCATCTTCATTTTGGAGTCGTTTGAGCGAGCGGTCAAGGCTTTGGTCTGATAGTAGTAGTAACCTCTTTAGGTCCTCCTCGTGTCCAGAATCGATGATTCGCTGGAACTCTTCAGCGTCAGCTTTGGGTTCATGTTCGCCCTTCAGCTTATTCAACACTTGCCGGAGCAGCCGCCGATCAACATCCTCAACGGGAAGCCTGATAACCTGAACTTGCTTCATGCCCAAGGCTTTCGCTTCTTGCCAACGTTGCTCTCCGTCAGCGATTAAGAGGTCCTTGTTTGTGATTATGGGCACGATGAAGCCGTAGCGCAGGATTGACTCTCTAAGGGCCCTATGCTGCTTCTCGCTCATTCTGTTGGGGTTCTGCCCGTCTGTTCTGAGGCTTGCAACGTCAACAAGCTCTACAGGTGGGATCTGAACTTCTGCCAACGAATCTTCACCAGCGAATATGAGATACAAGCCAGGTGAGTAACGCAGTTGCGGCAACGAGCACGTAGGGCTGAACAGCACGCCAAGTGCTCTTCATACTGTTGACGTCAGCAACCAAGCCGCTCTTCATATCTTCACCGATAAGAGCCTTCTCAATCCTGTCAATCTTCATCCTGCACTCCCGGATGAGTGCGACATAGGGGCATCTAGGATTCTCTGCTGCGAAGTTACAGAAATCATCATAATCATTGGAGACTTCCGGTTCCTCTGCCGTCAGCTAACACTTCCCCCCGCTCGTAATTGGTTAATCTAGGCAGGACATAATCAAAGGCTTGACTTGCAGAGGCAGCAATGGCTTCTGTAGAGAGGAGGTTCACTGTTTCGCTTCGCTGCCGATCCTGAAATGCACACTGCATAACCAACCGTTTGATGAATCGTCTCTGCTGTGATGACTCACTACGCTTGTGCCTCATCAAAAACCGCCTCTAATGCCACGTTAACCTCTCTTCCTCGAGGACGCAGCCTTAGAATACTCTAAGAAATGAGCCCGTAGGTTCTATATGGTTAGACTCGACAAAGCGCTGCTTTTAAGCTTTCACGGTTTGTCCGTATGGAGCGGTCGCCCGCAAGTGTTCATTCAACAATTAGATGGAGATATCTCCCGAAGTCCTGACAAATAGTTTGTTTTTCATTTTGTCTGATATGAAAAATGAAAAACAGGCAATCGTGAATATAAGCCTTATAAAAGATTGGAGATTTCTGCCGAACTACTGCTTTGCTAGCACGGTAGTTTGTGTTATTCAGGATAGAAACAACGTTGCGCATGCTTGAGCGAGGCTATGACTATGTGTGCGACCTCGGCGGTGTGAAACTCTTCAAAAAGCGCAAATGAGACGCAGCTTCTCTCTTTTTCTACTCGAAGTCGCGGATTTTCCCCATGGAAGCCCGCTTTTAGTCTGACTTTTATCGATCGTTCATAGAGTGAGAGGAAAAAGGGGGAGGTTCTGGGATGGTTTAGGGGCTCTCTTTCTGCTAAAGTCCTAGTGGGTTGTAGTTGCTCGCTGGGGTGGGTTCTATGAATGGGCTTGGAAACGGAGTCGCATACGCTTGTGGAAGACCTGTTAGCGAGTCATAAATATATATGCTGAATCCAACCAGCCAAGCATTCTTTGTATAGTCCCAAACAGCGTTTGGATACTTAGCCTTCACAGTAGCCTCATCTACGCCGTAGACGTAGCTCCATTGGTAGCTGACACCATGAAGGAATGATTCCTTACTTGGAGTGTCACCGAATTCAAGGTATCCACGCCAATATTCAGTTATTGGCAATTGTGAGTACGGCGATGTGTATGAAATCGTTCCTTCGTGTTGAATCCATTTCCCTTCAGCTTTGCTATAGACGTAGACTGTGGAGGCGCCCCTCAGATCTGTTACAGAGGGATCGTAAGTGAAAGTCTCGTGTAACACATTCCCTGTTAGTGTAAAGACATCTTCCTCACCTGTTGTGTGATAGTTCTGATATACTGAAGACCAACTGCCAAACGGGCCTCCCCATGCGGGTGCACGCCATTGGAACTGAGCTTGAAGCCATGGCACATGGATATCAGTTGGTTTTGCCATTACAGGAGCTACTAACATCAGGACAAACAAGGGCAATAGAATCAATGTTGTTTTCATACTTTTTCTCCTTTTGTTTTGGTGAACTATCTGTTTGCTTGAAAGTTGTATTTTAGCTTGACGGTATCGAATTATAGAACAGAGTTCTATCCGCTATTGATGCAAGTCTCCTTACAGAGGATAATCACAACTCAAAGCGCGCGCTTGCAAAAGTTCTGGGTAGCGGACTTGGCAAACGGTCTTGCTCGCATCGTTGGAAGTTTGGCGGGAAGCCAAGCATTGCGCGTGCGTGCGCGGGTGCGTGTGTGCGTGTGCGCTGGGCGCGTGAGAGACGTACGTAACTGAGAACGTGAGTGGAAACGTAGGTGGAGATGTGTACGAGGGTGTGTGTGTTTGGGATAAAACTTTACCCCCAAACCCAAACGTTCACGCTCTCAAACATCTACTCTCACTCTTACGTACTCACTCACACTCACTCAGCGCGCACGCGCTAGAACATAGTTCCATAATTCATTAATAGATCTCACGTGTACTGTGGAATGCAGAGATTCCAACATCGGTTTGGCTTTTCCCTGCAAAGTGCTGGTAGGGGAGGAGGTGAGAGAGAAATGAGGAGAGTCTTGATGTTTGTCATAGTCTTGTTGGCGTTATCGGTCATAATGCCTGGAATTGTAAACGCAATTGCAACACGAACGGAGGTTGTAGGAACTATGAGTATGACTGCAACTTGGCCAGGTGACATTTATGTCCTCAAGAGTGGAATAGTGCGCCAAGTAGGTGCGGAAGCATCGGGGCCTATCGCAAGCTCTGACCCACGTTTGACGGGGGTGTTAGAGATCGTGTTAAATGCCGTCTTTAGTCTGAATACCGGGGAAGGCGTTGGTTTTGGTTCATTCACGATCTCTAATGCTGCGGGCACATTTGAAGGAAGGTTCACAGTGAAGGACACAGACTACATCTTCTTCGAGGGCAAACTTGAAGGTCATGGCACAGCTGCCTATGAGGGTTTGCTGCTGAAGCTTGAAATGACGGGAACAGACTTGTACAGGGACGCCGATTCGAACACAAACGGCATAGAGGCGTTTTTCACAGGATACATATTGTCCCCGCATGGCGCTTAGTTGCCGTTGCAGGAACAATGAGCCATCAACATCATGCTTTTTTTTCGTTTCAACTTGTCTCTCTTTGCTTTCATAGAACGTTTTTTCGGGTTATGCCCTTGCGCGCGCGTGGGTAGTCGTTGTGCACCGAGTGCGTATTACTCTTTAATTCGACCGGATACAATTGATGGACCTATGAAGGTTCTTGTGTTCACTGAAGGAACGCTGATCATGAACAGCGGGGCTAAAGGTCTTTCGAGAGAAGACATCGTGAAGCAAGTTCTCGAGGGCAAAGAACTCTCAATTCGTGAGTATGGAACTTACATTCCTGTGGGCGATGGAGCCAAGAAGCTGCAGTTATGGAAAAGCCAAGGTGCAGAAATAGTGTATTTGACGTCTCGAACGAAACCTGTTGAGATTGGAGCGATAAGAAGTGTTCTCAAGAAGCACGATTTTCCCAAGGGGCAATTGCTCTTTCGAAGGGAAGGCGAAGAATACAAAGATGTTGCAGAGAGAGTTATGCCGGACATCATAGTGGAAGATGATTGTGAGAGCATTGGTGGAGAGGACGAAATGACATATACTCACATCAAGCGAGAGCTGAAGAAGAAGATTAGGTCAATTGCTGTCAAAGAATTCGGAGGAATCGATCATTTGCCGGATGGCCTTCTCAATTTGAAGGCTTCATGAGAACTGGGAGTCGGAAAGAGGTAGGCTCCGTTAGCGAGCCTTCAATGACCTCTTCTCCGTTAATATGTGTGCCACGGCTATCCCTCAGGCGGCAACTACTGGAGCGACTGCAACAGAACAGACTCTTTCAGAGGCTCCTATCAGAACGAAACGGGCAGTGACGGAATAGTTGACACACCGTACATCATCGATGAAAACAACACAGACCGGTACTCTCTCATGAGACCTTACTGCACACGTTGTGACATAACTGGTCCGGACGGCAACCCAGACGGCAAGATTGACATGATAGACATCGGCACAGTGGCAAGGTTCTTCGGAGCACACTACTAACACGTGCTGAAATCGGATCGCGCGCGGAACGATTCAGGTCTGTTCCTCCAGTCACTCTGGCTCACAGTCCGCTGTTTTGCGGTGAACTTGTACAAATGCCCTTTCTGAATCTTTGTGTGTATGCACGTGAATGGTATTCACACGATTATTCATTCATTATTCACGAAAAGAAGCTCAATTCACAGAGAATTGTTCACAGTCACAAACGTAACCAAAATCGACAAAAAAATAATGTTGAGTTGATTGTCTTTTTGTGAATTGAGGAAAAACTGGTTTGGTTTGGATAAAACTTTACCCCCAAACCCAAACCCTCTCTCCTACTAACTCTCTCTACAAAAAACAGCGCGCGCGGTCGGTTTGAGCTTATCGAGGCGAATGCTTCATGTTTTTCAAGTATGAGATGCATGCGCTCCTTACTATGTCTGTCCTGTTCGTTTTGAGAAGCTCAGCTACTCTATCGATGCGATCAACCAGCTCCCCTTCGAGTTTACATTCTACTCGCTTCTTCGCTTCCTTCACCCCAGACTTCTACGGCAAAACGAGTCAGGGCCCACTTCCAGCCTCGCTTCTCGAACAGTTTCTCTCCAGTCTCGCGTGCAAGACGCTTGTTCATGCGCAGGATCCGACGGCTGACCTCGTAATATTTCAGGCTGTATTGGTTCAGCTGCCTCGCCACATCCTTTGGGAAAATGCCCTGCTGCCCAGCTTCATATACAGCATCTAAGATGTCCAAGTCAACCTGGTCCTGGCACGAGATCCTCTGAATCATGGGCACTTCAAAGTGGAAGTAGCCGGCGCCCTTCAAACCGTTGAGAATAATCCGTTGACTTTCTTGAATATCCTCAATCTTCCGCAGGACCTGCTTGAGGAGCTGCTGGTTATACTTGAGGCGGCCTATCTTTTCCTCTCTGCTACGGCCCTTTTTCGGTTGTTTTTCTGCTGCTTGAACAACTGACTCGCTAGCTTCCTGCATAAAATGTCCACCCGTGGAAATTTCTTATCTGTATGGGTGCGAAACGTGAGCTAGGGACATCTACGTCAGCAGACTTCATAGTTGCCCATCGTGAAAAGCATGGACTTTTGCCATGCCCAAACACAAGCCCTAAAACACCTTTTGAACAGGCCTCAACAGCCGAAAGACAGCTAAGAAACATAGTCTTGCATACTCCTTTGGTTCCCAGAAACAGGCTGCCCAGAAACTTCTAGGTTCAAGAATCTGTTTAGGGCCCCTGTGAGTTCCTCCAAATCAACGTGTAAGACTTGAACCTGGCCCTCTAGCTTCTTGACACGTTCAGGCATCAACAGATACTCGACCGCAGCGTCACGACTAAGATGCTCAAGCTCCCCTTGGCTAACTCCTGGACTGTGATCGATCTTTCTCTCCGGTGTGCTAACACAGAAATATCTGGCAAGCAGTTTAGCCACGGGATCATCAACCTTCAACTCGTAACCCCGACAAACCTCACCCTCAGTTAATCTGCAACCGTACTTCATCATCAAACTCTTGGCAACACGGTCAGCCAAGTTCTTAGCCAAAACAAACAACTCGCCAGGATGCTTACCATACAAAGTCTCCACATGTACAAGCCAGGATCGAGTAGTATGCCTCACATACACACCCTGTTCGAGCCCTAACAAGGCAGTCCAGTTCACCATCTCAACACGCCTAAAATCAACAGGCAAACAACCCTCAGCTACGATCCCAAAACGGACCTGGCACCGGTCAAGCCGGTACACACCGCTACCGAAGACAACGTCCTCACATGATGCGAGAAAAGTTTTACCTCGACCCGTCAGCTGATAAAACACTGCTCGACTCCGAACCTTCCGCTTCACCAAGCCACACTTCTCAAGTTTCCCCAAGTAATAGCAGACATGTTGCCTGCTCCAACCATAAAGGCGCCCAATCTTCGCCGGGTAGTCCTCAACCTCGACCCGCTTCAAAATCGGAATAACACGAGTCCGAACAGTACCAAAGTCAAATTTGACTTTTGACATTCGACTCCGAAAATTTTGACTTCCACAAGCCCTAGCCAAAGATGCTCCCACCGCACTCTAGCACGCGAACGCTTCAAAGATTGTCTTTTCCAGAAAGAAGACGATAGGACCCGAAAAAAGGGGAAAGATTGTGGGCGACGTCGCCAGCGTTGTCGGATTACGACCAACACACCAGCCCTTTTTTCCCGAATACCACAAAAATCCAAAGATTCAGAACGTCCTAATCCAAATGCTAAAAGACAACAAAAGCGACTACACAATCAACTTC
>Ga0315279_10004165_pt1 | contig 19574 bp, 18 predicted proteins | sample YL17G06_20_MG_FD_203694 | JGI IMG/M metagenome (GOLD analysis project Ga0315279, IMG submission 203694) | Sediment microbial communities from Yellowstone Lake, YNP, Wyoming, USA - YL17G06_20 | ecosystem: Environmental > Aquatic > Freshwater > Lake > Sediment | place: USA: Wyoming | collected... | reverse complement strand
ACAACGCGAACGAGCTGACCAGCACCGCGCCGGAGCACAACGAGGCAACCAGCCAAATGGCGATCTCCGGCAGACTGAAGCGACCTGTGTACAGATAAGCCAGGATGCCAAAGGCCAGGTCGCCCCACGCCGAAAGCGACGAGCGCGAGGCCAGCACGTGCAGGAGCACATCGCGCGGTAATGCGAGATAATAGTCCAACCGCCCTTGGGCGATCAACTCGGCCAGCGTCAGCGCGTTGCCGAACAGCCCAAAGGCCAGCCCAAAGCCGGTGGTGATGATGGCGAACAGCAGCACCATGTCCGACATGCCCCAGCCTTGCACGACCTTGAAGCGGTCAAAGAACACCAGCCAGAACACAAAGTAAATCGCGTCGTTGATGATCATGCCGACGACCTGGCTGATAAAGCTGGCGCGATACTCCATCGCCGAAGACAGGTTGGTCTTCCACAGCTCGACCAGGAAAAGCAATTCGCTTTTGATGCGCTTCATCGGCTTCCCCACAACCCTTGCGAAGGTGTGCGACTGGGGTCGCCTGAACCTTCGCAAGGGTGCGCACATGCAGCGACGTACACGTTCAGCGACTCGACCTCGGTTTCCGGCGCAACCAGCCCGACATTGACTGTGCCGTGATGCGTCAAGGTGACCTGGCTCGATAGATCACCAACGGACCCTCTTCGCCCACTCGCTGGAGCGCGGGCTGGCGATTCAGCACATCGCCGAACCACACGACGCGTTCAGGCTCCAGCATGTCACGATGCAGGATCACATAGCCGATCTTCCAATCGCGGATCAACCTGCCCAAGCGAGCATCTACATCTGGCGGAAGGGCCTGCGAAAGACTGAACGCGCCGACGAGCGGATCAAAGTAGTAAAAGTCAGTGATCTCACCCGGCAAGCGTGAGAGGTAGCCGGTTGGGATGGGCCGATGATGAATGGTTTGGTAGTATTGCAAATACTCGCCCCGTCCTACAATGGCAAAGCCCGTGCGGACTGCGATCGGAATTTCCAGTAGCGTAAAATCGCCCGGCTCGGCTGCCAGTGTGTGATAAATCTTAAAGTCAGGCATTTGCGTGATCGGAAATGGGCGCAGCAAATGGTAATCCCACACAAACAGCAGGGACAATGCCCCAACCAGCAGCCAGCACCAGCCAGTCCCCATGCGAAAACGGGACACGACCTGATCGAGCGAGAGCACAACCAGCATTGCCAACGCGAATACTCCCGGCGTCGTAAAGCGCATCGGCGTGCGATACTGATAGCCGAGGAGCACATGCACCAGCGTATAGGGCAACGGGATGCGGGTCGCCCCAACTTTCCAGAACGGGCCGAGGGCAAGGACAAAACACATCACGGCAATACCCAACCACAGCCAGCGCCGGCTGTCGCGTCGGATCAAAGGCACGGCCGCCAGTGTCAACAACGGCAAAAGGACGCCAATCGAAAAGTCACCGTTCTCTTCCGGTGCAAACAAGTATTTGGGCCAGAAGGCAAAATAAGCTGCATGATCCAATTGCGCCGGCGGGTAGTTCAATCGCTTCGCTTCGAGCAGTTGCGGCAAAGGTACGATCAGCGCCGGAACGATCAGCGCGATCAACGCTATTGCGGCAAGCCACTCTAACCTCAGTCCGGGCTTTTTCTCTACGCGGTGTATGAGCATCCCATGAACTGCATACGGGATCCACAAGCACATCGCCCACATCGTCAACTGGAAATCAGTCTGCCATGCAAGATACAGGCACAGTCCCAGCGCGACCGCCCAAGTCCAGCGGCGCGACTCGACGACTCGATCCCATACCAGCAGCGTCAGCGGCAGCCAGAAAACAAACAGCTCGGCGAGATGACCGAATGAGGCACGGTGAAGCATGGCCGGTGTGAAAGCAAAGATCAGCCCGGCCAGCAACGCCAAGTTCTCGTTCTGAACATGCCGCCGGGCAAACAGGTACATGACCGCCCCGGCTGCCACAAAGCACAGGACCATGATCCCGTTAAATGTCGGCGTCAACCCCAGCCACGCCTGGAACGGCGCGCTGGCCAATCCCCACAAGGATAACAGCGTGTGACCTGCCAGCGGCGACGTGAACGGATACACCAGATAGTTGGTATAGAGGGGGCTGACATGGAGATTAAAGACTGCGTATGGGACCCACCACAGATCCCAGGCGAAAATATCAAACTCGGCCGGCTGGATCTGGTCCGAGTCTTGAAACCGGAGGGTGCCTGGCAGTGCCGTGCCCAGGTGCATGATGAGGGCATTGAGCGCAATCGCCGCCACGACAAGATAGAATAGGATGATCAACCAACGACGGAGCATCTTATTCCTCCACACGCACCTGGACCAGCATCGTGTGGTCATCCAGAGTACACTTCCAGCGACTCGACCTCGGCCTCCGGCGAAACCAGCACGACGTTCGCCTGAATGTCTTGCAGATGCTGTCGCACAGCTTCCGCCCCAATGCCGGCCGGCGCATAGACTGCAAAGAAAACTTGTCGGGTGTCCGATGTGATCCGCGTGCGCTGATCAGGGCCATAGATCACACTCGAGATCACGCCTTGCGAATCGGCTATCAGCATATCGCCCGGCTTGAGCGTTTGTTCCTGCCCATTGAGCATGACGTATCGCTCGCTGCCGTCGGACACGTCGAGTCTGGCCGGCGTTTGGACAGTCGCCCAATCATGCCCCGCCGTCAAGAGCAGGTTCTTGAGTTCGGCCATGAACATGGCTTCCACCAGCGCCGCAACTCGTGGGATGGATCTGCCCTTGAGCGCGACCGACTCGAGTTGAAGCTGGACGTGATAGGTCTTTTTGAAACGCGAATAGTAAGCGTCGTAGGCCTTGAGCGTCGGGAGAGCTTTGATCGCCGCCCGGCCCCTTTCGGCAAAACGAGTGCGGAGTTGGCTCTCCAATTCCTCTTTGCGCCGGTCAAGCTCAGGATGACTGTCTGGATTGGTGACGTTGCGCATCACGAGCGTCCCCACCATTGCCCCAGGGTAGCTAGTTTTCCATGCCGCTGAAACCATTAACATTGTTGCCTCTCCTTTACAAAGGGTTGAGCGTTTCTGTGCCCCGCCGCCACACCCGCGTCGGCGTGCCATCGTCTATCACCTGAAATCCAAAGCGCGAATAGAATTCGTGGATTCCACTGCCATCCGTGAGCGTGACGGAAATATACCTGGAACGTTGCAGATGTCCCAGCACTCCCAACATGCACCGCGTGGCAATGCCGCGACGGCGGAAATCGGGAGGGGTGATGACATCGAGCACCTGGACGATGTAGGGATCGCCGCATACGCGAGCAAAACCGACCAATCGGCCCTCGGTAGTGTGAGCCGCGATGTAGTAGTGGCTGACCCGCAGCATCTCGGCCGTCTCTGCCTCGGTTCGCCGCCCATGCTTGTCCCAGCCAATCAAGCGATGTAGAGCATCGAGTTGAGCGACATCCACCAAGCCATTCTCGGTAAAAGTGATGTCGTTCAGCATTCGCCCGTGTCCTTCGTCATCCCTTCATCCTCCGTTGATGGAGACATGCCGCAGCCCAACGCGAAATAGCGCCCACAACGCCAGCGCAAAGACGCCGATCCAGAGCGCCTGCATAGCAATCACATTGAGCCAACGCGCCGGGTCGAACGAGACGAACAATCGCGCGGGCGCGTAAATCACGTAATTGAACGGCAAGGCCAGCGCCACGTTCCGCAGCCCGGCCGGGAAAAAGTCGAGCGGGATCAACATGCCGCCCAAGATGAACAGAAACTTGCTATAGATCAATTGCACGGAGCCTACGTCTTCCGTGACGAACGCCGAAAGACCGATCAGTCCCTCGATGCAAAAATCGAGCACCAGCGCCAGCGCAAGGCTGACGATCAACGGCAGCGTGTAAACAGGATTGAACGGCATCGGTCCCACCAACACCGTCACCAGGAGCGCCCCAGCCCAAAAATTGATGACCAACCGCAGGAGTGTGTCTCCCAGACCATACGCCCAGTGATAGAGCAAATAGTTGTACGGGCGGCTGATGGTGTAAGCGAGCGAGCCGTCCTTGACCTCTTCGGACATCTTGTTGGCAAAGCGTAGCTTGCTGAGGATGATGGTCTCGGTCATCACCAGGTACCACAGCGTGTCGCGGAACGTCAGCCCGGCGATGGTCTCCGCGCCCACCGCGCGATACGTCGCCCGCCAGAGCTGCACGAACACGTACAGAATGACGACCATGAAAATGCTGTGATACGCCAGCTCACCCGCGTAAGCCAGACTGTTTTGCAAGTTGATTTGCGCGATGGCGGTATATTTGACGGTGTCGAGTTTCAATCGGCGGAACATCGCGGCACCTCTCTACGCTCTACCCTTCACGCTCCACGTCCTCCGGCGGAGCCTCGTAAATACTGCGGATGATCTCCTCCATCGGCGGATCATTCACCGTAATGTCGGCCACCGAGTGCGCGTCGAGCAACCGCTGCAGCACGCTTTCCACGGGCGTTGTCCGCGCGTCGAATTGCAGCTTGACGCCGTAATCGCCTACCTTGAGCACCTCCACGCCTTCCAGCGCGAACCCATTTTCCAGCCGCTCGGCAAAGCGAACGCTCACTACTTTGCGCGTGAGGTAGCGTCGCTTGAGCGCCGACACCCGGTCGTCATAGATCACCTGGCCGTAGTTGATGATGATGGCGCGCTTGCACAGGCTCTCGATGTCGCCCGCGTCGTGGCTGGTGAGAAAGATCGTTGTGCCCTCGTGCTCGTGCAGCAGCTTGATCGTATCGCGGACCTGCTGTTTGGCCACCACGTCCAGCCCAATGGTCGGCTCGTCCAAAAAGATCACCTGCGGACGATGCAGGAGCGACGCGGCGATCTCGCACTTCATGCGCTGGCCCAGGCTCAGCTTGCGCACCGGCGTGTTGAGCAGGTCGCCGATGTCGAACGCCTCGACCAAAAAGCCCAATCGCTGTTTGAACGTCGCCTCGTCCAATTCATAGATGCGGGCGAACAGGTGAAACGTGTCGGCGGGCGGCAGGTGATACCAGAGTTGCGGCTTTTGACCGAACACGCTGCCGATGCGGTAAGCCAGCTTGCGGCGATCCTTCCATGGCGTCAGGCCCAACACGCTGGCCTGCCCACCCGAAGGATACAGGATGCCGGTGAGCATCTTGATAGTGGTGGATTTGCCCGCACCGTTGGGACCGATGAACGCCAGCAATTCGCCCGGCTCTAGCTCAAAGCTGATGCCCTTGACGGCTTCGACGGTCAGCAGTTCCGGCTTTACCACAGCCTTGAGGCTGCCCATGAGGCCGGGCTGCTTGCGCTTGGTCTGGAAGGTCTTGCGCAGGTCGCGCACGGTGATGATGGGCATGGGTGTCTCCTACGTGTAATGGACCTTGAAGTGCGTCGCACGTTGTATTGTATCACAAGTTGCAGGGCACAGGATGCAGGCTGCAGGTTGTGCATCATCTGTTACCTTGCGCCACAGTAAGGCGGTGATACAATATCACGCAGAAGCCCATCATCATAGATCAGTGCTGAACACTCTTAACCAAATTCATCAAGGATTCAACATGGGAATCATCAATTGGGTCAGGCGCAAGGCAATACCGTGGTTTACGGGTCTTGGCATAACACCTCGGACAGTTACATTGGAGGTTCGAGGTCGCCGGTCAGGGAAACCGATGCGAGTCTCTCTGTCAAGAACAGATCATGCCGGGCAGCAATACTTTGTATCTTTGGCGGGAGAATCAGACTGGGTTCGAAATGTACGGTCGGCGGGTGGGAAAGCGACAGTGATTTCCGGACGACGAATGCCGGTTCATCTGGAGGAAATAGCTCTGGAGGAGCGTGCACCCGTACTACTGGCTTACGTTCAGAAACGAGCTTTCACCCACTCGGGACCTCAAGCTGCCCGTCACTTTTTTGGTTTGGGGCCCAACCCAACCCTGGAGGAGATGCAGGCGTTGGCGGATCGCTACGTCGTATTTCGAATTGTGCCCGGAATGTAACCCTACATTGGGTGCCGCAGGATACGGTCGGCGTGGCAGTCGCCCGCCCCGCCGCATATTCAAAACCTTTGCCGCTCGTCTCCCGCGCCAGCCTCGCGGGTTCGAACCATGCGGCAGGTCACCTACACCGAGGAGGAGACAAAATGAGCAACGAGTTAAAGTCCATTCAAGAGGTCAACCTTGCGCCACTGCCGGGCAAGACGTATTTCAGCATCAACCGAGAGTGGCGGGAGGAATTCATTTACTTTTTGCTCGTGGACCGTTTTCACGACGATTCCCCGCGAGCGCCGATCCAGCAAGCCGGGCGCTCTCCCAGCGTCCAAGTCCCCGATGACTTTTATGGTGGCAAAATCAAAGGCATCACTCAGAACCTCGATTACATCGCCGGCCTGGGCAGCACCGCCATCTGGCTCTCGCCGATTTTCGAAAATAACCCCGGCGCCTATCACGGCTACAACATCAACAATTATCTGAACGTTGATCCCCACTTTGGCACGAAACAGGATTTGATTGACCTGGTCGAGGCCGCCCATCGCCGCAACCCGCCGATGCGGATCATCCTGGACGTGGTCATCAATCACTCGGGCGATAACTGGGCCTATCCGGGCGACTGGCCCTACTATTATTACAACGACCAGCAGTTTCTCCTTGGCTTCTGGCGACGGCCCGACCGCCCGATCCCCACCGAGTTGGGCAAGGAATACCTCTACCATCGCCGAGGGCAAATCTCTAGCCCGAGCGGATACGACACCTACCCAGAGAACCAGCACGGCGACATTACGACGCTCAAGGATTACGCCAACGACGACGACGAGGCCGGCTCCGAACTCATCAACATCCTCATCAAGGCGCATTGCTATTGGATTCGCGAAGCGGACGTGGATGGCTTCCGAGTTGACGCGGTCAAGCACATGGGCGAGTTGGCCTGCTCGCGTTTTTGCTCCAACATTCGCGAGTACGCCTACTCGCTCGGCAAGCGCGGCTTTTTTCTCTTTGGCGAAGTTGCCACCCCGAACGATGAAATCCTGGACCGCTACATTGGGCAGAACACCTCCCGTCAAGACAGTGATAAAACCATCTTTTTCGGCCTCGATTCCGTCCTCGACTTTCGTCTTGCCGGCGATCTTCCCTGGGTCATCAAGGGGTTCCGTGATCCCCAAACCCTCTTTGACCGACTGGAAGCGCAACGCAACCGGGCATTGAACCGCGGCGAGATTGGCCGCTACCTCGTCGCCTTCTTTGACAACCACGACTCGTTCTGGCAACCCAATGGGCGTTTCGCGAACGGCGCGTCCGATGAGCAAGTCATAGCGGCCGCCGGTTACATCCTATGCGCCTTGGGGACGCCCTGCCTCTACTATGGGACGGAACAGGGATTTGAAGGCAAGGGCGGCGACAACCAAATGCGCGAGGCGATGTTTGACAAGAACACGCCCGGCGTGAACCTCCTGAACCCGGACTGCAATATCTACCAGCACATCGCCCAGATTGCGGCCGTCGTGCGGTCGAGTGAAACGCTGCGCTTCGGTCGAATGTATTTCCGGCAGATCTCGGGGGATGGCGTACACTTTGGGCTTCCGTTTGGCGCCAATTATACGCTTGCCTTTTCTCGCCTCCTTTACGGTAAGGAAGTCCTGGTCGCCTATAACGTATCCAATCAGAGCCGCAATGACTATGTCATCGTGGATACCTCGGTGCACACTGCCGGCGACCAGATGAATTTCTTGTATGGCAAGCCCGGCAGCGCCACCGTGCAACAGACTCCTGATGGTTCGCTGTGCGTCCAACTCGACCTGGCGCCTCACCAGTTTGTTATCTTGGAATAGTTGGGGTTCTCGCCCTTGCAAAGGGTTAGCTGCTTCGCAAGGGTGAACGGGCCGATCACCCTGTACGCCTGGCCTTGATGGCTGGGGTTGAACACTAGAGCGAATTCCAGTTGGATTTACGGGTTGCCATACGCAGGTAAACATAATGGCGCACAACACGATCAACAAAATCAAGGCTTTTCACCATTGAACCAACCGCCGCCGCAAGGAACATCCCGTACACTCAATAGGAAATCGCTCTAATGATACGAAAAGAGCCGCTTGTTCGAAAGCGGCTCTTTTGACTTTATTCAGGCTTGCGCCACGTCATTTTTGGAGGATCCGTCATCAAATGGCGGCCAGGTTGGTCAATGGCGACGTGTTGCTGACGACGATCATAGCCGCCCCATTTCACGCAGTGTGGTCACATCCTCGTCCAGGTCAGCCACATCATACTGTGGCGCGATGCGGCGGGAAGCGAGCAATTGCCGGAATTCCCACAGCGACATGTCGGCCAATTCGCGCGCCTTGCCGAGGGAGAGCCGCCCCTGGGCGTACAAGTAAACCGCAATTTCTACCTTCAACTCGGATGCGCTGATGCGAGCCGAGTCCAAAACATCTCGCGGCACTTCTAGCACCGTCGTGGCATTCATCTTACGCTTCCTTTCACTGCTTCGCTATCCTTTTGCCTGCATTGTAGCACACTTCAGGGCGCAGTGACAAGGTCAACTCGGCCAACTCGCTCACCTTGTCACGCTCTTCAACACCGCCCGCACAACCTCCGCCGCCTCTTCCGGCAAGCCTTGCACCGCCTCCTCGCCGCGCAGACCTTCCAGCACGCGCTGCAGGCCGCGGCCCAGTTGCCGAATTTCTGGCGGCTGTTCGGGCTGCTGCAACGCCTGCGCGATTTGGTACGCCTGCCCGCCCGCTCGCGCGTCCCCCTTGCATCCCGCCACGACGAGGGCGAGGATGTCTTGCAGGGTGATGCCCTCGCCCCCATCCCCGGCCCTTCCCCCGCTCGGCGGCGGAAGAGAGTCGTCGCTCCCTCCCCTGTCCCGCGCCTTTTGCGGGACGGGGGAGGGTTCGGGAGGGGGTTCTTGCAGCAACCCCAAAATGCGCCGGACGATTAGTCCCCCGACACGATCCAAGTTTTGCGTGAGCGAATCAACATCACACTCGCCTGCTATCATTCGCTGTATGCTGGCTGCTGTACGAGTCCAATTTCCACCACCTGCTTGCATCTTGGGGTACTCGCCTTCGATCCACTTGCGGGCATTCGTATCACCCTGGGCCGCTTGGGCGACCCGGTTGATTAAGGGCAGATATTGTTGTATTTGCACATCTGCCCCTGCAAACGCCGTAAACGTCTCTTGCTCCTTCCGCCGCCACTGACGCGCCTCCTCGGCCCGACCGCGCCTTTCGGCGATTTGGGCGAGGATGCTGTAGGTCGTCCACGGCTGGGATGAAAGGTCAAGCGTCTCATCAATTTCCCGCGCGCGATGGGCATAGCGTTCGGCTTCGTCCAGCCGGCCGGGAGCAAGATGCAAGTTGGCAAGAAGCAAGTTGGCGAGGTTGTTGAGAACTTTGGCTTGTGCTTGCGGGTCGCGCAGTTCTACAAATACCTCAATCGCCCGCTTGTACCACCGCTCGGCCTCGTCGGGGCGGCCTGCGCCTTTTGCGACGAGGGCGAGTTGGTTGCAGGTCTGCGCCGCGCCCGCTGTGTCTCCGAATCGCTCGTCGAGCGCAAGGCTCTCTTTGTAGCAGCGCTCCGCCTCGGCCCAGTCCTTCGCTTCTTGCGCGACCGCTCCCAACTGGTGCCAGGCTACGGCTTCCATTTGCTGCTCACCCATATTGCGAAAGGCGGCCAGCGCTTCGGTGTGGCGGCGGCGCGCTTCCGTCAGGTCGTTCTGCTTCAGCGCCAGCGTGCCCATCTGACCAAGAACAACGGCGATGCCACGCTCTTCACCGCCAATCTCTTTTTTGATTGCCAGTGATGCTTCATACTCTTTCCGCGCCTCGCCGTATTGCCCCGCGTCCCTCAGCACATCGGCCAAGTCGGTGTGGGCCGTGCCGGTCTTTTGCTTTACATCGGGGCTTTGGTCTAGTTGCGCCGGCACAGCCAAGGTTTCTCGATATGTCTTGGCTGCTAGTAGCGGTTTGCCCTGGTCCCCTAGACTGCGTCCCAAGTCTACCAAGATTGTCGCCCGCTCGTAACTGGGTGTGTCCCCCATCTTGGACAGCAGTTCACAGCAAATGCCCTCGGCCTCGGTAGCACGCCCAGATTGCAATAGCCTTTGCTCACGCTGGACGAGCGTCACGAGTTCGGCGCGGGATAGGCTGACGGAGGACGGAGGGCAGGTGGCGGCGAGCGCGCGTTCGACCTGCGCTTGCATCGCGTCTCGCTCGCTCCAGCGGCCAAAGACGTACAGGAACCTGGCGATGCAGGTAGACAATTCGGAGGCGGCGTCAAGACCTCCCTCATCCCCCCGGCCCCCTTCTCCCGAAAGATCGGGAGAAGGGGGAGTGGCGGCGGAGGCCAGCATCAGGTCGAGCGCGTGGCGCAGGTTGGGCAGTTCGCGCACGACGATGGCGCGGGTGGGGAGGGGGTCTTTGTCGTCGGCGTTGTACAAGTAGCTCGCCAGCGCGTGATAGGCCTGGCAGTAGGCGGCCTCTAGCTCGACGCGGCGGGCAGTTGCGGCGCAAGGTGCGGCACGAGCGTGGGGTGAAAGTGGACATGGTATCCAACATACTTGCCATCATTGGTTTGTATGTTCAAATTCACACTCTGGTCAATGGTCAGCAGTCCGGCGCGCGCCAGTTCATCGCGCACCTGTCGCCAAACTTGGGCGCTGAAACCTATGACCTTCAATATCTGCACTTCCATCGCGCCGCCCTGGAACACGGCCAAATCGGGCAACAGCTTTTGAGTCTCTTTGCCCAATCGGCGCAGGGAAAAGTCCAAACTCACGCGCAGGCTTTCGTTGCGTTCTTTGCCCGCGCCGGAGGTAAAGCCGGGCAAGAGTTGGTCAAACTCGTCCACTAGTTTTTCGGGCGTGTAATCTTTTAGGTGCGGCACCACGAGTTGAATCGAAAGCGGGTGGCCGCCTAAAAAATCGAGCAGGCGGGCCAGCCCCTCGCGCGGCGGGCGCGGGATGCCGCGATCCCGCAGAATCTGCGCAGCCAGCTCGAGCGCGTCGGCCAAGCCCAGGCCGGGCAATTGCGTGTGCGCCGTCTGGCGGCCCGGCTCCAGCGCGGGATGCGGGAGCGACGGGTCGCGGGTGGTGATGAGGAGACGGGAACCCCCACCCCCGACCCCCTCCCCCGTCTCTGCGAGACAGGGGAGGGGAGAACCAGGCTGCGGCGGCGTCGAGGAGGCGAGTCATTTGCTCGTCGGGCAGGGGCGCGTCGCCACCGCGCAGCACACTTTCAAAATTGTCCCACACCGCCAGCGTCGCGGTTTGGCGCAGTGCGTCCGCAATCGTCTCCACCGGATCGCCCTGGTGGATGGCAAAGTCGTCGCTCACCAGCGCCGCGCCCATCTCTGCCAGCGCGTATTCCAACCCGCCGCCACGCTCGAATGAGACAAACACCGCGCGCTCGAACAAGCCCGTGCGCGTGAACCAGCGCGCGGCGTGCGCGGAAAGCGCCGTCTTGCCCTGCCCGCCATAGCCGTGCAACACCACGATGGCGCGCTCGGCCAGCGTGCGGCGCAGGTGCAGCAATTCTTTTTCGCGCCCGTAAAAGCCGTGGCCCGGCTCTGGCGGGAATCCGCCGCGCGCGGGGTAGGCGGGAACCCTCGCCCCTGGCCCCTCTCCCACTGGGAGAGGGGTTGGGGAGAGGGCAAACGCCACCGGGTCGCCCGCTTGCTGATACAGCGCGGGCAGGAACCAGTCGCGCAGGTGAATGATTTCTTCTTTGCCTTCGCGGTAGAGCGTGAGCCGCTCGGTGTCCATCAACATTTCGAGCCGCGCCGCGTCCACCGCCTGGCCGATGGTCGCGCCCCCGGCCAACGCGCCATAGAACGCCGAGGTGAGGATGCGCGTGGCCTCAACGTACACGCTGTAATTCATCGCCAGCACACTGCCGATGCCGGACTCGATGAGGCGCGCGGCCACACTGCCGAACGGATTGGCCTAGTCGCTCTTGGCCGTCTGGCAGGCGTCCAGCACCATCAACGGCACGCCCGTGTCGTTGAGCAGCGTGCCCAGGTCGTCGGCATTCACCAGGTGCTCTTTATGCTCGTCGTTTTCAAACAGCAAATAGCCCAGGCCCGTCTGCGGGACGTAGACGCCGTGCCCGTCAAAGTGGACGACGTGAACGGGCGGCTGCTTGGGATCGCGCACGCGGCGGGTGAGCGCGGCCAGCGTGGGCGGATAAAGAAACTCGACCACAACGCGGCTGCCCAGCGGCTCGACTGCATCCAGCAGAGCTTGTGCGCTCGAGCGCGGGTCGAGGAAATTCGCGTCGTCGGGCCGGCTGATGACCATGAGGATGCGCACGGGCAGGGCAAAGGATTGCGTCCGCGCGGCTTTGGCTTTTTGCACGCGCCGCCGCACGCCGACGGGCGGCTTTTGCGTAAAGAGATAGCCGCCCTCATCGGCCAGCAATTCCCACGGCAGGCGCAGAACGCGCGCGTCGGTGGCATCTAGCGTGACCAGATGCCCACTCGCCTCCGCGCGGCGAAACTCGTCATACACGCGCAACGCTTCGCGGTGGGCAAACGCCGCGTCGAACAAACGCTTGCCCCACTCGCGCAATTTCGCTTCGATGCCCAGCGCGCGCTCGTAATCCGGGCCGACGGGCCACTGCGGATAGAGTTCGAGGTACCAGCGCAATTCGTCCAGCACCTTGTCGTCGAGCGGGATGGCGAAATCAAAGGGATCAGATGCAAGGCCGAGGCCGGGCACGTGGACACTCACGGTCAGCGGCGCATCGTCCGCTTGGGACGTGGGCGAACGAAAGCGAATCGAGAGTTCGAGGGGCTGGTCGGTCGTCGTCATGCGGATGCCTCCCATGTCGGCAAATTGGGCAGATGGCTAAAGGTGAGCAGCGTGACTAGTTTAGCACGGCTCTCACCGAAGGACAAACGAACAGCGCAGGATTTCTCCTGCGCCGTGATTCTATCTCTGCCGTTACCTGATGACTTGTCTTGCAATCACCCACCGCGCCGCAAGAAACACACCCTCCGCGACGAGTGGATGAAGCACGAAGGCAAAAGGGCTCTTGACAATAGTGGCGCAACGCGCTATTATTTACTTGCCGTGATCAAATCATTCCGCGACAAAGAAACTGAGCAACTCTTTTCACGTCAATTCTCGCGGCGCTTTCCGCCCAGCTTGCAGCGTGCCGTCTGGAAAAAGCTGGCAATATTGGACGCGGCAGAGCAACTGGACGACTTGCGCATCCCGCCTGGCAATCGGCTTGAAAAGCTCGCCGGAAACCGCGAGGGTGAATACAGCATTCGCATCAATGACCAGTGGCGAATATGCTTTCGGTGGCAGGATGGGAACACATACGACGTGGAGATTACGGATTATCATTAGGAGGCTGCGATGCCGAAAAAGTTTGCCCCGGTTCATCCGGGCGAGATTCTGCTGGAAGAATTTCTAAAGCCAATGGGCATCAGTCAGTACAAGTTGGCCAAGGATATTAGCGTGCATCCGCGCCGCATCAACGAGATCGTGCACGGTAAGCGTTCGATTAGTGCCGATACCGCACTCAGGTTGTCGCGTTACTTGAGTCTATCAGAGCGTTTCTGGCTGAATCTCCAGGCGCGTTACGACCTTGAGATAGAAAAAGATCGGCTGGAAGGCCGCCTCGAAAACGAGGTCAAAGTTCTGGCGGTCAATCCCATAGCACACGCCCAAGCCTGATAACGCACAGTGGGGCAGTCACCTGCCCCACTGTTATTTTTCGTGTTACTTGACCACTCTCCTCGCAATCACCCACAGCACCGCCAGCAGCATGCCGCCTACCGCGAACGGCGCGGTCGAGCCCAACGCCTGAAACAGCGCCCCGCCCAACACAGGCGCCCAGACATTCGCCCCGCTCAGGAACGCCGCCGAGACGCCCAATATACCGCCCACCTCATCGGATGGGACACTGCGGGTGAGCATGCTGTTGACCGCCGGTTGAAGTACGCCGCCTCCGATCGCCGCCGGAATCATGGCGACGAGAATCCACGCCAGACCCAGCCAACCACGGTGCGTGTCGTCGGGCAAAGCAATCTGGATATTCTGGGTGGCCGGCGTCTGGTGACCAGCGGGTGTACGCTGCCCGCCACGGGACGCTTGCTGCGCGGTGCTGAATTCGGCGGTGATGGCCTGGCGCGAATACCACGGCACCGGCTGCGCGGGCGTGACCGCCGTGAGGATGAGGCCAATCGAAAGTGTTGCAAGCCCCATGTAGATCAACCACTTGTCGCCATACTTGCGGCTCCACAGGCCGATGAGTCCGCCCTGCACGGCGACGACGAGGATGCCGACGAATATAAAGATGACGGCGTTGCCTGAAGCGTTCAGGCCGAGCCGGTTGAGCGTGAACAGGGAAAGCAACTGCTCGAATCCGCCAAAGGCAATCTGCTGCGCAAACATCAGCACGAGCAAGAATCCCACCAGCGGACGGCGCAGTCCTTGCAGCATCGAAGAGATCGAGATTTCCGCCTTGTGGCTGTTCTTCCCGCGCTTTTCGGCAGACAGCGTCTCTTCCAGCCAGAACCACGTGAGCAGAATCGAAAGCGCCGAGAACCCCGCCGCCAAAAATGCCGGGACGTGATAATTCTCGCCGCCCGCCGTCAGCGACACAAACGCAATGATCGGCCCGACGACGAACCCCAGCCCGAACGCCGCGCCGAGCAAGCCAAGTCCCTGCGTGCGCGTCTTTTCATTCGTGCTGTCGATGATGACGGCCTGCGCCGTGGAGATGTTGGCGCCCGAAAGCCCGTCAATGAGGCGCGAAAGGAACAACAGCCACAATGCATTGGAAAAGCCCAAGAGCAAGAAACCGATGAAAGTCCCCAATTGGCTGATAAGCAGAATCGGCTTGCGGCCATAGCGATCCGATAGCCGTCCCAGGAACGGCGCGCCGATGAATTGCATAATCGGGTACGCCGCTCCCAACAAGCCGATCATAAAAGCATTTGCCCCGAACGATGCTGCATAAAGCGGCATGAGCGGGATGATGATCGTCAGTCCCAGCAAGTCAATCAGAACAATGATGAACACCGGCAAGATTTTCTTGAAATCCAGCTTGTCTGCTGCGGGCAAAGCCGCCGCTGCCTCTGTCGTCGCCACGTTATTCTCCTTGTGTCATGTCGTCGAAAAAGATGTTGTCGTTATTGTATCACAACAAGGCGCAGGTCGCAGGGTGCAAGATGGAGGATGGGGGTTATAATATTACCCGCCAACATTTGCGCTGTCCGCGGGATTTTTAACGCCAAGACGCTATGACGCCAGGGCGCAAAGGTTAACTTTTTTTCTTTGCGTCTTTGCGCCTTTGCGTTAAAACCGTTGGGTTGCGGCGCGAAGCGTGCCGCGCTATGTATCGGCCGCCATTTTGCGCTGCGTCACGGTGGTGATACAATATCACGTGATAGGTGAACTCATGCCCCGGGACCCATCTCAATCTTCAACTTTTCGCAGCTCGTTTGCCGCGATCTATGCGATGACGGCGGCGGTTTTCGTCACCGCCTTATTGACGCAAACTGAACTCTTTCAAAGCGGGCGTTGGATCGCATTCACAGTCGGGATATTGATCTTTGGGGCACTGGCCGATCTAACCGCGCGGCTGATGCACCGGCCACGCTTGTCCACGTGGCTACTGGTCGGCCAGGGGATGGTTGCGTTGGCGCTCTTGCCGCTCAGCAATTTCTATCTCTTGGCCCCCATGCTCACGTTCATCACCGTCAGCGAGTCTCAATTCGTTCTGCCAAGGCGCTGGGCCAATGTGTTCACCGCAGCAGTGCTAGGAGCGATTGCAGCGCTGCATGGCATAGCACACGGTTGGATCGCGGCGCTGCAAGCCGGCGCGGGCTATGCGGCCGGTTACGTGTTCATCATTGCCTTTACCCGCATGGCCCAACGCGAAGAGCGCGCAAGAGAACAACTGGAACTCGCCAACCGGCAGTTGGCCGAATACGCCGCCGAGGTCGAGCGGCTGGCGACCTTGCGTGAGCGCAACCGACTCGCGCGCGACGTTCACGACAGTCTGGGTCATTACCTGACCGTGCTCAACGTGCAGCTCGAGATCGTGACGAAATTGATGGAGGCCGACCCGGCGCGGGCACGCGAGGCGGCAGTGCGGGCCAAAGAACTTGCCTCCGAAGGGCTGGCCGAAGTGCGTCGCTCTGTGGCCGCGCTGCGACCCTCGCCGCTCGACGATCAGCCGCTGCCCCAGGCAATCCGTCACCTGGCCGACGACACGCGCGAGGCCGGGTTGATCGTCTCGTTCGAGCAAACAGGATCGGTCCGTCCACTTTCGCTCGAAATCGAGACGGTGTTGTATCGAGCTGCGCAGGAAGCGCTCACCAACATCCGCAAGCACGCGCACGCCAGCACGGTGGACGTGCAACTGGCTTTCGATCCAGAAACGGTTCGTCTGCGAGTCCACGATAACGGCATCGGACGGCGGGAAGCACAAGACGACTTGGGATTACTCGGGCTGCGCGAGCGAGTGGTCGCATTGGATGGAACCGTCCACGCCGAAAATCATCCCGAGGGTGGATTTTTGGTCGAGGTATCGCTACCTTGCGGAGGCGTGGCGAATGGCTGAAATCGCCGTGTTGATTGCCGACGATCAACGCTTGATGCGCGAAGGGCTAGCCACATTGCTATCGCTGGCTCCCGACATCCGCATCGTCGGTCAGGCCGCCGATGGGTCCGAGGCCATTGACCTGGCTCGACAGTTAAAGCCGGACGTGATCTTGATGGACATTCAAATGCCCGGCACCGACGGCGTCGCCGCAACACAAACGATCCACTCCGAGTTGCCGGACACGCACATCATCATCCTGACCACGTTTGACGACGACGAATACCTCTTGACCGGGCTGCGCGCCGGCGCGTGCGGTTATTTGTTGAAGGACATGCCCTCCGAGCAACTGGCCGAGGCCATCCGCGCGGCAGCGCGAGGCGAAAGCCCCATCGGGCCGGCCGTGGCGCGCAAGTTGGTGAGCATGGTCGCTCGGATGCCGACCACCAACTCGCGTGCGCCGACCCCCCTGCCCGACCCGCTCTCCGAACGCGAGATTGAAGTCCTGCGGCTGATGGCGCAAGGCTACAGCAACAAGGACATTGCCGAAACGCTCGTCATCGCCGAAGGCACGGCCAAGAATCACGTCAGCAACATCCTCAGCAAGCTCGATGCACGTGATCGAGCGCACGCCGTCACGCGCGGACAAGAACTAGGCTTACTCTAGATTTTGCTTCACCCCGCCCGCCGACGGCAGACCGCCGACCGCCGGATGTGGACAGCGATGGTCCGCAGTCATATCCCCGAAATATGCCCTCGAATAGACCATTCGGCACATCACAACCCAAGCCAAGTCTGCTACACTGGTTCACAAGACGACACCACGCGCAGGGAGACATAGAATGGACGTGACGCTAATCTATTTTTCGCAAACCGGCAACACGCGTCAAGTTGCCGAGACCATGGCAGGCGCATTTCGGGAGGCAGGACACTCGACCCGAACCATTTCGTTCAAAAAGGTTGTCCCCGAAGACGCAACGAAAGGCGACCTGCTGGGGGTGGGGGCACCTTGCTTCTCCAGCCAGGCTCCCACGCCAGTCAAAGAGTTTCTGCGCACCTTGCCATCACTGGACGGTCGGCCGGCATTTGTTTTTGCGACCTCGGGCGGAGCGCCCGGCAGAGTCTTGTACGATCTGACCCGCCTTTTGCGCCTGAAAGGGGCAGACGTGATAGGCGGGTTTTTGGCCCGTGGACAAGTGTACGATCCTGCCCCTTGTCTGATAGGACGTTTCCCAGGGCGACCCAACGCGCAAGACCTGGAGCGCGCCCGACGCTTTGCCGTCGCTGTGGCCGAACATGTGTCGGCTAGCCGCTCTGGTCCACTGGCCGAAAGCCGGCCCGATGCGCTCAAACCAGGCTGGGGATTCTATGACGGAGTGGCTTTGATCAGTACGGATCCATTGCTGCGCTTTTTGTTGCCCCAACCCAAACCTGACCCGACTCGCTGCAACCAGTGCCGGTGGTGTGTCTACGAATGTCCGACACACAATATCGCTCTTCAGCCATACCCGGTCTTGAGCAGTCAATGTATCCGCTGCTATCGTTGCTTGACCGGTTGCCCTCACCAAGCATTTGACGCCGACTGGCGATTCGGCAACCTCGCCATTCTGTCCTTCTACAACACGGCCTTTGAACGCTGGTTCGGCGACTTGGAACCCGGCGAACAGATTTATTCAGGAGCCTTAAACGGAGAATAGATCATGCCAAACATAGTCGAAGTCAACGGATTGACCCAACAGTACCCCGGCAGTTCGCAGCCTGCGGTGCGCGGGATCAGTTTTGCCATTCAGCAGGGCGAGATTTTTGGACTCCTTGGCCCCAACGGCGCCGGCAAGACGACGACGATCTCGATGCTCTCGTGTCTGCTTTCGCCAACGTCGGGCAGCGCGACCGTGGCCGGGTTCGACCTGATTCGCCAGCCGATGCAGGTCAAGCGGCGGATCGGGCTGGTGCCGCAAGACCTGGCCCTCTACCCAACGATTTCTGCGCGCGATAACCTGCTGTTCTTTGGCAGCCTGTATGGCCTCAAAGGCGCGGACTTGCATCGGCGCGTGAACGACACGCTCAAGCTGGTTGGCCTGTCTGATCGGGCGAATGACGCCATCGAAAAGTTTTCGGGCGGGATGAAGCGTCGGGTCAACATCGCCGCCGGGCTGCTGCACCGGCCCGAGGTGCTGTTCCTCGACGAGCCGACGGTGGGCGTGGACCCGCAGTCGCGCAACTTTATCTTCGACAACGTCGAGTCGCTCAACCGAGACGGGCTGACCGTGTTGTACACCACGCACTATATGGAAGAGGCCCAACGGTTATGCCATCGCGTGGCGATCATTGATCAGGGCCGGATCATTGCGCTGGACACGCCGCAGGCATTGATTGATTCACTGGGCGGAGGCACCGTCGTGCTGGGCATCCCGGACGGCACGCCGCCGGCGATTGACCAGACCTTGCGCGCTCTGCCGGACGTGCTCGACGTGAGCCGGGTGGATCACCAGATCAAAGTCAGGGCTGCGCACGCCCAACGCGCACTGGTGAACGTGATTGACGCGCTCAACGTGGCCGACCTTTCGATCTCGTCGCTCGATATCCTGGAGCCCAACCTCGAATCGGTGTTTCTGGATTTGACTGGGCGAAGACTGCGAGGGTAAGACCCGAAAGGTTTCAGAAACCCTTCGGGTCTCAGGAGAGACTAATGCTTTACCAAATTCTCATGACGACCTGGAAAGACCTCAAGATTCTGCTCAAGGATCCCGGAGGTCTGGCGACGCTCTTTTTGATGCCGGCCATGTTCATTTTGGTCATGTCCGTCGCTCTGGCCGGGACGTTCGGCAATGACAGCGACAAGCCGGTGGACGTGTTGGTAGTCAACCAAGATTCGGGCGAGATCGGCGCGGCGCTCGTCAATGATCTGAAGGCGGCTGGCGGCCTCAACATCGAGACCGAGTGGGAAGGCGCACGGCTGAGTCGGGCCAAAGCCGAAGAATTAATCGTAGCTCAGAAGCGAAACATCGCCGTCGTCATCCCAGCAGGATTCACTGATGCCA
>Ga0315279_10004164_pt1 | contig 19583 bp, 19 predicted proteins | sample YL17G06_20_MG_FD_203694 | JGI IMG/M metagenome (GOLD analysis project Ga0315279, IMG submission 203694) | Sediment microbial communities from Yellowstone Lake, YNP, Wyoming, USA - YL17G06_20 | ecosystem: Environmental > Aquatic > Freshwater > Lake > Sediment | place: USA: Wyoming | collected... | reverse complement strand
AGAAATAACCCCTCATATTTATGAACTATAATTCAAATGACTTTCGGATATAAGAGATGTCCCAACAATTTAAATACATGGTCCGGAAAATTTCGTGCAAAATTCCCGCAGCCGATGCGTTTTAATCGAGGATATTTCTCCAAGTATTCCTTGATATATTCTTTGCCTTGCGCCAGATCTTCTATTTTTTTTGCAATCAGCGAAAACCATCGTACTTCTTTTAAATAAGAGGTTTTTACGATGACATCTAAATTCTTTCCTTTCTCAATGAGCGTGCTGAAATCTAGCTCCTTATCCGCCGTTGCAATTATAACGAACGCCTTTTGAGCTGGGTCAAGTTTCCCAAATCGGCTTAATCTTTCTGGCCAAATTATGGTATCTTCACTCTCTTCCCTAGGAAGATTTTGTAATTCCGCAATCATGGAATTTGCTCTCTCTAGCTTATCCTCCTTTATCTCCTCCGTTATTTCTGCAGTTTCATAGTGCATAAAATCTAGGAGCTCTCTGATGATGTTGCTCGCGAATTGCAAATCTTCGGACATAGAGATCTACTTATATCCAACGCATTATTTGATTAGATTTACACAGAAAAATAACTTAGAAAGTAAAAAACATTTTGTCATTTTTTGCTAATAAGTAGATGGATTCAAAAAACTTTAATTCATTAATTCAAAATTTCTTACTAAATTAATTTGAAAAGGTTTTCAAAATGAGTAAAAAGGCTAAAAAACCAAGTAAAAAGGCTATAAAAACGACTGAAGAACCGCTAAAAGAAAGTAAAATCCCGATTCATTATCATACTCTTGATGTTGAGAAACTAACTGAGGATGATTTGGAGCAATTTGGTTCAGATTACAGAGCGTTGTTCGAATTCTTGAAGAGCTATTTTATCGACAATGATGTAGAGTTTCCCTCAGACACAGATACAATCGACCTTCATCAAGAAGGAATCTTTGATATAGATTTTACCCTCTTTAAAAAATTCCCCAATCTGGAGCAGATCGTATTAGGTTATAATCCCCTCATGTTGATAGACCTTTCCCCACTTGCTGAATGCAAAAAACTCGAAAAACTTTTCTTTGATCAATGCCGATTAGCAGAAATTGACCTCTCCCCCTTAAGCAAATGCCAATCTTTCAGCACAATCACCTTCCGCGCGAATTTACTTCGAGAGATAGATTTATCAGGCTTGGGTTCCTGTCCAAAATTGGAATGGGTTGAACTCCCGCACAACGGATTAAGCCAGATCGACCTCTTGCCTCTCGCAAATTGTCCAAATTTACAATATTTAGCTGTAGATGACAACGTAATCGAACAAATTGATCTTACACCTTTAGCGAATTGTCCAAATTTAAGAACATTATATATCAATATGAATAAATTGAAAGAGATTGATCTTACTCCACTGGAAAATTGTAAGAAACTCGCGGATTTCCATGCGGATTCTAATTTGTACGACTCATTGGATGTGCGTCCCCTCTCGTCGTGCCCGAAACTTGAGAAAATACTCGTCGATGATGTCGAAATAATAGCACCAGAGCAAGGCCTTCCTGGGCTCCATAAAATTGAACGAAGATCTGAAGAATAAAAAAGATAGAATAGTTCTTTTCTTTTTTTTTATTATTTTTAGTTCGTTAAAAAAGATAAATAAAGAATTTAACGATGATAGGGCATGAAAATGTCCTTGTAGCTCTCATGTCTTTTAATAGCGCCCACGCCTTCCTCAGAAAGTGGGAGAACAAGGAACTCATAGGTGCTAGTGTCATCAATGAAATTAAGGTCTTTATACGCTTTTAGTTCATACTGGGGTTGCGTGGATTGGGTCGTGAAGACCTGCGGGTGCTCATCGCGAACCCACCGAACCAGAGTTGCAATTACCCCTAGTTTTTCAGGTTCTGTTACTTCCTCATGAAAGATGGTCTCGCTCAATAGTGCGATGGGTGCGCTTCCGTTCTTAAAATGGATCATCTCCATCCGAATGAAGAACGATGCTAATACTTTCCCATCATCCCAAACCTTCCAATAGTTTCCACAAGGAGGGTCAAGCAGGTCATCCAGGCGTTTGGCGCCCTCCATCTCGGCTCGAAGATGTTCTTCCGTCCAGACCTGACTGATTTGAACACGTTTTTGATAGGAATTCAGGATATCCACTACCTCTCCAATATCACTCTCTTTCCCATCTCGGATTTCTCCTCGTTCCACTTGATTCCCCGGAATTCCCGCGTATAGTTTAAGCAATTTTGCTAGCACGACATTTAACCCCCGATAATCTTGTAAAATTTTTCTCCCATAATCCCCCATGACTTTAATGTAGTGTTGCTGATTCTTCATATACCGTTTGAAATTGAAATAGTTTTTCAGGAGCTCATTCCCACCCAACCCTTTTTCTGGAAATGCATAGACTAAGTCAATTCTTGCATCTTTTGCATCATCAATTAGACGCTGGATTAAGGCTTTTTGAACTCCTTGACGTTGAAATTCAGGCAATGTAGCAGCCAAACCTAACGAAATAGCGCTTACTTCGACCTCATCATCAATTTTCAACGTATTAGGAGTGCCAAACATCGTTGCGATTAACTGATCTTCTTTCCAGGCTGAATAAAAAAAGCGTCTATCATGATGGTAGGCATTGAAGTAAAACTCCGTGTATTTGGGATTTTTCCAATCATTGGCGCCCCGTTCAAAATACTTTTCAACGTACGTCTTTTCATAAAGCTCGGAAATCTTTTCGCAGGGAAGCGAGTCTTGAAGTATTTGTATTTCAAAATCCATTATACCTTCACCTTTTTATTAGAATTGTTCTATTAGGGTGAAATTCTTAATAAGACATAATTCTGTTTTTTATACTTAGTTGTTTTGAATAGGAATTTAAATAGCTATTTATTAAATTTTATTCAATCCGATGATTAAACCACAACAATGGAGGAGGCGTTATCCTCTATCGGTAATTAACTATGCGTTTCCTAAATTACCTCATCTGCATTGTCATTTAATTTGCTGAGGGCTCTAATTCTTTTAGCGCGAGGAGATCGCCAAAGGAGTAATGGGCAAGACCGATAGTTAATTTCGGAAATCCGCTGACTAAAAAGAAGGCATCTTTCTGAAAGAGCACATTAATTTCATGGGCTTCCGTCTTCAGATACATTTCCGAATTATAGTCTGAAATATCCTTGATACTAACCGCAATCCACTCTCCCGCACTTCCACATCAATTCTTTACTTCATTATACGATATAACAAGCCCGTACGTTTCTTTCTCCATTTTCTCTCTGATGAATTCCATTGCATTTTCTGTTATTTCAATATCCATTTCCGCTATTTTCATCACCTACTATTTCTAATTTGGATCATGATTCTAATTAGGAACTCATTACTTGACCTATTTACCTACCGATTCCGAAATATTTAGCCCCGTGTTTATGCTCATCATTAAAGAATTCTAATGGATCTTAAAATCTATAGCAGGCAAGTAAAATTGCTTTAATTTTTTCAATTCCGCGAGTCCATTTGCCTTATCTGTTAATATTTTTATTAACAAGGGCGTATTACGCCGTTCTCCTATGAACCCATCGAATAATTTTTCATCATAATAAGGTAAAGGGGCATAGCAGATGTATGTTTTTAAATGATAAGGTGCAAGAAATGATCCTATTAAAGCATTTTTAGCCTTCTTAACTTCTTTCGGATCTTGATTGATCATTTCATCGGTAAATCCAATTTGGTGTATCCACAATACTGGTAAATACCCCGTTTTGAAATACATTTCATTAATTTCATAAACAACCGCTGCTTTAATGTCTCCGGCATCTTCCCAAACAATGATGCCCGATCCAAAAGGAGCTTCGGGGAATTCACCTTTAGATTTATAATCCTTTTCTTTTAATCCTTCAAACTTTCCGAGATAGGATTGAAATTCTTCACTTGTCCAAATTCTTGCCACTTCATGAATTTTCGAATAAGTATTTAATATTTCTACAATTTTTGGGATATCTTCTTCATTGGATTCTCGCAACTCACCGGATTCGATCCTATCAGATTTCATTCCTGCGACTAATTTCACGGCCTGCGCTTCTAAAATATTTAAGCCGATTTTGTCTTTTATAAAATCGATTGCTTCCCTCCCCATTATCTTCAGCATATTTTCTACATTCTTATTTAGAAGACCCCATGTTGTCTGCAAGAATTCCGCTAGCACTTTGGATTCAAATGGAATTGGGGTCGCATAAAGAAAATCAACATTACCATTCTTTACGCGTTCGGTAATTTCATTCAACATTTGTTGAAAAATTTCAAGTTGAGCCTTCTCAAAAATTTTCGTCTCTTTATCCGATTCGCCCCCTGTTAGCTCGGAAAGAACGGCTGGGTCTAATCCCCAACTTCCAATCCCCGCAGCGTTCAATATTGCGTCACGGAACTTGACCTTGCTCGGCGAAGCTCCTAAAACCGCGAGTAAATTATCCTCATAATAGGCCCCAAGGACTAAGTCTGATTCCGGATAGAGCCTTTTCAGAAAATTAATTTCCTCATTTGAATAAGTTTTTCCTTTCTCTAACCCATCCTTCCAACATTTCTCTTGAAAATTCTGAATGAGCCTCAAAAATTGATCAACATTCCAATCAAAGGATTTAATAACTATATTATCCATTGGAGTCATCTTCAACTAGCCTTTATTTCTTAAGAGAAAAAGAGAGAAAAAAAATTTAATTAAAGTATCGGATTAGGCCTTTTTAACAATCTCTTTGGCGCTCGTAATCCAAGTTTCTACATCTTTCTGTGTTGGTACCTTATTAACATCGCCCTGCCAACCAGGTTTCTTCTTGGCTTCCTTTGCAAATTTCTGTACTTGCTTAAACAGGTCTTCTGCTTTCTGCTTACTCAATTCTTTGACGGTTTCAACGCCCATTTCAAAAAGCACTTCTGTGTATTCTTGAGCCGCACGTTTTACTCGAAAGAGGTCTGCTATGCATTGCCATTTGTAAAGCAATTTGGTACTAATCCCCGAAACCTCGGCCATTTCGACGATCGCCGTTTTCCGTAGGTCTTCGACTGTCTTTATTCCAAACTTATTAAGGTCTTTTGCATTTTCTGGTCCAATTCCTTCAATCTCTTTAATATCTGCAATCTGACCTGGTTCAGCTGCTTTAGTTTCTACTTTTTTGGCTGCTGGTTCTTTTTTACCCGCTGGGGCTTTTTTAGCGGCTGGTTCCTTTTTCTTTCCCGCGGTTTTTTTCCCTTTCGGCATACTTATTCATCCTCTACACAAAATTTTCATAAATCTTTGTGTAGAAATATTTTATTCCTTTTGCTATATAAAATATTCATAAAAATTCTTATAATCTATAGATAGAGTGCTTTTTATGAAAGTAGCCATCTTTTATCAATCAGTCACAGGCAATACGAAATATATCGCCGAGATAATAAAACAGGGTTTGGAAGAAACTGGAATTGACTGTGAATTGTTTAATATGCATAATTTAAATTTCGAGGATTTTCCGAGCTATGATTTTTTCGGGCTTGGTGCCCCTGTCTTCGCGTTTCGAGAACCGGAATTAATGCGCAAGTTCATCCTTAATCTTCCCAATTTGAAGGGAAAATTTGCATTTCTCTTTTGCACCTGCGCAGGTACTTCCGGGAATTATTTTTTCCGAGTAGCGCACAACCTTTTGAAGAAGGGCGTTACGGTTTTTGTGAAAAGCGAATTCTATTTTCCAAGTTCCTATACAGTATGGCGAAAAAAGGAAGATTCTCTATCCGCTGAGACAGATCATCTACAAAAATCTGAAATTGACAAGGCACTTACATTCGGACAATCGCTTCTCTCCGAATATGATGCCGTTTCTCAGGGGACCAAACCTATCCTCAAAATTAAACGCAATATCCCGGGGACATTCTTAGGCACCGTTTCTTCTGACTGGGCTCTACGATTCATGCTCGGAACAATCCATGTTAATGAAGCCCTCTGTACTAGATGCGAAGCCTGTGCAAACATTTGCCCCACAAATGCAATCAGGGTTAACCCCTTCCCGATAATAACGAAAAAGAGCTGCACTGGCTGCTGCGGTTGCATTAATATTTGTCCTGTTCGCGCATTAGACTCCAAGAAAACTAGCGGGAAAATGCGTTATAAATTCAATCCTGCGCTGATCGACGATAACTTATAACTGCTTTGCCCTTAAATTCTTCAATTCCTTATCTTTCTTTTAAAATAACCCCATCCTGCGTTAAAATAACAATACCTGGTTTCTCTAAATAAGCTAAACAAGACTTAATTTCTTTACTCAATAGATCTCGTGCGACTTTTGGATCTCTCGGATGAATTTTTATAAAAATAGCTTTGATATCTTTTTCAATTACCTTTTTTAACTTAAGAAAATCTGAATCAAAAGTAATAATTATTGCATCTTTCTCGATAGAAAGCTTTGCTACCTCTCCATTTGAAATTCCGGGAAGTTCCTTCAATGTAAGTGTCTTATAGCCGTTTTCTTGAAGGAATTTTTTAATGGATCGCGGAACATTTTCATCTAAGAGAAACTTCAACTTTGCGCGAGCTCCTTTTCTAAATAGCGCTCTAAGTTAACATCACCTATATTTTCTTGGATATCCTTCCCCAACTGAATTACTCGCAAGATTGTTTCCCTAGATAGAGTAGGATACTCTTCAATGATTTGGTTGATCGCGTAATTCAAACTAATTAGCTCGAAAATCAAATCGACTGGAATTCTCGTTCCTTTTATAACTGCTTTTCCGCCTAGAATCTCAGGATTACTCTCAATTATTTCAACCATTATAACACTCTTCCATCCTTTCTATTTTTATTCAATCCTTGATTCTATTTAAACTTATATCATTTAAATAAACTCGCACCTTCATAAATAGATATATCGGATTCATACAATTTGATTACCTAACCCCAAGTTTTTTATCGAAATTTAATATTTGTCCTGTTCACACACTAAACTTCAAGAAATCTAGCGGAAAAATGCGTTATAAATTCAATCCTGCGCTGATCGAATAACGCACCCCCTCCTGCTCTATTTTTTATATAATAGACATTTCCATGTAACTTTTTTAAGGATATCTATTATTTCTTTACATATATGTCAAAATACCTTTATATTATTCGTTAGTAGTTCATACAACAGTGACAAATGAATAAAAATAATGCGCCCATCAAAGACACCAGCTAAGATTCGTGAATAAGAAAGCGACAAAAACAAGAAAATTAAAAATGCTTTGAAACTAATTCCTAATGGCGAATTCAACAGTTCTCTTATTGATAGTACCCACACAATATATAGGATATGTTGAAAAAAATGGCAGCCAAACCAAATTTAGGGAAAAAATTAGCAGAAGGCAAGACAAAAATTGTCTACCAATCGGACAAAGCAAACGAAGTTATCTTGGAATTCAAGGATGATATTACTGCGGGAGATGGCTTAAAACACGACGTAATTGGTGGAAAAGGTTATCTAAATTGTGCCATCTCGTCTAAAATTTTTGAGGTTTTGGAAAATGCAGGTGTCCCAACCCATTTTATAAAATATGTGCCGCCTAAATATATGAGGGTGCGTTCTGTCAAGATGTTGCCCGTCGAATTTGTTTGTCGAAATATCGCTGCAGGGCATGTGCTGGAACGGCTGCCTGTACAAGCCGGTGATCCATTTGATCCTCCCCTTATTGAATTTTTCTGGAAATCTGATCCGCATCACGATCCGATGCTGAACGATCAACATATGGCATTTCTCCAATTAGCCAATCGGGACGAGTGCGATCAAATTCGGGAGATCACTTCTAGCGTTAATACCGCTTTGATAGAATTTTTTGATACTAAAGGCATCACGTTAGTCGATTTTAAGATCGAGATCGGTCGAGATTCCGAAGGAAACTTCTTGGTGGCTGATGAATTTGACGGGGACTCGTGTCGCTTATGGGCGAAATCGCAAGATGGGAAGATTTTTGATAAAGATGCGTATCGGAAAGGAAAATCTTTAGATGAAGTGAAAAAGGTATATATCAACTTATATACTCAGATATTAGGGCAAAAGCCCACCTTCAGGTGATATTGTGGTAGAATATACTGTTGAAATTGTAATTGAAAATAAACCCGCGGCCCGTGATCCTGAGGGATTGACCGTCCAGAAGAATCTCATCAATCGTGGCGGTTATACCATGATTACCGGGGTTCGCTCTGGGAAATACTTTCGGATGAAAGTAGACGCTTCAAATCCTGATGAAGCAAAAGAAATCGTATTCAAGATGACAAATGACCTCCGAATCTTCAATCCAGTGGCTCATATATGTACGATTAATGTGAAAGAATTATCTGATTAGCAGGCTTGAAAAAATGGCCCATAAAATCGCAGTTATCCAATTTCCTGGAAGCAATTGCGATTTAGATACAGTCTATGTGCTAAATAATGTAATGCACATGGATGCCGATCTAATTTGGCATGCGTATTTTAAGGATTCAGAATATGATGCGGCGATTCTACCAGGAGGATTCTCGTATGGAGATCATTTACGGGCTGGTATCATCGCCGCTTATAGTCCTGCCATGGATATCATTAAAGAAATGGCAAATGAAGGGAAACCCATCCTTGGAATTTGCAATGGGTTTCAAATTTTAGTGGAGTCCAGCCTGTTGCCCGGGGCTCTTCTTCAGAACGATTGTTTGACTTTCGTTTGTAAATGGGTGCAATTGCGTACAGAAACAAGTAATTCCGCTTTCACGAGTGAGATTGGGAAAGGCGCAATCATACGAATGCCTATCGCACATGGAGAAGGGCGCTATTTCAATGATGAGGCCGCATTAAAAGAATTAAATGAAAATGATCAAATTATTTTTCGTTATTCTGATGAAAAAGGTAAAATAACCGCCGATTCAAATCCGAATGGGGCGTTTGAGAATATTGCGGGCATTTGTAATTTAGAACGGAATGTTCTTGGTATGATGCCGCATCCAGAACGAGCAAGTGAACCGATTCTGAGTCCGTATCGGAGTTCTGATGGGCTTGGGATCTTCCAATCCTTAAAGCAATTCTTGGAGGGGCGCTAAGATGCCGATAGTCTCAGGCGTAAAGGTGGATTTAAAACCAGACGAGTTGAAATACATCAAAAAAACCTTAGATCGAACCCCGAATATGGTTGAAATCGGCATGATTGACATTATGTGGAGCGAACATTGCTCCTATAAGAGTTCCACCCCGGTTTTGAAGATGCTCCCTACCAAAGCATCCTACGTAGTAGCAGGTCCTGGTGAGGACGCAGGGGTAATCGATATAGGGGATGGCATGGTAGTGACCTTTCGCATTGAATCGCACAATCATCCTTCTGCTATCGTTCCGTACGATGGTGCCGCGACTGGGATCGGGGGCATTGTGCGTGATATCTTATGCAAGGGTGCCCGTCCGGTGGCGCTTTTAGACCCGCTTCGTTTCGGATCCCTAACAAGCGGGCATTCACGCTGGTTATTTCAATATGTCATAAAGGGCATAGCCGATTATGGAAATTGTATTGGAGTTCCGACGGTAGGAGGCGAGGTCGAATTTGATGATAGCTTTGAAACGAATTGTTTGGTTAATGTCTGTTGCCTAGGGTTTGGAAGAAGGGAAGATTTCGTCCCTTCTAAAGCTACCAATGTTGGCGATATTCTTATTTTGATGGGGGGATCCACGGGGCGTGATGGCCTTGGAGGCGTAACATTCGCAAGTCGCGTCTTGACCGACAAGTCAGAAGAAGACCGTCCAGCCGTTCAAATTGCCGATCCCTTCACAAAGAAACTTATCATTGAAGCGACTCTCGAAGCCATTAAAACCGGGTATGTGCATGGCTTAAAAGATTTGGGCGGTGGTGGATTAACATGTGCCGCATCAGAGTTAGCAGGGGGTGGCGGAACTGGAGTCGATATCGATCTTAATAAGATTTTCTTGCGTGAACCTGGGATGATCCCGTACGAAATCATGCTCTCTGAATCGCAAGAACGTATGGCGTTTATTGTCGATCCCAAAGGCGTTGAATCAATCTTAGATATTTTCAATAAATGGGAGGTTCCTTGTGCTGTTATAGGGGAGGTAACGGATACTGAAAACATGCGTCTGATAAAAGATGGGGAAGTAGTAGGCGAACTTCCTGCAAAAATTTTGGATGATGCGCCCGTTATTCCTCGAGAAGCGCACAAACCTGCTTATATTGATGAATTGAATCAGGTTTCATCTCCACAAATGCCGTCGAACCTCTCCGAAACCATTTATCAACTTCTGGGCGCTCCGAATATCGCAGATATGGGATGGGTATATCATCAATATGATTATGAAGTCGGCGTTCGGACCGTTGTAAAACCCGGCCAGAGTGATGCCGCGGTATTGCGTATCTTGAATACAGACAAAGCCATTGTAGTGACAACTGATGGCAATTCACGGCACACCTATTTAGACCCCTATCATGGCGGAGCGGGCTGTGTTGCCGAAGCCTGTCGGAATGTGGTGGCAGTCGGAGCCAAGCCCCTTGCTATGGTCGATGCCTTAAATTTTGGGAGCCCAGAGGATCCCGAAATCTTTTGGACCTTTAGTGAAACGGTTCGTGGAATTGCTGATATCTGCAAAGTATTGGAGCTACCGTGCGTTGGAGGGAAAGTGAGTTTTTACAATGAAGACGAAGCCCGGAAAAAAGCAGTAAAACCTTCACCCGTCCTTATGGTCGTGGGCGTATTAGATAGTTTAGAAATTGTGACCACCATGGATTTCAAACAAGGTGGGAACCTTATAATCCTTCTAGGCGATACATTTAATGAACTTGGTGGCTCCGAATACTATCATTTCATCCATAATTTAGAAGGTGGGATCGTCCCTCAAACGGATCCTCCTCGAGAAAAACGGGTGCTCGAATATGTTCTGGATGCAATCAAGCAAAAATTGGTGACAGCCTGCCATGATTGTTCCAAAGGTGGATTGGCTATCGCTCTCGCAAAAATGTGCATAAAAGGGAATTTAGGTGCCCAAATAGACTTGAAACCCGTAGAATCACAAGAATTGCGAACAGATGAGTTACTCTTCTCCGAATCACACTCACGCTTCATTCTTTCAATTAAAAAAGACCATCTAACTACTATAAAAGAGCTCGCTGAACAACACTCTGTGCCTTTTTATCTCCTTGGCAAAGTCACCAAGGAACCCACTTTTTCTCTTTCCTATTCAAGTGGGAAAATAAAATGTGATTTAAATAAAATGAAGAAAATTTGGTTGGAAACAATTCCAAAAATAATGAAGGGATAGATAATGAGAAGATGTACCACATCTTGTCGGATTAGAAAATTACGTGATGCATGTGGTATTGTAGGCATCTATGCAAAAAATCAGAACCATATCGCTCGGGATATGTTTCACGCCCTTTTGTCTCTTCAACATCGCGGGCAAGAGAGTGCCGGGATCTGCTCTTTCTACAGAACACTGAAGAATACCAGGGGCATGGGTTTGGTTTCGGAAGTTTTTACCACCCGTAAGCTCAAAGGCATTTTTGGCAATCGCGCCATTGGACATGTCCGCTATTCTACAGCAGGCTCTAGCACGCTAGAGAATGCGCAACCGCTCCTATTTGACTCACCTTATATGCGATTCGCTCTGGCTCTGAATGGAACCTTAACTAATTTCCTCCAATTAAGGAAGGATTTTACCCAGCAAGGACATATTTTCGCCGGATCTTCCGATACAGAAGTTTTAGCGCATGTCATCGCTTCTAATATTCTTGAAACCGATGATTACCTTGAAGGTATTAAAGAAAGCATGAAACTTTTTGATGGAAGCTATGCAGTCACATTGTTAAATGATAAGGGCGAATTATTCGGGTTCAAAGATCCTGTTGGATTTAAACCACTTTGTTTCGGGGAAACCTCTGATGAAAAATATATTATTGCATCCGAAAGTGTTGCCGTTGATGTAATGCGGGGACACCTTATCAAAAACTTTACACCTGGTGAAATTATCAAAATTGATACGGATGGTAATTATAGCTCCGAAATGGGGCCGACATCGAATCGTCATGGGTTTTGTGTATTCGAATTTGTTTATTTCGCGCGCCCTGATACACGATTCGATGATATCTGTGTCTATGATGTCCGAGAAGAGTTAGGGCGGAATCTTGTAAAGGACGAGCCGCTATCTTTCGACCCCTGCAATTCTGTAATAGTTCCAATCCCAGATTCAGGGCGTACTGCAGGTTCCGGCTATTCAATAGAATCTGGGATTCCATTACGCGAAGGTTTAATGAAAAATAGGTATGTTCATCGAACTTTTATTATGCCCAGCCAGGCTTTACGTGATTGGTCTGTCTACCTAAAATTGAATCCGGTCATCACTCAAATTGCCAATAAAGAAGTCATTTTAGTCGATGATAGCATTGTCCGAGGGACAACCTGCCAGCAAATTGTGAAATTGGTGAAAGATGCCGGTGCCAAAAAGGTTCATCTACGAATCAGTTGTCCTCCCTTAGTATCTCCTTGCTATATGGGAATTGATTTTCCGTCAAAGGACGCTCTCATCGCCGCAAAGCTCAGCGTGGAAGAAATTCGGCAATATATTGGTGCAGATTCTCTCAATTACCAAACCTTGGACGGATTGGTTAAAGCGACGCATATGCCCCGCTCCGAACTTTGTCTTGCTTGCCTTACAGGCGAATATCCCCTTAAAATGCCACCTGATTTTGAACTTTTAACACAAAAACTGGATGTATCTAAATGAATCAAAATTCAATTTTCTCAATTTTTTAATACCTTCAAGTCAAGCGGTTTATTTGAGTAATATTTCTCAAACTTCTTATTAAGGAATAAATCCTGAAAAAACTCATAAAATATACCAAAAATCAGCAATTCCACTGGTTTAAGGAGAACATAATATCTTGTCAAAAGCCCTGTTCGCCGTTTTCTTGGTTTTTCCCATAATAGATTCCTGATCACCTTGGAAATCAATTTCGGTTCGTTTTTATCTGACACAATCCCCTTTCGATTGAATCCCTGTTGATATTGATTCATCCTCATTGGCGATCGAAAGTCACGATAGATCCAGATAATCCAACCCGCAATATAATCCTTTGAATTGAAGGTTCGGATGGATTCCGAGAGAATAGACGCTTGTTTCTCTTCTGAAAATTTCTGAAGTTCTTTTGAGTGGAATCCGTGTTTAGCATCTGCGCCGAATTCGGTAATTAGCAATGGTTGGGTAGGTGCGGTCTGATGAATAAAATCGAGGACTCGATTGAGATTTCGCTCACTAAAATAATACCAACCGAAATAGGTATTGAGGCACGGGAGATCAGATTTATTACGTAATTGATCCGAGAACATTCGGCTGGACACATATGTTATGATTCGCGAGGAATCCAATTTTTTTGCAGACTGCATTAACTGGTGCATAAAGCGATAACATGCTCTATGTTCGACGTTGATTTCATTCCCGCAGCTCCATAAAATCACAGATGGGTGATTAAAATCGCGATAGATTAGCTCTTTAATCATGGACAATGCTATTTTCAGCACTTTAGGATTCTTGAAGTCACAAAACCAATAAACCGGAATCTCCTCGAGAATTAAAATACCCACCTCATCTGCCAATGCTATTAATCTCTCATCATGCGAATAATGGGCCGTGCGTAAGGTGTTAAACCCCAACTTCTTCATCATTCTGAGATCCTTCAGGCGCTCTTTCTCCGGAATAGTCCGCCCATAAGGCATTAGTTCCTCATGCATGCTCACCCCTCTGATTCTAATCAAGATATTGTTGAGATAAATGCCCGATTGTCTAACTTTGATGGTTCGAATACCAAATTTAGTAGAATACCCAGCTTCGCAGTCTGCAATTTGCGCCTCGAATTTATACAAAGATGGAGAATCTGGGGACCATACCTTAGGATCAGATACAATCAAACTAAATTCATCTTGTGCTTGGTTAGATTCAGTACTACCTTCCAAAATTAGTCTTGAATTCTGCAAAACTCTCCATTGTATAATGCCTTTCTGAGTTAATTTATAATTAATATTTAATCTTGCTGAGCTTTGGGTAAGCTCTTTTGTAATTATATTAATCCATTCAATTCGCCTCTTTGGCAGAATCAGCAAATCGATATCTCGGTGAATACCTCCCCAATTATACCAATCAAATTGCAGTGCAGGAATTCTATCAAATTTACGGAAATTTTCGACTTCAACCGCAATAAAATTGGTTTTTTCTAGAATTTTAACTGGAATTTTCAACTGAAAGGGCAGAAATCCTCCCTGATGATCTCCTAAATAAGCCCCATTTGTCCAAACTTTGCAAGAATAGTTAATCCCTTTAAATGATATGAAATAATCTTTACCTTCCTCAATTTCCGCAAGTTCGAATTGATAAAAAAACCAAAAAAATCCCTCATAGCGGTCGTATCGGAGAATTCCATTTTCAATAATCGTATTCCAACAGGCAGGCAATTTATATTCAGAAAAATTATCCCAATTTCGTTTAATAAATACTGGATCATACCAATTTTCCCGTTTTCCCACTTGTTCCTCGTCACATTTATATTTCCAATCCCCATTTAAACTGATCTCATCTATAGCCGTCATTTTATTAGTTCCTATTTTATATATTCTAGGTATCTGCTGTTATCGTAAAATATATTTGAGAGTATTAATTTTTGTGTTTGGTAGGTAATGAAGATTGAAGGTCTCATTAGAAAAAGACATTGTTGAAGAGTTAATTAACTATAAATTAAGAAATATTAAAAATCTCATTTTAAATATTTTATCGCGATGGAATGAGGAGTCTGCTGAAAGTTTTCTTAAAAAAGCAAGGGACGGTATCTACACTGAGGCAGAGAATGATGCGATCGATCTCAAACAGTTCCTACTCGAAGAAAAAAAATTAATTGAGCTGCTAGATAATTTGTAAGAGAATTATCCTAATTCTGGTCAAAATAAAATAAAAAAATGATATAAAAATCGAATTTAAGGGCTTTTAACCCAATTGTGGTCTTCTATCTTGCCAAGGAGCAACTTCTTGAAATGCCTTTGCAGCTTGCAGCACGGTTAATTCATCAAAGCGTTTTCCGATAATTTGCATTCCAATAGGGAGCCCTTCCAATGTCCAGCCGCAGGGAATTGAAGCTGCGGGAAGGCCGGTCATATTAAAGGGATAGGTGAAACTAACCCATGTGAGTGGCGAAGCTGCTTTATTTCCAATTTTGGTGGGATTCATCATGCCGAGATCAAATGCAGGGATTGCCGTAGTAGGCGTTAATAAAACGTCATATTCTTGAAAATAGCGGTAAAAAGTTTCGTACATTTTCATACGCATTACACCCGCAGTGTGAAAATCAACTGCTGTCTGTAGTAATCCTGCTTCTACAATTTTAACAAGTGTTGGCGTTATATTCTCACGTTCTTTATCCAGTTTTGATTTGAGATCGTGAGCCAAAGCTGAAGTTAGCAGGGTGCTGTATTCCATCTCGGGATTTTTTAATTTGATTTTTGCCTCTTCCACAGTCCAGCCTACTTCTTCAAATTTGTGGACTGCATGGAGCACATTTTCCTCTACTTCGGGATCCAAAGCTTTTAAATAGCCCAGACTGAGAGAATAGCCGATTTTTAACTTAACAGGCTTTTCTTCTATGCCCTTGAGATAGCTGATATCTTGCGGAAGTAAAGATTCTCTATCAGCGTCGTGAGGTCCTTTTATCACATCTAACATTAAAGCGGCATCTTCGACATACCGTACAAGAGGGCCATAATGGTCCAAGGTTGCCCACATTTGTCCAATGCGAGGGTAGTGTGGAACTCTGCCGTAATTCGGTTTTAATCCGAAGCATCCACAGAGTGAACTGGGAATACGTATACTGCCTCCGCCATCACTCCCGAGTGCCAATGCACACAACCCACTGACTATGGCAGCACCAGCGCCTCCACTTGATCCCCCGGTTGTTCTATTAAGGTCCCACGGATTACGGGTGGGTCCAAAAATTAAATTCTCCGTGACGCCCTTATGGCCAAATTCGGGGGTATTCGTTTTGCCCAGAATGACGCAGCCCGCATCTTTTAAGCGTTGAACCACAATTTCATCCATATCTGGGATATAATTCTCGTAGAGTTTAGAACCAAAGGTCGTCCGGATGCCTTTTGTTTGAACTACATCTTTTATGGAGGTCGGTACGCCAGTCAATAGCCCAATCTCGCCGTTTTTAATAGCCTCATCAGCTTGTTGTGCTTGTTCTCTTGCTATATCAAATGTTGTGGTACAATAGGCATTGATTATCGGATTTGTTTTCTCAATTCGTTCTATGAAGAGCTCGGTTACTTCACTTGCGGATATCTCTTGTCTTTTTATCATATCTGCTAACGCACAAGCTGAACTGAAGCAAATATCATCTTTATTCATATCCATCACACAAAATTTCTTTATTCATAAGGACTTTGATGATTCTTAAAATTAATTGTTCTGGTTTTTAAGATATTTTCCCCATAACATGTGAGAATGCTTAAATAGATTTAATTTTAAGGGTTACTTGTTTCATGAGAAGTTAAATGAGAGGAAGCGCATGGTCAATGGAGATTCCGTGTTAATTATTGGAAGCGGTGGGCGAGAGCACGCTATTGCTTGGTTAATTTCTAGAAGTGAAGGCGTAGGACAAATTTTTACTGCTTCAGGTAATCCCGGAACGCAACAACTTGGGACAAATGTCAATATTCCACCAACAGATTTCGAGGCTCTGGTTGATTTTGCCTTGAAAGAGAAAATTGATTTAGTAGTGACAGGGTCTGAAAGCCAATTGGGAAAAGGGATTGTTGATATTTTCCAGAAAAATGACATTGCTATCTATGGCCCGCCCCAAAAAATGGCTCAAATTGAAGTGGATAAAATCCATGGGAAGGAAATAATGCAAAAAGCAGGGATTTTAACTCCCCAGGGTTGGGCATTTAAAGATCCTGAACAAGCCAAGGCAAAAATTATGGAAGATCCGAAAAATACAGTTGTAAAACATCCCAGCGGTGATATGGGTGGCAAAGGTGTGCATCCTTGTGCAACTCAAGAGGAAGCCCTTGCTGAAGTCGATAAAATGTGTGAGATTTCGGACACAGTGATTATAGAACAATTTGCTGGTGAAAAGGGAATAATCCATGAGGAAGCTTCCTGCATGGCTATTTGTAGTGGGAGGAGTTACATTCCGTTACTCTTCTCCCAAGATCATAAAAAGGAAGGCGAAGGCGATACCGGGAGCAATACGGGCGGAATGGGTGCTTATGCCCCGTGTGAAATCACGCGGGGGTACGAGAAATGGATTCTCAAAAAAGTGGTCGAGCCGACTTTGAAGGTCCTAAATGGACAATTTTACGGGACACTCTATATTGCATTGATTCGAAATCCCGGCAATAAAGAATGGCCCTTCCAAGTGCTCGAATATAACGCCCGCTTTGGGGATCCCGAATTACAACCTATCGCTACTCTATTGGACGCACCGAACTTTTATCACATTTTGAAAGCCTCCGCACAACATGAAAATCTCTCCAATTTCAAATTGAACTGGTACCCTGGCGCTGCCTTATGCACGGTCATGGCGAATCGGGGGTATCCACGCAAGGATGACTTCTATCAATCTAATCTAAATAAACCCATCACGGGCTTTGATAACCCCTACTTTCAACAGCCATGGGTAACAATCTTCCACGCTGGAACTGCCTTCAATGAAGAGGGTGAGATTATCGTAGAGGGCGGACGCGTTCTAAATGTAACTACCCGCGGTAAAGATATCATCGAGGCGCACCAGCGGTGCCTTGAGGCTTTATCCAAGATCGAATGCGAAGGACTTCGCTATCGAAGCGATATTGGATATCGTGATATTGAACGATTTAAAGCCCGTACAAAAAGCTAAATTACATTCTCTTTTAATTTTTGAGCGAGCACCTCAAATGATGGAAAACTACCAGAAAATAGAATTTTATTATCATAAAAAAAAACTGGAAATGCTTTGATCCCTTCTTTCTGAATAAAAATTTTAACAATCTGGTTATCTAATGCGCCAGCATTTCTTAAAAAAATCCGTTTCACTTCAATTTTAAAATGCTTTTTGATCTGATTGGTAACACGACTGCGCCTTATTAATTCCTGCCGCATCCTATCGGCTGGTAATAAACCTGGAATTTCTGCAGGAAATCCACAGAAACCTCCTGTTGGGTCTAATTCATAGATAACTAAATCTGATATCATTAGTTTCACGATTTTATCTCAAAAATTCTTTTTATGATCGAGTCTAATGGATGAAAGTGGTCCAAATCCCCTTTCCAATTTTGCATGGTAGGACCGAACAACAATTCAAACTCTGATAGAAGCTGTCGTAGCTTAAAATGCACAATATAAAGGTCCTCCTCTGCTAAAATTACCCCCAATGCGTTGGAGCTCCGTTCAAAAAGAATTTTTACATCCTCTTGGTCTATTACTTTAATAGTTTTCTCACTTTTGACCATCTCTTGCATCAGTGATTGGATTGCCATCAAACTTCCTGAGAAAAGGTCTTCATCACTGATTGTCCCCTTTTTGAAAGCAAATTGATAGATACATAATCCTTCTGAGTTAAGTAAAAAGAGATGCCGTATCTTCTTCTCCCATTCAAACTCAGTGAAAGAGGGAATTGAATAAAAGCCATAACCTGCTAAAAGTGATGCAACCAAAATCAGACCTCTTAACTCTAAGGTGAATTGATATTGATTCAGTAAAACCATTTGAATTACTGAAACAATAGCAATGATAAAAATGGCAAAACCAACTAACACAATCAGCATTTTTTGGCGAATTTTCCCTGAAGATTTCCAAACTATCTTATAACCGAGTAGAGCAATTAAACCAACTAATGGAATTAAGAAAATAATGAAATATCCTAAACTGGGAAGATCATATAGTTTAAATATAAAAAATACACCCACAACACAAGCGAAATATATTAAGAAGATGTGTTTTGAATTTCTGCGAAGTATCCGTTCAGCTATGTAAATAAGAACTCCTGTAATTAAAGCGCAAGCGATTCCCACAAAGAAGAAATATACTTTCGAGTCTATATACATTTGTAAAAGTGCGTCATCAATGAAATAATTCGAATTGAGATTCATCGTGAAACTTAAAGTTAAAAATAGATATAATAATGTTAAGGCAAGTGGTATATATTGCTCATTTTCAGTTCGTTTCTGTTTTCTCCATTCTTGAAGGAAAAGGAGCATGAATATTACCGAGATAATAATTTGTGCTGTAGCGAGCACTATATTGAGATTATAAATAACATTATGCATAGATAATCCGCTCTTATTTCTCTTGTTTTATCTCAAAAATTTTATTGAAACTGGGATAAAGTGTTTTAAACATATCAAGGTTCCCTGTCCAATTTTTCATAATTGGACCAAAAAGAAGATCAAATTCCTTTAGAAGCTGTTGTAATTTGTAATGTAATATATACAAATCTTCATCCGTAATCATTATACCAATTGCATACGGAGTTCGCTCGAATATTATCTTAGCGTCCCCATGATCAATAACTTGGAGAAATTTTTCACTTTGAATCATCTCTTTCATGAGGGATTG
>Ga0315279_10004163_pt1 | contig 19583 bp, 19 predicted proteins | sample YL17G06_20_MG_FD_203694 | JGI IMG/M metagenome (GOLD analysis project Ga0315279, IMG submission 203694) | Sediment microbial communities from Yellowstone Lake, YNP, Wyoming, USA - YL17G06_20 | ecosystem: Environmental > Aquatic > Freshwater > Lake > Sediment | place: USA: Wyoming | collected... | reverse complement strand
GAACCAGACTCAATGCAAATCATAATCTCTGGTTTTCCGCGGAAACCGTTGATACCGTTAACGCCCCTCTTTTCGCAGCAGATGGCTGCTACGTCAATGGCTGGTGGTCAGATCAACCGAAAACAACCACCCTCAACCCCAGCAACGACCAACTTTGGTACGGATCAAAAATATTCACCAACCCCACTGTCAACGTCATGATCCTCGGGCTCCTCTCACAAACAGGATATCCTTACCCTGTGAGTTTCATTGAGAATGCCATGCCCTCATTACTGCATGGTGCCACCCTTGCAGACTCCATGATCGGCCACACATACATCGGTGATAACGTCATCATCTACGGAGATCCGACGTTCCATTTCACCATCCAGTAACTTGTTTTTTACAACAAGAAAAAAGTAGCGCAGTGTTTACATGAGGATATTTTTCAACCGCTTAGAGTTCTTTGAGGAGTTTTCCGAATTCCTCGTACTTCTTTGAAAGGATCGCGGCAGATTCGACGAGTGCGTCCTTGGCGCTCATGGACCCGTCGGTCTCGAAGGTGAACGTGATCTTTGCTGGGTCTTTCGTTATGGCGATCAGCTGATCGTCCATCTTCTCAAGGTAGGTTTCCAGCACCGCTAGTTTCGAGCCGTCCGTCAGGTGTAATTTATCCCCCTTGAATTCCACTAAGCCTTCAGGGAAGTCCTTCACGAGTGCTTTGACGTCGTTGAGCTGTTTTTTGTCGAAGGATAACACCACATCAAAGCGGTACCGTGGCGCAAGAACCGTCTGCCATTTCGCATGATCGCGTCCTCGACCGAGGACCGCCTCCACCTCAAGGATCACCCGCTGGTCCTTCGTGAGCTCCACGATAGGGATCTTGGTCTCCGTGATCGCGTAACTCGGATGCTCCGGTTGGAGATCACCTGAGTACACCACGCCTTCCCCTTCTTTACTCAGGGTATAGCGGACCGTGCAGGTCGGGCATCCTTTCCCGCTGCAGGTGCATTCACTACGGAAGGCAAGGATCTTGAGATCGGTCGGAATGGGAATCAACCCGAGCCGATGCGATATTATCTCGTCGAATAGCGGGCTTGTATTATCATAGATAATGACGTCATCGATCGCGAGTTTGGGGAGCTCCGCAAGCATCACCCTGCGCAGGGAATTGATAAAGTACACTTCGGTGTCCTCGATTTTCAAAATACCCTTGTTGCCTTTCAGCTCGACGGTTTTCACTTTCATGGGTCCACCTTAGATACGTCGTCCCCGTTTTCCGCCTTTCGGTTTGGTGCCGTCATGCGGGTGCGGTGTCACATCCTCTATGGTGCCAATCTTGAGGCCAGCGCGGACAAGTGACCGTATCGCGGTCTGTGCCCCTCGGCCAGGGGTTCCTCCTTTCTTGCCGCCTTTGCCGCGGATCTTGATGTTGACGCTGTCGAAGCCTTTCTCGATTGCTGCGTCGGCTGCGTTCTGCGCGACCTTCATAGCGACATACGGTGACCCTTCGTCCTTTGCTGATTTCGTCACCATGCCGCCGGAGCATTTCGTAATCGTCTCCGCTCCGGTGGAGTCCGTGATCGTGATAATGATGTTGTTAAACGATGAATAGATATGAGCAACTCCTTTTCGTCCCATGGTTTAGCTCCCCTCCTCTTTCGTCTCTTTTTTCTTATGTTCCTTTGGTTTTTCCGCGGGTTTCTCTTGAGGTTGTTCCGCGGGTGCTACCTCTTGTTTGGGTTCAGCGGGCGGCTGTGGTGCGGGTTGTGGTTGCGCTGGCGTTGGTTGCGGTGCTGGTTCTGAGGGTACCGCTGTGGTCACTGGTTTTTCCTTGGGCGGAGCACTTGCAAGTTCGGATTTATACATCTCTGCCTTTGGACGCGCAGGGTGTGAAAGCTCATTCAACGGTGATCGTATCATGTAGTTGATCTGCCCTTCCTCGTCTTTGCCGACCATGTACCCCGGGACCGTGATTTTCTTCCCGCTCACCGCGACATGACCGTGGCTGATGAGCTGGCGTGCCTGGTACGGGGTGCTAGAGAACCCTTTGAGGTACACAAGGGTCTGTAAGCGTCGTGAGAGGACCGATTCCGTTTCGAGTGCGAGGACATCATCAAGGGATGAGCCCATGGGAAGGATGCCTATGCGTGTCAAGTGAAGGAGCAGCTGGTCGCCTTCCTTTTTCGCCTGCGGGTTGGCTGCGCCGACCTTCGCAAGCAGTTCTCGTGCCTGCTCCCGGTGTTTCCCCAAATAGGTCTTCGCCTTCCACACCTCTTTATGGTTTTTGAGTCCGTATTTTTTAATGAGTTCCCGCTCGGATTTAATCCTGCTTTCTTTCCAGGGATGCAGAGGGGTATCATATTTTTTCCGGGGGAATTTCTGGCTGCTCATCTAGGCTCACTCCTTCTCCTTCTTCTCTTCCTTCTTACCCGAAGAGGCTGGTGCTTCTCGTCGTTTGGAGACACCAAGCGCGAGTCCCTTGCGTCCATTGGAGCTGGTCCGTTGTCCTCTGACTTTGAGACCGTACTCATGGCGGACCCCCTTGTATGAGCGAATCATCTTCATGAGGTTCACGTCATCGCGAAGCCGAGTTGCGACATCGGTGCTGATCAGATGCATGTCCTCACCCGTGTACAGGTCTTTCCGATGGTTCAGCATCCAGGCCGGAGCGGTCTCATCGATCGTCTCAAGGGCGTCCTTGAGTTTCTGGATGTCAGGTTCTGGGAGGTTACCGAACTTGGCGTTGCGGTTGATGCCTGCGGTGTCTGCGATGAATACCGCCATGTGGCGCCCGATGCCTTTTATCTGAGTGAGGCCTTGGACCACGGAGCGTTCCCCGTTGATATCGGTGTTTGCGACACGGACGATGTAGTTGAAGTTCTCATCGTGTTCTTTCTTCTTGACGGGTGCTTCACCCTCTGGTGCACCTGGTTTTCCTTTTTTCTCTTTCTTTTTTTGCTGGTCTGGTTTTCCTTCTAGAGGTTTCTTTGGTTCCGGCGTTGTTTTTTCTGGTGCAGGCTGCTCGGAACCTGTTTTTTCGTTGTTCGTCTGTTGTTCTTTTTCTTCTGGTGATTTTTCTTTTTCTGCCAAGATGATACCCCGCTTTACTGTACAGTATTGCACTCTTGTTGTATCCTGAATACTACAAGAAAGTATTGCCAATAATAAAGGAGGCCATATATAAGGATAACCCTCTTGTGTCTTAGCCCAGCAAGTAGCTTCTAAAATCGTAAATAGATCATCAGAAAATGCCCAAATAAGCTTTTCAAGAGGTATTTTGAAGAAAAAATACAGTCATAAAAACATGATGACACTAAAAAAACGCTGCTCAAAGCTGCTCAAAGACGGAAATAAGTAAATATAAACCTACTTATCTCTAATTAGAAGGTGTTTAAATCACGAATATCCGTTATACTTTTATTAACCAGGATCAATTTCATCAGTAGAATAGAGTTTATCACCAAAGTATTTTGATTTTAGTGGACGTTTTTTTAATACGACTATGCCAAGTAAAGTTAAACCTACAATTACATCAGCAAGGACCCAGAACTCATATAGAAGAACTGCAAAGAAGAAATGAAATAGGGATTCCACCCCTATAACCCCGTTCCACCTTCGTTCCTCGGCAAGCCCTCTCTGGTCTTGCCGTATCTCACTCGGCGGTGAACCCAGGCAGCCGCTGCTGCCGGTCATCAACCACTGTCACACCATGCCGCTTTTGTTGACTCTGGCAATATGCAATTGACTTCTCCAGGTCAATCAACCCAGTGGACTCATGGTGTTCGTATCCGCTCCAGAATCCACCCCGTGGGTAGCGTTTGTGAAATCCAGGGTGCACCTCGAACATCTTCTTGGCACTATAGGATTTAAGCATGGCATCAGCGGTTTGAATGGAGTATTTCTTAGGAACATTGACAGGGAAATGCACGTGACTTCCGCCAAAACCGAAGTCGCGGAATTCAAACCCGAGGCGATCAAAATACCGGAACGCCTGGGTGCAGGTGTCGATATGAGATTGTTTTTCAAAACAGTTGTAGTTGCATTTGGTCTTAAACATCATGGTGACCCAGTTGTTTCTTGTGTCAGTCGCTGGCTTTTTATAGCATCCGCTGTTTTCAGTTTTCATATTGTTTGATTTCTCCTGTCGCGCCTTTATAAGGCAGGCGAATGCCTGCCGCGCGCGACAAAAAACAGATATGGTTTGATGGGAGAAAAAAAAGATGCGACTTTTCATCCGCGGGTCTTACACTTCGTTTCAGACCACGCGGTATTCCCAGTCGCAGTTAATAAAAAAAGAGGAAGGAGAGAATTTTAGCTTCTTCTTAATTATCTTAGGGTTGTGGAGCAATCACCTGCTTGAGACGATCACGAAGAGGAGTAAATACTATGGACTATTGATTTCCAAATACAGTTGTGTTGAAAATACCGATGATAAACCGTGGTCTTATAATTCCGATATATTTTTTTGTGATGAATATGAGTTCATTTGATTTATATATGGTCGGGGTAAATGAGGATAAATCAATGGATAACAATAGCTTTGAATTGAAGAGAGTGAACTCTGCTTTGTCTGCTGTACCATTTATTAATCCAACTAGTAGAGTTTTATGGAATGAACTTTCATTCATTACATAGACCATTGTTGAAATTTTATCACAGTATCCCAGGCAATCAATCACGGTTAACGTCACATTGTAAATCCCTTCAATAAAATATGTATGAATTGGGTTTTGTTGGTTGGAATCACTTCCATCACCAAATTCCCAATTCAAGGTATACGGAGGGGTCCCACCAGAAACAGAACCATTGAATTGGATAGGTGTGAAAACCATACCAGCGTATGGTCCATTGACATTTGCAAATATTGTTGATTGAACGAAACTAAAGATTTCTGAGTCGTTTGTTGCTGTGTTGAAACCGTCGTTTACAAAAATTCTGATCCTACACTGGTCACTTGGGAAAAATGTACTGGTATTCAGACAATAATAAGTATTATTTATACCCATATCAATCGTGTCCCAATTTTTCCCATCATCATAACTTAATAGAACAGCATATTCAAGTGTATCACCATCTGGGTCGTTTGCCTCCCAAGAAATATTATAATTCTCACCAATAGGAATCTGTTCTCCTTGATGGGGATTGATTAGATGAACAACAGGATTATGATCACTTACCGTTTGTTGAGCAAGGATTTCATCTTGATATTTTATTTGAATTTTTTTCAATTCATCTTTTAATCCTGTCGGATAAGGTAGTCGAAATGAAAAAATATCAAAATCCGTATCTTTACTACCATTGGTTCCATCGTTGCTTATGAAAAACACTTGGAATGGTAAATCAAAGTAATACTCTGTAATGACTTGATCAACATTATCTATTAACTCAATAGAGTAATTCCCTTGAGTTGCTGTTGGAAAATTTTCATCCTTGTTCTTCACAACAAAAATATCCTTTGCTACAAGAGTATGATTTTTATCTACAATCCCAGAAACAAAGATAAGAGTTTTATTTTTATTTTTTCCATCTATTATTTTATTTGGATAATCAGGTACAAGACCACTTTTATCAATCAAATGATTATAGCAATCGGGACATGTATATTTATCTGGAAGTACCAACCCTGGTGTGCCGGAGGGAACGCTTCCCATGTAACATGTCCCATACTGATATTCTGGTATTATTCCTCCTTTTTTTGGAGCTGCTTGTGGATCCTCATACAACAATGAATCACCCCAATTATACCAATTTCTATACCCTGGAGCAGGAAAACCGTTGTCATTGCCTGGAACTAAATACTCCTCTTTATATCCTTGACTGGATGGCCAGTCATCATCAGGTGGCAGATTATGATGGATTTCATGAGCAGCAGCGAACCATTCGGGAACGCGAACAATGGATGAAGTAACCCATGTATGGGTCATCCCTCCATACAACCCATTTTGGTCATAAAGTCCGTTCTCTTGAAAATAACTATCAGAGCAAACCCCCACATATCTATCCTTCTTGGAACCATCAGGCTCGTGTGCACGATCCAACCACCAAAGATCCCACCACCAACCACCAATGCTAACACCTTCCTTTTCAGCACTCCAGGCAGAAACACCCCCAAATCTTATTGGATATGTTTCTTCAATAAAGTGATATGAATAGAAAATTGTATCCTGAAAATCTTGTTCAGATGGTGCAGTCCATGGAGCACCTTGATAAGGTTTTATTTTGACAAATGCAATACTGAAATCTTTTGAATTGTAAAAAGTGATTGGATTAGCAATTTTCACATTGTTTGTTTCATCGGTTTCTGGAACTTGTGAATACGGAGATGGATCTACCTCTACTTTAATCTGATTATCTGTTCCTTCATGGGTCCAAAATAATGATGCCGAGTTCCATGGTTCAGATTCCGTTTCAGCTGGACCACCAGGCAGAAACACACTGGTTTCCCCATTAAGTTTAATTTTTGAATAATGAATAGTACCCCCCTCATTACGATCATAATATATGCTTCCACCAAAATTATACGTAACCTTGAAAGTAGCAGTAACATCATGATCAAATGTGCTTATTACAGTAACTCTTAAAGCAGTCTTTTTACTGACGATAAAAGCGTGAGGATTCCATATAGTCTGAATGGGTGTCACTTCGGTAATTGTTAAATCACCTTGATTTCCACCTTCTTTTGTGAACACATATGCAGAACCAGAATCGTCTCCGTTGTCATCATCACCATATGCTCCAATAAAAGCGGTGTCTCCTGCAACAGCAACAGACATCCCAAATGAGTCCCCTATTACGCCGTCTGAGGCAAGGAGTTTGGCTTGCTGGGTCCAGGTAGTCCCAGTGCGGGTGAACACATACGCAGAACCAGAAACGTCTCCGTTGTCATCATCCCCTATTGCTCCGATGAGAGTGGTGTCACCAGAAAGAGAAACAAAACAGCCAAATAAGTCATTTGTTGCACCATCTGAGGCGTGAAGCTTTTGTTGCTGTGTCCAGGTGCTGCCGCCCCGGGTGAACACGTATGCCGACCCGGACAAGGCTCCGTTGTCATCATCGTACGCTGCTCCAATGAGGGCAGTGTTCTCATTAAGTGATACAGAATTGCCAAGACCGTCCCCTGCTGTACCGTCGGATGCGAGGAGTTTCGCCTGTTGGGTCCAGGTGGTCCCGGTGCGTGTGAATACGTATGTTGATCCCTTAACATAATCATCGTTCGGCGCTCCAATGAGGGCAGTGTCTCCTGCAACAGCAACAGAAAAACCAAACCGGTCTGCTGCTGCGCCGTCTGAGGCGAGGAGCTTCGCTTGTTGGGTCCAAGTGGTTCCGGTGCGGATGAATACGTATGCCGAGCCAGACGATTCTCCATTGTCATCATTTCCGTCTGCTCCAATAAGAGCGGTACCACCAGAAAGCGAAACTGACCAGCCAAACTCATCGCCTGCTGCGCCATCGGATGCAAGGAGTTTTGCCTGCTGTATCCAGGTGGTCCCGGTGCGTGTGAATACGTATGCCGATCCCCTACCGTCATCACCCGACGTTCCAACGAGGGCAGTGTCCCCAGCAAGAGCAACATAAACTCCAAACCAGTCCCCTGCTGCACCGTCTGAGGCAATGAGCTTCGCTTGTTGCGTCCAGGTGGTTCCAGTGCGCGTGAATACGTATGCCGATCCCCTAAAATCATCATCGCCCGGCACTCCAATGAGGGCAGTGTCCCCAGCAAGAGCAACTGATTCTCCAAACCAATCCCCTGCCATACCATCCAATTCGAGGAGTTTTTGTGCTTCAACCCAGTATCCCCGTGTTTCTGTATGTGTAACGCTTGGAATCGTTGAATTTATAGCACTTTTTTTTAAAGACTCAACCGCAGGAACAACAGTGGCAATTAAAAGTATACATACCAAAATGCCAATTATTTTATTTTTCATGAAAGGATTCCTCCCCTGATAACCAGGTCAATGGTTTTGTTATCCTGTGGATTCATTTAAATGTTTGGAAAAGATAAAAATTACATATTTGATAAGAATATACCTTTATTCAATAGATTTTTATATACAAATTAGAATCTTTTTGTGATGCCTCAAAAACAATCAAAAAAAATCATTGAGAAAATAAGGAGAGAAGTCACCAGTGGAAAAACCAAATACCGTGTAGCTATTGAAATGAACCTCGATTTCTCCTATGTCTACCGTCATTCAAAAGATATACCAAGTCACAAACCAAAGGAACCTTCTATCAGTGGGAAAGCAGTTAATTTACTGAAGCAATTACTCAATGATGGATACGTTCACTCTACTAAAGAAAACAATCCTGCACTCCGGAGATTACGGAACAATTTTCCTATGATGATACAACGATCTCAGATTGAAGGAAAAGGAGTGTATTATCTGAATGACAAAAACAGGATAGCATTACGATCCGTTCTTGAACAGAAGAAATCCCGGTTAATCGATTACAATGATCTTAGTCGTACTGCAAAGGTTTTCAATATCGATTTAACTCAACAGGAGAAAAAATCATTCATTGGTAAAAAGAATACCAAGCATCGTAGGAAATTCCAACGTTCTGGAGACAAGTCCCATCTGGAAAATGAAGATTCCTTGGTAGAATATTACATGCGGAACTTGTGCGTGTGGGTGTCAGGTTTGGGTCTGTGCACGCATGCTTGGATGCACATTTTTCGTCTTTTTCCTATAAACCGAGGAGAGCTGCGTTCTTTCGTCCACCGTAATTCATAAATGCAGTAATGTTATCTCCCCCATGGTGCGTGAACCGCCTATGACAACGACCGAGTGGACTTCGATCGAGGAAGTGCTTTCAGGGAGCCATACCAATAAACCGGTGCATATCAGGGGATGGATCTATCGTACGAGAAGCAGCGGCAACATCGTGTTTATGACCCTGCGGGACGTGACCGGCGTGCTCCAAACAACGGTGAAGAAAGGGAATCTTCCTGATAAGGAATTCGGGGATGCGACGAAGGCGCTCATCGAATCATCGGTGCAGGTCACAGGGACCGTCAAAGAGGATAAGCGGGCGCCTGGCGGCTACGAGCTGCAGGTGACCAATGTCACAATCGTCAATTTCGCAGAGCCGTTCCCGATCACGAAGGACCAAAGCCCGGAGTTTCTCCTTGACCAGCGGCACCTGTGGATCCGTTCGCGGAAGATGACGTCGATCCTTAAGGTCCGGTCCACGGTCGTGGGCGCGATCCATGCGTTCTTCCGTGAGCGCGGGTTCTACGAGTTTGACGCGCCTGTGCTGCAGCCGAACCAATGCGAGGGCGGCTCGACATTGTTTGAAGTGAAGTACTACGAGGAAAAGACGTTTTTGTCTCAAACCTGGCAGTTGTACGCGGAGGCAGGGGTCTTCTCGCTGGAAAAGATCTATAATGTGGGGCCGACGTTCCGGGCGGAGCGTTCGAAGACCTCGCGGCATCTCTCTGAGTTCTGGATGGCGGAGATGGAGGCAGCCTGGATGGACCTTTCCGACATCGTTCAGATCGCAAAAGACGAGATCCGCTACATCGTGAAGCAGGTACTAGCGCATAACCGTAAGGACCTTGAGGCGCTCGGCCAGGATGCGGCGAAGCTGGAGCGGATCGCTGCGGCGGAGTTTCCCACGATCACGTACACGGACGCGCTGCGGGTCTTGAAAGAGAAGGAGGGCATGGACATCGAATGGGGCAAGGATCTGCGTACGATCGAGGAGGATAAGCTCATGAACCATTTCCAGACGCCGGTGGTGGTGACGCATTACCCGCTCGAGATCATGGCGTTTTACAAGCCTCCGGATGAGAAGGATCCGAAGACCGCGCTCTGCTTCGACATGCTCGCACCTGAGGGGTACGGGGAGATCATCGGCGGGTCGCAGCGCAGCACCGATATCGCGTACATGACCGAGCGGCTGAGGCAGATGGGTGAGAACGTGAAGAACTACGAGTGGTATTTTGATTTGCGGAAGTTCGGGTCTGTCCCCCACGCGGGGTACGGCGTCGGCGTGGAGCGGGTGGTCGCCTGGATCTGCAAGGCTGAGAATATCAAGGATTCGATCCCTTTCCCGCGGACGCTGCTACGGTTCAGGCCATAGGATTTCAAGATCGTGAGCGTATGAAAACACGGGTGCATGTCGTGATTGCTGGTCGTGTGCAAGGTGTTTTTTTCCGTGCAAGAACAGCAGAGAATGCGGATGAGCTTGGTCTCACCGGGTGGGTGAAAAACACCCCGGACGGGAACGTGGAGGCTGTGTTCGAGGGCGAGGAGGGCGCTGTGGACGAGATGCTTGCCTGGTGTCACAGGGGACCGTCGCTTGCGAAGGTGATAAAGGTTGTCGCGACACCTGAGCCTTTTACTGGTGAGTTTACGGAGTTTTCGATTCGGTTCAGATAAATTCTCTGCGTCGTACGAATGAGACGTTGTAGGTACATTGGTGGTGAGAGTCGGTAGTTTCTATTGGAGGAATAAGAGAGAGGGAAAGACATGAAAAAAAAGAGATAGGGGATACCTCTCTCTGCTCTCCTCATAAGTTGGCGGACATCAGGTCTCACTATATAAACCTAATTCAATACGTGTTAACACGCAGCACATTATTGAAGAAAAAAACTATATCGGTTTATATAAAAAGTAAAAAAAAAGATATTGAACGATAACGCGAGCAAGCATTACTTCGTCGGATACAAAAGAAGGATTCTTACTCAGCCTTTTCTTTCTTCGGCTCCTTCTCCGCCTCTTTTTTGGCTTCCTTTCTCCCTTTCTTCTTCTCTTTTTCTTCCTGCTTCTTCTCTTTTTCCTCGGCTCTCTCTTCCTGTGCCGTCTTCTCGCGGACGATACCGCCCTGCAGGACCCTGATGCGCGCGTTCATCGCATGGATCTTTTCATCATATTGCCGTTTCTTAATACTAAAATCCGCTTTCGTGATCTTTTTACTCTCGCAGCGAGCGTTCAATTGCACGATCTTCTGCTCTTCCTTCTCGATTCTTTTCTCCAGCTTCACGATATTTTTCTCCAACCGCTCGATAAAGCCCATGATCTTAACTCCGTTTCTTTCTTCTAACCGAACCTTCAATGAGCTATGATTCTGACTACTCCACAACAAACACCTGGCTTATATAATTTTCAGGCGTTTCAACAACACCCCTGGGTTTCCTTAAATAACAAAGTAATTAAATGGAGAATTATATACGTTCTCTATCTAGTATAGAGTGGTGGGTAAAAGGAGTCATTTACATGGAAAAAAGTAAAATAGGAAATTTGAAGGCTGGTGGCATTGCAATCATACTGTGCGCACTCATGATCCTGGTCTCTTTTAGCGGATGTGTACAACAGCAAGGCACAAAACCCACGATAAAAAACCCGACGACGTATGTGAGATACGATATCGGAGAACCAAAAACGCTTGACCCCGCTGAGGCATACGATTCTGCGTCCACAGATATGGTGAACAATATCTACGATCGACTCGTCACCTACAAGGGCAATGATACGAAAACAATTCATCCGTCACTCGCGACCAACTGGTCCGTTGCAGACGATCAACTCACCTGGACGTTCACTTTACGACAAGGTGTCACCTTCTCCAATGGAGATGCCTTTGACGCCAACGATGTGAAATACTCCTTTGACCGGGTCTTGATCGTGAACTCCCCGGATTCCGGGGTCGCCTGGATCCTTTCGCAATGCATGAATACGAACAGCACGACCGTCGTAGATCCGTACACCGTTCAAATCAAACTCACCGACACCTATGGAGGGTTCCTCGCGTTACTCGCGTTCACTGTCGCCTCCATCGTTGACCAAGAATATGTTGAGGCAAACGGTGGTGTCGTCGCAGACACCGATAACGCTTATCTGAAGGAAAACCCGGTAGGGACCGGCCCATACAAGCTCGATCACTGGACCCACAACTCGGAGATCGTCCTCAACCAAAATCCTACGTATTGGGGCGGCTGGGCAGGCAACCACGTGCAGATCGTGGTCGTGAAATCCGCTGATGAGGCATCAACACGTATCCTTGCTCTCGAGAACGGAGACGCGGATTTCGCCTACATCCCCTATGAGAACCTCGTCGATATCCGCAATAAAACCGGAGTGCTCGTCTTCCAGGCACCAAGCTATGACGTGGTCCTTGGACTGTTCAACACCATCAGCGCAAACACCTTCATGGCGGATAAAAACGTCAGAAAAGCACTCAGCTACGCGTTTGATTACCAGTCAGCCATTGACGATGCCTACAGCGGGAACCTCTACCGCCTCCCCGGATGCATCCCGAAAGGAATGCCGTACTACGAGACACAGAACAACGGGGTATCCACGTATAATTTCAATCTCGCACAGGCAGCAGAGATCTTGAACCAATCAGGATATACACAGACATACTTGTTTAGAGGCAGTTACTACCGGTTCAATAACACCGCGATTCGGATCTGGTACAACTCAGGGAACGCGGAACGACAAAAAATGGCGCTCTCCTTCCAGCAAAATCTTGCGAAACTCGGGATCAACTCTGTCGTCAGCACCGAAGGATGGCCTCAGTACCTCAACCGAATGTACAGGACCATCGAATGGGACTACATGTTCCTCGGCTGGATGCCTGACTACAACGACCCTGATGACTACATCGCCCCCTTCGTCGGATCCGCAGCGATCGGCGGGGACACGTTTAACACCGGATGGGCGAACGCCACCGTCGACAAGGAAATCCTGAAAGGGAAGTTCAGCGTCGATCCTACCGTACGAAGCGATGCGTACGCCGCGGCCTTCAACATCTACATCAACGACCCCTCACTGATCTTCATCGGCCAGAACACCTACACCAGAGGGATGCGCGACTGGCTCCAAGGATACTCCTACAACCCGGTGCTGGAGTACTACTACTACGACTACTACAAGGCGTACGTCTAAAACCCCTTCTCTTTCTCTTTCTTTTTTTTTCTTCTAACGCATGAAAACGTGGGAATATATCGTCCGAAGACTCGTGCTTCTCATCCCGGTCATCATAGGGGTCACTATCATCACCTTCGTGGTCTCCCACGTGATCCCCGCGGACCCTGCGAGAGCGTTTGCGGGAGGACCGAAAGCACAACCAGAGACCATCGCTCGCATTCGCGCGGAACTGCATCTCGACAAACCAATCTGGGAGCAATATTTTTATTACCTCAACGACCTCATCCATTTCAATCTTGGGAAATCATACCTTGAGGATAGACCGGTGACCGATGCGCTTGCGCAGTATTTCCCGGCGACCTTCGAACTGACTATCTTTGCGATGCTCATCGCGGTGCCGCTCGGGATCGCTGGCGGCATCATCTCAGCGATACGACAGAACAAGCTGTCCGATCATTTGACACGCATCATTGCGATCGTCGGGTACTCTTTGCCTATCTTTTGGCTTGCCCTCATGCTTCAGTACGTCTTTGCTTACATCTTCCCTATTTTCCCGTTAGAGGGCCGTCTTTCCGTTGGGATGGCACCTCCCGGTCCTATCAGCGGGTTTTTTGTGATCGATAGTATATTCACCGGGGATGGCGCCGCCCTTGCTTCGTCCCTCCATCACCTGATCCTCCCTTCGTTTACCCTTGGGTTTGCAACATTAGCGATTATTTTACGTATGACCCGATCAAGTATGCTTGAAGTCATGGGGGCAGACTATATTCGTACCGCCCGTGCGAAGGGGCTCACGGAACGGAAAGTTATCTACCGTCATGGGCTTCGTAACGCGCTGATCCCGACCCTCACGGTCACCGGACTTTCGTTCGGGGGACTGTTAAGTGGAGCGGTGCTCACGGAAACGATCTTCAACTGGCCAGGGATGGGCCGCTTCGCTGCAGACTCGGTCCTCGGGTTAGACTTCAACTCGGTGATGGGGTTCACCCTGCTTGTCGCAGTCATCTATGTCGTTGCAAATCTCATTGTTGATCTCCTCTACGCATTGGTTGACCCTCGGGTAAAACTAGGAGGAGGATAGGATAGCGCGCCTGAAACGACTTGATGATTTTCTGAAGCGGAATGAATCCAGGATTAAGGACCTTCGCTTCATGATGCATCTTTTCCGACGCAGTCTGCTTTCCATGATCGGGTTAACCTTGATTATCGTCCTCGTTCTCGTCGCACTCTTCGCACCGTTCCTCGCCAGTCAACATCCCTCCTACGTTGAGGTCGGCACCGAGCAAGGGACGACCCGTACGGAGGAACGCTGGGAGATCCATTTCGATCAGAAGCTGCTTCCCCCAAGCGCGCAGCACCTCTTTGGTACCGATGATTACGGACGAGACATCTTCAGCATGGTCGTGTACGGCGCACAGACCTCCCTACGGATCTGCCTCTTGGTGATCGCTATTTCAACACTCATCGGGGTGATCCTTGGCGGCCTTGCAGGATATTTCGGTGGCGTGCTCGATGAAATCCTCATGAGGATCACCGACGTGTTTCTCTCCATCCCCTATCTCATCCTTGCCCTTGCTATCGCTGCGGCACTAGGACGAAGCATCGATCATATCATGGAAGCGATGATCATCACGTGGTGGCCGACGTACGCCCGGTTGCTGCGCGGTCAGGTACTTACGATACGAGAGCAGCAATATGTCGAGGCAGCGCGAAGCGTCGGGGCGAGCAACACACGAATCCTGTTTCGTCATATCCTCCCGAACTCCTTTGCACCCCTCCTTGTCGAGATAACCCTTGATTTAGGGGCGGTGCTCCTCGTTGCTGCCGGACTTTCCTTCATCGGTCTTGGCGCGTCGCCAGGTACCGCGGAATGGGGCCTGATGATCGCGTCAGGCAGGACCGTGATGTTCCATGCCTGGTGGTACGTGACGTTCCCAGGGTTAGCAATCCTGCTTGTCGTGTTAGGCTTCAATCTGCTTGGTGATGGCTTACGAGACGTGACCGACCCGAAACTGCGGAGGTGAAAGGACGCCGGAAGACCCCCTCCTGAGCATCTGCAACCTCAAAACCTACTTCTACACCTACGAAGGCGTCGTCAAAGCACTCGAGGCGACGAGTTTCGACATCTGGAAAGGGGAGACCTTCGGTCTCATCGGGGAGACCGGGTGCGGAAAAAGCGTGACCGCACTGTCCGTCATGCAACTGATCCCTCAGCCTCCAGGAAAAATCCTCTCAGGAACCGTCTTTTTCAAAGGCGAGGATCTCCTGAAAAAATCAGAGAAAGAGATCCAGAAGATACGGGGGGACGAGATCTCCATGATCTTCCAGGAGCCCATGACCGCACTCAACCCCGTGTACAGCATCGGTCATCAGATCGCAGAAGTCATCCTGCTCCATGAGGCCTTCCCAGAGATCCCGCAAGAGAAAACCTACAATCCTTTGAAGAGACGAAAGACCCGGAAAATGATCCAGCAGAAAGCCTTCGAGAAAGCAATCGACGCCTTGGACATGGTGAAGATCTCTGACCCGAAAAAGGTCGCGCGGCAGTACCCGCATGAACTTTCCGGCGGGATGCGGCAGCGTGCGATGATCGCGATGATGCTCGCCTGCAACCCGGATCTCCTCATCGCGGATGAGCCGACCACCGCGCTTGACGTCACCGTCCAGGCACAGATTATCGATCTCATGAAGGAACTGCAGGACCGCAAGGGCACCGCGATCTGGCTCATCACCCATAACCTCGGGGTCATCGCGGAGATGTGCGACCGGGTCGGCGTCATGTACGCCGGGTACATCGTCGAGATCGGAAGCACCGAGAGGATCTTTGAGAACCCTGATCACCCGTACACCCGCGGACTGCTGAAATCCATCCCCAGGATCATGGAGGACCAGAAGCGGTTAGATATCATCCCAGGCAGCGTCCCTAATCTCATCACGCCGCCGGAGGGATGCCGGTTCCATCCTCGCTGTAAATACCGTCGTGACATCTGCATGAAATGTCCGCCGGAGCTCACCGTGGTCGAGAAAGACCATTGTGTCGCCTGTCATTTGTATGAAGAGGTGAAATACTCAAAGGTTGGCTTACAGGAGAAAGATGACGCAGGAACCACTTGTAAAAGCAACTAACCTCAAGGAGTACTTCCCGATCAAAGAAGGGTTGTTCTCCTCAACGAAGAACTACGTCAAAGCAGTCGATGACGTGACGATCGAGATCCAGAAAGGGGAGACGTTCGGCCTGGTCGGCGAGTCAGGCTGCGGCAAGACCACGCTTGGCCGCGTGCTCATCCATCTGATCCCGCCGACTTCGGGGACCCTCGTGTTCATGGGGACGAATCTTTCCGACATTAGCAAAGAAGAGTTACGAAAGCTTCGGCCGCACATGCAGATCGTGTTCCAGGACCCGTCATCGTCGCTCAACCCGCGAATGACGATCAAACAGATCCTCAGCGAGCCGCTCAAGATCAACAAGCGGTTCAAAGGCGAGGCGGTGACGAAGAAAGTCCTGGAGCTGCTCAAGACCGTCGGGCTTGACCAGCAGCATCTGTATCGGTTCCCTCATGAGTTCAGCGGCGGGCAGAAGCAGCGCATCGGGGTCGCACGGGCGCTTGCGCTCAACCCTGATTTCATCGTGCTTGACGAGCCGACCTCGTCGCTTGACGTGTCCGTGCAGGCGCAGATCCTGAACCTCCTGAAGGATTTGCAGGAGGAGTTCCATCTCACGTATCTCTTCATCACCCATGATCTCAGCGTCATCAAGTTCATCAGCGATCGCGTCGCGGTCATGTACGCAGGACAGATCGTCGAATACGCGAACACCCAGGACCTGTTCAAGGACCCGATCCATCCGTACACCAAGGCTCTTCTTTCTGCGATCCCCATACCTGACCCCCGGCAACGATATCAACACATTCATTTGAAAGGAGAGGTCCCGAGCCTCATCACCCCGCCGCCCGGCTGCAGGTTCCACCCGCGCTGCACGGAGGCGACGCCGGAGTGCGCGAAGGGGGAGCGGACGATGAAGGAGGTCTACAAGGGTCATTTCGTCGCCTGCTACTGATGAGAGAACATCGATAGTATTTTCATGGATAATGAGGGAGGACACACGATGCAGATTAAAACGAAGACAAACGAGGACGAGTCACGTCTCGAACGCACGGAGCGGCTGTGGACGTCGATCTCTCGGTGGCGGCAGGAGAACATCAGGAAAAGCCTGATCAGGCCGCTCTACCAGGAGGCGCTCAAGACGCTTTTCCTTGTCGCGGTGCTGCTTGTTGACTCCTTGATCCCCCTGCAGTTCTTCGTGAGCCTCGCAAGTCCTTACAATATCATCCTGACCCTCGTCGTCTTTGGTGTGTTCCTGTATGTCGAGATCCGGATCTACAATGCGCTGTGGGGGAAGAACGGGCGTTGGGCGCTTTCGAAGTACGAGACACGCGCAAAGCAAAAGGATCCAACACAAGAACAATAAGACGACACTACAAGGCTCATTCGAGTTTTTTCTGTTTCACGCCTGGTTGAAGCTCCGGGTAGGTGTACGGGTCGAGGACCTCCGGGGCGTTGGGATTCTGCGTTCTTGAGGTGATCAACCTGGAGATGGTGTACGCCTCCATTTTCTTTTCGTCATAGGGGACGAGGAGGGATGTCGCACGTTCCTTGTCAAGGATGCATCGCAGCCACGACTGCTCGTCGTTTTTCTCAAGGATGACGGGCATGCGTTGTTTCTTGTTATGGATCTTTTCCAGGAGCGGGTTTGCCTTGGTGGTGATCACCGTGTACGTGGAGAGCACGTCACCGGTCAGCTTGTTCGTCCAGCGGTCCCAGAGGCCTGCCATCGCGAACGGATCATGTGATTTTAATCGTACGTAGTACGGGTAGTTTTTTCCTTTCACTTCCTGCCATTCGAAGAACCCGTCCGCAAGCACCAGGCAGTGCTTTTTCTCCGCCGCGTCGCGAAACGACGGCTTCTCAAAGAGCTCCTCAGCGCGGGCGTTCATCGTCTTGAGCCGCAGCTCCTGCGCGGTCTTCTCATCTTTCACCCAGAAAGGGATCAGGCCCCAAGTGAGCAACTGGATCTGGTTCGGACTTTCGCTGGTGATCACCGGGAGCCTCGGCAGGTCGAAGCTTGAGGCGTGGTACTGTCTGCTGAACGATGCTTGTTCAGGGAAGGAAACGGAAAACCGCTTCACGAGGGTGTCAGGGCCAGGGACCGAATACCGGTAACACATAGGGGTTTCTCCATGGATTGTATCCAGTTACCTCTTTTTGTTCTTTTTCTCTTTCTCTGATTCCTGGAGGGGATACATGTTTTTCCATGCGTTCTTCACGCGTTCACTAAATGTCGCCATAGCAATCTGATGGACGTACTTATTTTTATAGTTCAAGGGGAGATAATTGAAAGTAGTTTACAGCGAGAATAAACCATAAGAAGCAGGCCTTTGTTCCCTTTGCTAATGACGGAGGTGTATGTCGGCACATCAGGCTGGTCGTACTCCTGGAACCAGGGCAATTCCCTCGAGTGGTACGTCCAGCATTCAGGGTTGAACGCGATCGAGCTGAACATGAGCTTCTACCGGTTCCCGTACCCGAACATGGTGAAATCCTGGGCCGTGAAAGGGAAGGGTCTTGCCTGGGTCGTGAAGGTGCACCGTTCCATCACGCATTTTCAGAAACTCAGCAGTGCATCTCTTGAGAGTTTCCAGCGGTTCAAAAAACTGTTTCTGCCGCTCGAGGATTGTATCCATTATTATTTGATCCAGCTTCCACCGTCGTTTACTGATCTTGGGAGGCTTGAACAGTTTGTAGGTCAGGTAGGGACGGAGAAGCTCGCGGTCGAGTTCCGGCATCCCACCCTTCTTACCGAGGAGCTGAGAGCCTGGGGGAAGACCCACGAGGTGCTTCTCGTGAGCATCGACGCCCCGCGGCTGCCAGCGACGGTGATGAGCGACAGGGTCGTGTACGAGCGTATCCATGGGAGGACCGGGTGGTATTCCCATGATTATTCGGACCATGAGCTTTACGAAATCAAAGAACGCATCCTGGCAGAGCACCCGAAAACGGTGTACGTGTTCTTCAACAACGATCACGCGATGCTGGAAAACGCGGTACGGATGCATCGCCTCCTATCCTGAGAAAAGGAGTCCTGAAACAAGAATGAAATATCGTTGTGCCAAGCACAATAACAGAGGCGTTTCATGCTTAACAGAAGAGATTTTGAGAAGATACAACAACAAACCAGCGCACAAGAGAAGAAAAAAGGATTTTAATTCATTAAAAAAAATTTAGAAGTAACAACTACCTGTCTTCATCCCAGTAATAGGGCTGATCACGATACGGATCAGACACTTCTTCAATTTTGAAGAGGGTTCTTTTTTTGAGATCTTCACGAACTCAACTATAGCATTCACCGTTTAGGAAAGACATTCCTTTCACCATGACACCAACCGCAGGGTCAAGAAAAACCATGATAGTGCTTCCTTCCGATATCCTTGGATTCACCAGGTACTAATAATCCCATAACATAAAAAGTTTATTTTAGTAAAATATAAAAAGATATAATAGTGTATTTTAGTAAAATATACAAATTCTTAAAAAAAGACGATATAAAGACATCTATTATTTTGAGGGGAAAAATGAATGCGATTTCATTATTAAATCAGGAAGAACCATCACACAGGCAATCCAAGTGGCTGATTATCTTTCAGATCCAAAAACACGAAAGAGAGA
>Ga0315279_10004161_pt1 | contig 19588 bp, 22 predicted proteins | sample YL17G06_20_MG_FD_203694 | JGI IMG/M metagenome (GOLD analysis project Ga0315279, IMG submission 203694) | Sediment microbial communities from Yellowstone Lake, YNP, Wyoming, USA - YL17G06_20 | ecosystem: Environmental > Aquatic > Freshwater > Lake > Sediment | place: USA: Wyoming | collected... | reverse complement strand
GAATATAAAAGAAATGTGGCCTTCTAATTTTCTTGTTGGTCTACGAGCGGTAGATTGAAATTGAAAGAGAAAGGGGGTGATTATTAATGGCTACAAAGAAAAAGGCTGCCAAAAAACCAGCAAAGAAGACCGCAAAAAAGAAATAAGCTGGCTTGACTGGTAGTGCAAGAAGATTGGGTAACCAAACCTCTTCTCCATAGAAGGCCTCCGGTAGACAGCGTGAGGCCTTCTATGGGGTGTGGTTCAAAAACCCACACATACTAACAAATTTTTAAGCTTTTTTCAATACCCTGCACAAATTAATTATAATCATCTCGAGCCTGCTGTAACATATGGAAAAATCAAATAAATTTCTTCTGATAGTCCTTAAAAGTTACAGAAAAATAAAATATTACAAGAAAGAATTATGGAGACAGAAGGGTACAGGTGCCATCGGATGCATTGTTTCCATCATCATTCTCCTTATTGTGCTGTATGCGATCTTTCAATTTTCTCGTCCCTATATTAAACGTTCGATGATGGAAAGCAAACTTAACAATCTGGCAGAATGGTCTGTGGAAAATCCCCACTATGATGATGAGTTTATCATCAAAGCCATCTTAAATGCTGCAAAGGAATTTTCTCTTGACCTCATCCCGGAAAATATCACGCTGGAAAGAACGAAGGAAGGCGTATCCATCTCAGTGTACTGGGAGGATGATATAAACCTTCCTGTCTATCATAAACACCTTGAGTTCGAAGTTGAAATAACGAAACAAGTCCCTCGGGAAAAAACTTAGGGATGAGGGGATGGTGTGCGGTCTCTGTTACCGCACGGAAGGCAATCCTTCTTTCTCCTCAAGACCAAACATGAGATTCATATTCTGAACAGCCTGTCCTGACCCGCCTTTCATAAGGTTGTCAATAACACTCATCACAATCAGGATCCCGGTCCTCTGGTCATAGACCAGTCCGATTTCACACAGATTTGTCCCCACCACATTCCTGATCTGGGGATACTCCCCTTCAGGAAGCAAGCGGATAAAATCCTTCCCCTGATAGAACTTATGATACATCTTCACCACGGATTTATAGTCCGCTCTCTTCTTCAGCCTGAGGTAGATGTTGGTCAGCATCCCATACTTGAACGCTACGACGTGGGGGACAAAGGTAACCTGTATTCTCTCCCGTGCAATGTGCGTTAACTCCTGCTCCATCTCAGCGGCATGAGGATGACTGGCAACCCGGTAGGGTAAAATATTCTCCATGGTGTACATTGCCAGGTTCCGCTCATTCGGCCTCAACCCCGCACCGGAAACACCGGAACAGGCATCAACAATAAGGGTCGTCCCGTCAACGACCTTTGCTTGAAAGAGCGGCGCTGCTCCCAGGAGAACACAGGTTGGATAACACCCGGGATTGGCAACCAGCTCAGCCTCTTTTATATCCCTGGCATGGATTTCGGGCAGACCATAGACTGCATCCCGCAAGAGCCTGGCATTCTTATGCTCAAACCCATACCACACCGGATAGAGTTCCGGATCATGCAAACGATAGTCAGCACTCAGGTCAATTACTTTCAATACGCTCTTCATGCGTTTGGCAAGGGCAATCAATTCCCCTGTCTTTTTCCAGAACTCACCATGAGATTTGCAGAGAAAAACTACTTCACACTGCTCTGCGATCTCACGGGGATTGTACGGCACAAGTTTTTTAGATATCGCCCCTCTCAGCTCCCGGTGGACATCTTCCACTTTTTTCCCTGTCTTCGTTTCAGAGACAAGGAGTACAATCTCCACGTGGCGGTGAAGTGCAAGCAACCTCAAGAGGACACTCGACAGGAGACTCGCCGCCCCTACAATACCTGCCCGAACTTTTTGCATCAGATTTCCCTCCTCCCTGTTACCTTTTCTTCGCAGGCATACCTGAAGCCGCTTACCTTTCTTTCATTCTTCTGAAAAAACGGTAGAAGTAATCAATTCCCGACCAGAGGGTGGCAACAAGCGCCAGCCATAAAAATACCTTACCCATCGCCTGAATATCGAGAGAAAAGTACTCATAGTGGAGAATGAGAAAAATAGTAGCTATAATCTGAAGGGTGGTCTTGATTTTTCCCAGCTGGGTGGATTCAATAACAATTCCATTCGTGGCCGCCATAAACCTTAGAGACGTCACAGCCAGCTCCCTTCCCACAATCAGCATTACGATCCAACTCTCCACTCTATCCAGGGAGATCAGCATGATGAGCGCGACTGCTACGAGCAGCTTGTCTGCTATCGGGTCAAGATATTTCCCCAGGGTGGTTACCACATTTTTCCGGCGGGCCAGATAGCCATCGAGCCAGTCCGTAAAAGCAGCGATGGAGAAAAAAAGCGCTGCCAGCAGGCTGGAAAGACGGTTGGAAGAGAAGAGAAAAGACACCACTACCGGGATCAGACAGATCCGTAAAAGTGAAATAAGATTAGGTGCGGTAAAAATTGCTTCTCTGTTCACAAGACGACAAGGAATAGAAACGGAACGTGATTCTTCAGCTTTCAATCCTGGGGAACAGCGGAGGTATCATCTGTATCCGTCCACCGGTTTTCAACCTCCCCCAGCTTTCCACTTCTTCTAAACTCCACGAGCTGACATTCTCATCTCCACCCAGTCCTTTCTTCATCTTCTCAGATGCTTCAGGCATGAAGGGAGAGATCAGGATGCACAGAAACCGCAATGATTCAAGGATATTGTACAAGACAGTGTTGAGTCTTTCCCTCTGGCTCTCATCTTTCGCAAGCATCCAGGGAGCGGTTTCATCAATGTACTTGTTGGTTCCTCCCACCAGTTTCCAGATGGAGGACAACACCTGATGAAAAGCAAACTCTTCCATACCATGTTCAACTTCCTTCACCACCTGAAGGGCCGTGGCGATGAACTCCTCATCGGTTCCTGAAAAACTTCCCGGCTTACAGATAGTGCCGTCCCAGTACCGGTTTGCCATGGATAGCGAACGGCCGCAGAGGTTTCCCAGGTCATTCGCCAGATCGCTGTTAATCCGGCTGACCAGCGCTTTATGGGAAAAATCCCCATCGATCCCGAAGGGTACCTCTCGCAGGAGAAAATACCGGAAGGCGTCTGCCCCGTAGTGATCAATGATCTGATTGGGATCAACTACATTCCCCAGAGACTTGGACATCTTCTCGCCGTCTACCGTCCACCAGCCATGGGCAAAGATTTTTTCCGGGAGGGGGAACCCGGCAGACATGAGGAATGTTGGCCAGTAGACTGCATGGAAGCGGAGGATGTCCTTCCCCATCAGGTGAACAGCAGGCCAGAACGTATTCAACCGCTCTTCCTCATTCGGATACCCGATTGCCGTGAGATAATTGACCAGCGCATCGAACCAGACGTACACGACATGCTTCTCATTTCCAGGTACCGGTATGCCCCAGGAAAAACTCGTTCGGCTGATGCTTATGTCCCTCAGCCCTTCTTTCACAAAACTCACAATCTCGTTTCTCCGTGTCAGGGGCTGGATGAATTCCGGGTGAGACGCGATGTGGTCGAGAAGCCTCTGCTGATATCTGGACAGGCGAAAGAAATAACTCTCCTCCTTGACCCTCTCTGTAGGTCTGAAACAATCAGGGCACTTTCCACCAACAAGCTGCTTCTCTGTTAAGAAAGTTTCACAGGGAACGCAGTACCAGTCTTCATATTCACCCAGGTAAATATCTCCCCGCTCCTGTATGGTAAGGAAGAACTTCTGAACTGCTTTCCTGTGTCTCTCCTGTGAAGTCCGGATAAAGTCATCATGTGATATGGTGAGCCGCTTCCAGAGATCCTGGAACCTCTTGACCACCCGGTCAGCCAGCTCAATGGGTTTCTCTCCGTTCTCAAGGGCGGTCTTCTCTACCTTCTTGCCGTGCTCATCTGTTCCGGTTAAAAAAAAGACCTCAAACCCTGACAGTCTCTGGTAGCGGGCCAGAACATCAGCAGCGACGGTAGTATAGGCATGACCGATATGGGGAACATCATTCACGTAATAAATCGGCGTGGTGATATAAAACTTCTTCCCCATCTTTATTTCTCGATCTTTTTTATTACCCTGAGCACCGGTTCTCCAGCCTGGTCGTCAACTTTCACCTCGACCTCTGTTCCATCCTCCAGTTCTATCATAAGCATGCGTTCAAGGATATTCAGTTTTTTCACCTTTCCGGTCCCAAATTCGGTCTGCACTTTTTTGCCCACCTTGGGCATGTTCTTCTTAAGCTCTTCATAATTTTCATGCTCGTAGGCAAAACAGCACATGAGTCTCCCGCACACACCGGAGATCTTGGAGGGATCAAGGGCCATGACCTGATTCTTCACCATCTTGACCGTAACCGGCACAAAGTCCTTCAAGAATGCGGTACAACAGAGCCCCCTCCCGCACATCCCGATTCCGCCGATCATCTTAGCCTCATTCCGTGAACCAATCTGCTTCATCTCGATCCTGGTTTTGAAGTGGGATGCCAGATCCTTTACCAGTGTCCGGAAGTCCACCCGCGCGGCTGCAGTGAAGTAAAAGACGATCTTTGTTCCATCCTGGAGGCACTCCACATTCACCAGTTTCATAGGCAGCTGATACTCCTGGATTTTCTGCAGGCAGGTCTGAAAGACATTCTTCTCTTTCTCACGATTCATCCGATCCTGTTCAACATCTTCTTCACTGGCCTTTCTCGCCACCTTGCCGTACTTTTTCTGAAATGCTGTGGTGTCTACTGTCCGTGGCTCACGGATAACCGTGCCCACCTGTAACCCCCTGTCGGTTTCCACCATGACTTTTTCACCCGATTTGAGCTCGAGTTCCTCGGCATCAAATTCCGAAACTCTGCAAAACCTGTCAAACATTATTTCTACAATCCTTCCCATCGTTATCCCCGCTGCCCAGTTAATGCTATAAGCATCTGCTCCATAGCCACCTGAGTATTAACATTCCTTCTCAAAAGGTACTGAGCGTCTCTCACAACCCTCCACTTTGTCAGAAGGTCCTTAAGCGTGAATCGGGATGATTCTTCTTCGATTTTTTCTATGAGGTCCACGTTAACTACCCTCTCCTGTAGCCCTCTCCTTTTGCATACCATAAGGTCGTGATACCATGTTTTCAGGAGTTCCAAGTTCTTTTCTGTCTCATCTTTCATCGAAGCTAACTCTCCAGCCAGGCTGAGGGTGGCAGAGATGCTTTCGTCTGAAAGCCGTGTCACCCTGTCGAACAGTTTTGCCCTCTCCAGCAGAAAATCACCTTCCATCATCATACATGCCCTTCCTAAACTCCCCCCCGAGAGGGATATGAGCACGTCGGCCATGCCCTCTCTCCGCCCAAACCGTTCCTCAATCGTGTGCTGGATGAGGTGGGGAGGGAGCGGGAGAAAGCGGATGATCTGACACCGTGAGACGATCGTGGATAAAAGGGCCCTCAGTTCCTGGGTAATGAGGATGAAAACGGTATCCGGAGGGGGCTCTTCCAGGGACTTCAGCAGACAGTTACCAGCCTGTGGCGTCATCTTCTCAGCATCATTCACGATAATAACCTTCCGTTTCCCCTCAAAGGGATAATATACTATCCTGCTCTGCAGCTCCCTGATCTGATCAATCTTGATGGAACCATCTTCAGGCTCAAGGCAGAGGTAATCGGGATGTATCTGTTGGGCGATCTTTAAGCAGGAGGGGCACTGACCGCATCCCTCATCAGGCTTTTCCCTGCAGTTGATGGCCTGAGCAAAACTCTGGGCAACGAGCCGCTTCCCTATCCCTTCCAATCCGGCAAAGAGATAGGCATGGGCGACCCTCCCGCTTTTCATTGACTGTCTCAGGACATTGATCTGGCGCTCATGTCCCTTAACTGCGTTAAAGCTCACCGTATGCCTCCACCCTTAAGTTTCTCAGATACGAGAGAGGCAATGTCTCTGTGTATCATCATGCGTTCCCGGTTCCCATCAATGACCCTGATCCTTTCTGGTTCCCTCGTCGCCAGTGATAGGTACCCGTCCCTCACTCTCCGGTGAAAATCCATATCCTTATTCTCAAAGCGGACATCATCAATTGTCCGGTCTTTAACCTCAATCCTTCCCCATGCTCTCTTCAAACCAGCCTCCACCGGACAGTCGATGACGAACGTAAGATCCGGCTTGATACCGGAGGTTGCCATTCGATTCAGGTCATCGATGACGGTAAGATCAATGCCCTGAACCAGTCCCTGATAGACCGTAGTGGAATCAATAAACCTGTCACAGATGATCATCCTTCCCGCTCTCAGGGCAGGGAGGATCACCTCTTCTACATGCTGGGCACGTGAAGCGATATAGAGGAAAAGTTCTGCCTTGAGTGCAAGATCGGTGTTCTCTGAATGAAGGAGCAGGGACCTGATCTGATCACCAATCCTCGTTCCACCTGGTTCGCGGGTGACCAGACAGGCATACCCTTGGGAAGTGAGGAAATTATTGAGCAGATTTGCCTGGGTAGTCTTGCCGCACCCTTCAATCCCTTCAAAAGAAATAAGCAGGCTCATACGCCTTAGAGATCTGTGCTCCTCTTATATTCATTGGAAAAAACAAAATCTTTTATCTCTTTCCTCGCCGGTGTTTTCGTCTCCTGGTCCGGAAATCCTACCGGGATCATCTCTACTACCGCTATACCTTCAGGGACTTTAAGGATCTCTTTTACCTTCTGTGCATTAAAGGCACCGACATGCACGGTGCCCAGGCCAACGCCGTGGGCAGCCAGGCAGAGATTCTGCAGGGCTATCCCCATATCGAACATGTACCAATCCCCTTTATCAGTAGCAGGCTGACCTTTGAAACAACCTGCCCTTCCCTGCTGGGCGCAGCCGACAATGATGAGAGGTGCCTGAGAAAAAGCAGGAATAGCCGGATTCCCGGGTGGCATGGTCTGCGCCAAGGCCTCCTTTGTCTGGGGATCATCAACAAGGATCACTTCCCAGCACTGGGTATTTGCCCAGGAAGGGGCCAGGCGAATCGCTTCAAGGAGCTGCATGAGCTTGTCTTTAGGGATTGGATCCGGTTTATACTTCCTGATACTTCTTCTCTCCCTTATCGCCTGTAAAACGTCCATCGTCCTGCTCCTCAATAGATAGTTATGGATTAAAAAACTAACAGAATTTCAAGTTGGAGTCAAACGATAATGAGGCACTTCAAAACTTTTACTTGAATAAAGTAAAATCCCTTGATAAAAGGAAGCGTTGCCTATGTGGTACCGGACACTCAGTTTTAAACTCATTATATCGCTGTGTTTGGTTATTATTGCGGGGATCGGCATCTTTACCTATGTGAGTTTAAAAAACTTCAGGGAACAGCTGATTGGTGAAGTATTCCTGGGAGCTACCCGGATAAGCGACACGGTCAAGGCGAGCACCCGCTACGACATGCTGATCAACAGAAGGGATGCCCTGCAGAACGTGATAGAAACCATCGGGAAGCAGAAGAGCATTGAAAAGGTAAGGATTTTCAATAAAGAAGGCGTCATCATGTTCTCTTCTGACCAGCAGGAGGGGGGGATAACAGTGGACAAGTTCGTTGACAAGTCTTGTACCGCCTGCCATGTCCGGGAGAAACCGTTACCGCTCGTAGAACTCTCAGAAGCGGAGAGGACACGGATCTTTACCAATAAAGCCGGCTACAGGGTTCTCGGGATGATTACCCCCATTTACAACGAGCCTGACTGCTACAATGCATCCTGCCATGCCCATCCTGAGCAGCAGAAGGTTCTCGGCATACTGGATATCTCCATGCCGTTAGCCAAAGTGGATGAAAATATCAAGACAGCCATCAACAGGAACCTGTCATTTTCTCTTATTCTCATCCTGACGTTATCTGCGATCATCATACTCTTTATCCAGAAGTTCGTCACCGGCCCAGTGAAAGAGCTGGTTATGGGGACAAACGAGGTTGCTGCCGGAGAGCTCAGCTATAAAATATCTCTCAAGTCAAGAGATGAAATAGGACAGCTTGCGCTCTCTTTTAATAAAATGACCGGGGACCTGAAAAACGCTAACGAACAGATTCAGGAATGGATTAAGACTCTGGAGCAGCGGGTTGAAGAAAGAACGAACGAATTGCAGGAGACCCAGTACCAGCTCCTTCAGACTGAAAAGTTAGCCTCCATCGGGAAGCTGGCCGCAACAGTCGCCCATGAGATAAACAACCCCATTACCGGCATCTTGACCTATACAAAGCTCTTGCGCCGAAAACTGAAGGATGGCATACCGGGAAACGAAGACCTCCAGAAATTCCAGGGATACCTGGCTACCATGGAGCGGGAAACAGAGCGGTGCGGTACGATCGTAAGGAACATGCTTGACTTCGCCAGGCAGAGAGAGCCTTCTTATAAACCTGATATTGATGTGAATATGATCATTAACGAATCGTTAGAGCTCATTGCCAACAAGATAGCCCTTGAGGAAATCAAACTGGACAAGAGGCTCGGTCAGTTGCCCACCATTACTGCTGACCCTTCCCTTCTGAAGCAAGCCATATTGAACGTCGTCCTGAATGCCAGTGAGGCCATGGAACATGGCAGGAAGCTTGGCATCTCTACTGAATTCAGAGAGAAAGACCAGATGATTAAAATTGTTATTTCCGATTCCGGGAGGGGCATTGATCCCAAGGACCTGCCCAAGATCTTTGATCCCTTTTTCACCACCAAGGAGAAGGGAACCGGATTGGGGCTGTCTGTGGTGTACGGGATTATCAGCTCCCACCACGGTACTACCGAAGTAAAAAGTAAGCTGGGGGAGGGAACACAGGTAATCATCAAACTGCCGATAAAAACATAACATTCACGATCTCCCCTGTATCCCATAACCCTATACGTTGCAGACAGAACTTGCTAAAATATATATATATTGAACTGATTGGCAATATCCCTGAACTTAAAATAAAAGAGCTGGAAGAACACATATACAATACTTTCGAGTTTCCAGTAAAAACTGTTGATGGTAAGATACAGGTGGAAGGCACTTTTGACTCGACCAGGAAACAGTATTACTCTACGAAGATACTGAAGGAGATGTTGAATGATCTTCCTTCTGATGGCCTGAAAATAATAGGTCTGACCCCTTTTGATCTCTGCATACCGATCCTTACCTTTGTTTTTGGTGAGGCTCAACTGGGAGGACGCATAGGAATTGTATCTGCTGCACGGCTCAAACAGGAATTTTATGGATTACCAGCGAATCCCGACCTCCTGCACCGGAGATTATTCAAAGAAATGAATCATGAGCTGGGACATACCTTTGGGCTTATTCACTGCCCCCACAGGGATTGTGTCATGTACCTCGCCAATAGTATCCTGGACGTGGATAGCAAGGGAGAAAGTTTCTGTGGGAGATGCAAGGAACTGCTGGAACAAAAAAAAGAGGAGGTAGAATAACGGACATGGAAAAGGATGTCAATATACTGGTAGTGGATGATGAAGAGATTGTAAGGGAATCTCTATGCAATTGGTTACAGGAGGATGGATACCAGGCAGAGGCGGTTGAGGACGGGTTTAAAGCCCTGGACATCATCAAGAAGAAACCCTGGAACGTATTATTTGTAGATCTCAAGATGCCGGGGATGGACGGATTGGAAGTCATGAGAAGGGCGAAAGCCCTGCAGCCTGAGTTACCAATCATCATCATTACTGCCTACGCCACCGTAAATACCGCCGTAGAAGCGATGAAAGAAGGGGCATATGATTACCTGGTGAAACCCTTCAACCCCGAGGAAATCTCCCTTATCATCAGAAGGCTGATTGAGAAACAGGCACTTCTCAAAGAAAACATTTTCCTCCGGAAGGAGCTGAAAAAACAGTTCTATTTCCAGGACCTGATCAGCAAGAGCCGGAAGATGCAGGATATCTTTGAACTTGCCCGCACCGTAGGGAAAAGTACCTCCAACATACTCATCCTGGGCGAAAGCGGGACCGGGAAAGAGCTTCTGGCCCGGGCCATCCACCTGGAGAGTTTACGGGCAGATACCCCCTTTGTTTCTGTATCGTGCGCGGCACTAACTGAAACCCTCCTCGAGAGCGAACTCTTCGGTCATGAAAAAGGGGCTTTTACCCACGCCATCTCTCAGAAAAAAGGGAAATTTGAGATGGCTAATGGGGGCACGATCTTCTTGGATGAAATAGGAGATATTGGAGCAAAATTGCAGCTCGACCTGCTCCGGATACTCCAGGAAAAGGAATTCAGCCGGGTGGGAGGCAACGAGGTAATAAAGGTTGACGTCAGGATAATAGCTGCAACTAACCGGGATCTCAAGAAGGCTATTGAGGAGGGGAAATTCCGGGAGGATCTCTACTATCGGTTGAATGTCATTTCTATCCTCATTCCCCCCTTGCGGGAGAGGAAGGAAGATATCCCCCTGCTGGTAGACCACTTTATAGAAAAATTTAACATCGAGATGAAAAAGAAGATCGAGGGGATCTCTCCTGAGGCGCTCAATAGTATTATGGCGTATACCTGGCCCGGCAACGTCCGTGAACTTGAAAATACCATTGAACGTGCTATGGTAATTACCAAAGGAACTATGATAAATGTTGAAGACCTCGGGCTACCCTCCAGGGCGGAAGAAAACTCTCTAACTTGCGCTGCGCCACCCTCAGGTGACAAATCAATGAAAGCAGTGGAAAAGGATCATATGGCAAAGATACTTAAAGAAAATGATTGGAACATTCAGAGGTCAGCTGAAATCCTCGGCATAGACCGCGTCACCCTCTATAATAAAATCAGGAAGTATGAACTGAAAAAATAATAAAATGATGAATACAGAATCCAGAAGACAGGAGCCAGAAGAAAATTTATTCTGAATTCTGACTCCTTACTCCTGAATTTCTTCCTTCCCTACTTGAACCTGCCTAACCATTGAATTTCTCAACTGCGCTGTTGAATTAAACAACACATTCTAACCTTATGTAAAATAAAATCTTTTTTTAATAATCTAAAATTTACGCTTAATTATTCAACACATCATTAAATCAAAGGCCTATCAGCTCAAACACCTCCTTTAAAATAAATACCAAATAAAAACAGCCATTTAGAAACTTTTTGATTGGGTCTGTCCTTTTTGGCCTATCTATTGAATATATTCTTTAAGCGGACGAAGCGAGGAGAAAGAAAAATGATCGAGACCAAAATCAAATGTCCCTTCTTAGAAGAAATAAAAATGGCATCTTGCAAGGCCTACCCCATCAAAAAGATGATCCCTGTCGCCTCGATTAAGGAAAATCCCTGTGCCAATTCGACCCATTTCAATTGCCCTGTTTATCAGGAAAGGGCAAAGGATAGTGTCACCTATCATGTATTATCAATGGGTGCTGACCAATGCCCCTTCTTTGAAGAATCTAACATGATGGACTGCAAAGTCTATCCTATTAAAAAGATGATCCCCATTTCTGCGATGCAGCTTGAGAGTTGCTGTACCAAAGAGGCTTATACCTTCTGCGATGCCTACCTCGAGATTGCTGAAGGGGACAAAGCGGTCAGGTTGAAAGGCTTCCTGATGAAGAACGATCTCTCCTACCATAAGGGCCATACCTGGATTAAAAAAGAAAATGATACGGTGAAAGTAGGGTTTGATGACTTTGCTTCACGGCTCCTCGGGAACATTGATAAAGTTGAACTCCCTGCACGGGGGGAAACGGTGAAGATGAATGATACCCTGATAAAGATCACGTGTGGAACGTATACAGCAGAGCCCATCTCTCCCCTCTCAGGTACCGTAGTGGACGTCAATGAATGCCTCTTGAAAAATCCGAGCCTGATCCAGAGAGCACCCTACGGTCAGGGATGGCTTCTTGCTGTCGCAACCACTGGTCTTGATGAATATCTGGTGTCCGGCATAAAGGCGCAAGAGTGGATGGAGAAAGAGGTAGACCGGTTCCACAGTTTTCTTGAGCGAGAGATGGGTGTTACCTTAACTGATGGAGGAGAGATGATAAAAAACCTCCATGAAAAGTTAAGCAAGGATGAATGGAACCGCTTAATGAAGACCTTTTTAAGGTCTAAAGGGGGTGTTTAACATGTTATACCCAATCATTATTCTCTATGCGTGTGTTGTCCTCATGGCAGAAGCCGTAAGGAAAATGGTTAAGATCCTGGCAATCCAGAGTCAGGCAAGAAGGCTTGTTAAAATCTAAGAGAGGAGGTGTATTACCATGGCATATGTGTTTCTTTTCTTCTATTACTGTATCAGAGCAATAGCAGAGGCGATAGATTCAGTCTACCTGAAAATCAAGAAGATGGTCACAGAGGAGACGAGGGTGAATGGCTTCTCGGTGAAAGAGGATGTCTTCTACCGCGGCCACACCTGGATTTCACGAGAAGACGGCAAAATACGGGTTGGAGTGGATGACTTCGCCCAGAAAATCCTCGGACACATCTACAAAGTGAAGTTCCCACCCAAGGGATACGAGGTCAAGTCAGGGAATCCTGCGTGCATATTCTCCTGCGACAGGGGACGGGCGCAGATGGTCACCCCCATACCCGGTGTGATCGTAGATGTAAACGAGAAGCTGAGCAGAGACGGATCTTCTGTGAAGAAAGACCCCTATGGCCGGGGATGGCTTTTTGTCATCAAGCCCGCGGAAGAGATCAAAGGTCTTCTCAACGGTGAACAGATTAAGAACTGGCTCAAAGCGGAAGTTGAGAAGCTCCATACGATGCTTGAGAGTCAACTGGGTTATACCATGACGGACGGTGGCAGTCTGGTCCAGGATGCACACCTGAAGCTCAGCCAGGACCAGTGGTCAAGCCTGGTGAAGAGCGTACTTTCTAATTGATTGCAGATTACAGATAAAAGACGAGCACGATAAATGAGAAAGGAGGTTTGTTAGATGGAGAGTTTCACCTATGTAGACATCTTCGCAACAAAAGGAATTGAATATCTGCTGGTCATCGGTTTTCTCATGATATTCATCCTCTTCTGGAGGTTCTTAAGCACACCAGCAAAGGCAGCTTATGAATATGTAACAGAAACGCTCATCCCCGCTCTCAGTGAGTGGTTTCACACCCCTGAGGGCATCTATTACCACCAGGGACATAGCTGGGCAGCCCGGGAAGGAAATGCGGTAAAGATCGGGATGGATGACTTTGCGCAGAAACTTGTTGGCAAACCCAGCGCCATCAGCCTTCCCGGTGTAGGGGCGCAGATAGAACAGGGGAACACCGGGTGGAAGCTCAGGTTTGGCTCAACCTCGATTGACATGGTATCTCCTGTAAATGGTGAGGTTGTCAAGGTAAATGAGGAAGTGATTAAAAACCCTGACCTCATCAATCAGGATCCCTACGGGAAGGGATGGCTTTTGATGGTAAAACCCCGTAACGCGAAATCTGATCTTAAGAACCTGCTCAGCGGCAGGCTGGTATCAGCCTGGATGGAGGAAACGGTTAACTCACTGCGAATGAGGATGGGAGAGAATCTCGGCCTGGTGTACCAGGACGGCGGTGTGCCGGTCACCGGCATTGCCAAGGCCCTTTCACCTGACAAATGGGATGAGGTGGCAAAAGAATACCTGCTCAGTTCTTAATGTAGGGGCGCCCATACTAAGAGTCCGTATTTAATCCCCCCTTTGCCCTACCCCTCCCTAACCAACAGGGGCTAAGTTTGAAACAAGGCTTAGCCCCTTATTTTATTTTGGGTGGTTTTTTATTACCCCATCTTAGGGGCCCCTGTGCCTGCCCTGTGATGATGGGCAACCATCCGCCTTAGGCGGATTACCCCTGCACGTTCAGAAACCGAAACCGCCTGAAAACCATTGACACTCATGCAGGCTAATGCTATTTTCGCAATGAATAGCTATTCATTTAAAGGGGGATTACAGATCGCAGGATGAACGCAATTCAACGATAAAGGAGAGACGCAGATGATTGACAGGAGAAAGTTTCTCAAGGTGTTAGGAGCAGGAATAGGCGGGATAGCAGGAAGCACCGTGCTGACGCCAAAAGTTAAAGCTGCTGAGGAAACAGGTGGCAGCGGAAAAGAGCTGGTGAGTGTCCTGGTGGACACAACCCGGTGTATCGGCTGCCGGAGCTGCGAGGTGGCGTGTGCAGAAGCACATGGTCTCCCTGTCCCTGAAATATCCGATGAAGCAAATGCATTAGCATTTGAAAAACAACGTCAGACATCCATAACCCAGTGGGAAGTTGTCAACCGCTTTAAGACGGAGAAGGGAGAGGTGTTTGTAAAGAAGCAGTGCATGCACTGCAATCAGCCAGGCTGTGTTGCTGCATGCCTGGTCAAGGCAATGCAGAAGAGGGAAGAAGGGCCGGTTACCTGGGATGGCAACTGCATGGGGTGCAGGTACTGTATGATTTCCTGTCCTTTTGACATCCCTAAGTTCGAATACTATAGCTGGAATCCCAGGATTCAGAAATGCAACCTCTGTTACGAAAGGGTCAAAGAGGGAAAACAACCTGCGTGCGTGGAGGCCTGTCCGGCAGAAGCCCTGACGTTCGGCACCCGCAGACAAATGGTTGAAGAAGGAAAGACACGAATCTATCAAAACCCTGACAGCTACTACCACCACATCTATGGAGAATATGAGGTTGGCGGCAGCTCATATATATATCTTTCCGCTGTTCCGTTTGAACAGATCGGGTTCAGGACAGACTTGGGAACGACGTCCTATCCAAAATTTACGACCGGATTCCTTTACAGCGTCCCCGTCGTTTTACTGCTCTGGCCTGCTTTCCTGCTCGGAGTGAGCCAGATCACAAAACGGGAAGAGGAAATCCACGGGAAGGGAGGAAAGAAATGAACGGAACAACAGTAACCCCAGACATAAAGAGTATTAAGGACTTCGTAGCCTTCATCCGCAAAGATATGAAGCCGAGAGGGAAGACCCCGTTTACCCTCTTCAATATGATATCTGTTCCGGTAATGCTCCTCGGTATAGCCCTCATTATTTACCGGTTCATAAAAGGATTAGCCTCTATTACCAACCTTTCCCAGGATTTCCCCTGGGGGATCTGGATCGGCTTTGATGTGATGACAGGTGTTGCCTTTGCAGGAGGTGCATACGTCCTCTGCTTCATGGTTTACGTCCTCCGGGTGGAAAAATACCATGCCATCGTCAGGGCAACCGTCCTGAACGGTTTCCTTGCCTACGTCTTTTATGCCGGTGCCCTGGTGCTTGACCTCGGCCGCCCGTGGAACATCATCAACCCCATCATCGGAAACAAGTTTGGGCTGAGTTCGGTTCTGTTCCTCGTTGCCTGGCACTTCCTGCTCTACATGATTGCAGAGTTCGTCGAGATCTCACCGGCGTTCGCAGAATGGCTGGGATTCAAAAGAGTGAGAACAATCCTCAATTCCCTTACCCTCGGTGCAGTGATCTTCGGCATCACGCTTTCAACCCTCCATCAGTCAGGTCTGGGAGCACTCTTCCTCATGGCCAAGGCGAAGATCCACCCGCTCTGGTACTCTGAGTTCATCCCGGTACTCTTCTTTGTTTCCAGCATATTCGCCGGACTCTCCATGGTGATCTTTGAAGGAACCATCAGCCACCGGGTTTTCGGCGACCAGCTCGACGAGGAACACCTGAGATCCTATGACAACATCGTCATCGGACTGGGAAGGATATGTGCGGGCGCGATGTTCGTTTACTTCTTCCTGAAAGTCCTCATATTCATCCACGGCAAGCACTGGCTCATCCTCAACACCCCGATGGGATACTGGTACCTGACGGAAGTGATCGGGCTCGTCCTGATCCCCTGCTTCATGTTCCTCCAGGCTGTTCGGAACAGAAACCTTATGCTCATCCGGTGGGCTGCTGTCCTGACCATGCTGGGCATCATCATCAACCGGCTCAACATCTCCGTGATTGCATTTAAATGGTATGCACCGGTACACTATTACCCTGCCTTCGGAGAGATAATAACCACCCTTACCGTTGTATTTGCAGAGATATGGGTATTCAGGTGGATTGTAAACAGGATGCCAATCCTTCGGGAAGCACCTGAATGGGCACGTGAAGAAAAACCGGAAGAGGAAACCGGTAGGATAATAAGAATGGCAAAGTAATGTGAAAAGAAGTTCAATAATGGAAGGTTTTACTTACGTAGACATCTTCGCAACTAAGGGCATTGAATACTTGCTGGTAATTGGGTTTCTCATGGTATTCATCCTGTTCTGGAGGACTTTGAACACACCCGCAAAAGTAGCATATGAGTATGTAACTGAAAAAGTCATCCCTTCGATTAGTGAATGGTTTTACAGCCCTGAGGGGGTATATTACCACCGAGGACATAGCTGGGCAGTCTGGAAGGGAATACGGTAAAGGTTGGCATGGATGACTTTGCTCAGAAACTCGTCGGTAAGCCAAATACCATAAACCTTCCCGAAGTAGGCTCACAGATTGAACAGGGGAGTAGTGGATGGAAACTCGGTTTTGGTTCAACCTCTATCGATATGATGTCTCCGGTAAACGGAGAGGTTGTTAAAATAAACGAAGAGGTCTTAAAAAGCCCTGACCTTGTGAATCAGGATCATACGGGAAGGGTTGGCTCATAATGATCAAACCCCGTAACATCAATGCAGACCACAAGAACCTGTTCACTGGCAGGCTTACATCAGCCTGGATGGAGGAGACTGTTGATACACTATGCGAGAGGATGGGAGAGGATCTCGGCGTTTTGTACCAAGATGGTGGTGTTCTGATAACCGGAATTGCAAAAGTCCTCTCAGCAGAGAAATGGGACGAGATTGCAAAAGAATACCTCTTGAGTTCCTGAAGTAATACCGATTTACCTGAAAACCTGGCCGCAAAAGGTATATGTAACAAAGGGGCTAAATTTTCAAACAATTTAGCCCCTTATTTTTTGTTCAACCTTTATTCGAGGAAACACAATAAAAGATCATTGATTAACTTGTGCTAATACCCAAATAGCTGTTGCAGACACTATATATTCGATGTATAAGAAGTAAATATAAAACTGGTAATACACTTTTACCTGTCTATGGCACATTCGTAGAAAACGATACTATAATAAAGCAACAGCTTTATAATATAGAGCTTCTTTTGATAACTGCCTCAACTATATGCAAATAAATACTAAATATTTTTTTCGAGAGCTCATTTCATTTGCTATTATAATTTTATTTGGGGTGATTTTTTATTGGCCAATTTTTTTTCAAAAAAAAACCGTTTCCCCTTTTGACCTCTGCTATTTTAAGTATCCAACTTACAGTAACCAAAAACCCAAAGAACTCAGACGTCCGTCAAATCCACTATTATCAGATCCCGTGAATGTGTTTCAGCCATGGGATATTGCCATGGTTGAAGGCCCTCTCCATTTCCCTTGGCTATGGAATCCATATTCAGGTTTCGGCAGCCCAATGCTCGCCAATGCTGAATCTGCTGTTTTCTTCCCACTTAAATACGTAGCCTACCTTTGGGGAGCCCGAAAAGGTTTTGGATACCTTTGTTTTTTTAAAACAACTCTTGCAGGTATCTTTATGTGGCTATATTTACGAGCATTGAAGCTTGGAACACATGCAAGGCTCATAGGGTCAATAGCCTTTATGGCTTCTGGTTTTATGATCGTTTGGATACAGTGGCCTCATACAAGCTCAGCGCTGTTTCTCCCCTTAATGTTTCTCGGATGTGAATATATCTTTGTTTATAGCGTGAAGAAAGGATTTCTCATAATAACGATAGCTACAACGATCAGCCTGTTTGGAGGTCATCCGGAAACAAGTTTTCACTGTATTGTGGCAACTTTGATTTACATTATTGGTTACATTTTATTTCGAATTAAGTCTATAGTTAAAACTTCTACTACCTACGAACCTCACCGTCTCGTCTATACACTCCTATTTATTTCAGGAGCAATTTGTTTAGGATCTCTTCTTGCTTCTGTTCAAATAATTCCAACTATTGAATATATATGGAACAGCTATATATTACACTATCGAGCTGAAATTATGACTACTACAAAAAGAAATCTATTATTTAACCTGAATAATCTTAGATATATTTATAAAGAATTCCTCTTCTATTTAGTCCCAGACACATGGGGCAATCCGAGTATTCACGATTTCTGGTGGAGAAATGACGGACTGTTTTCCAACTATAACGAGCACGCAGGTTATATAGGTATCGGTATCCTTCTTTTGGCATTCTTTGCTTGGAGCCGTTTACGATCCAGTAGGGTAATCTTCAGTTTTTTACTTCTTCAACTGTTGAGTTTTGGCTTTATTTTTCGTATCCCTTTTATCGAAGCCACTCTCGGGGCACTACCTCCATTCAATGTTGTACTAAATAAACGTTTTTTATTAATATTCTGTTTTTCAAATGCAGCTATGGCTGCAATTATTTTTGATCGGCTTTTGAAAGGTGAAAAGGTACAAATTAGATCAATGCTGTGGTTTCTTTTCATCGGTGCACTACTTTTAATGCTCCCTTTAATTGATTTTTTAAAACGTTTTGCCTTTCACTCAGACTCCTGGATACAAAATTATGGACTGAAAAATTTATTCCATAGTTTTATTTTTCTCATTCCATGGTTTTCCGTGATTATTTTGAGAAGATTGAGTCAAAATATAAGAAAAGTGTTTGCCAGTGCCTTGTTAATACTTGTTTGCCTTGACCTCTATAGTATTTACGGTAAGTATAATCCTTTCATTAATCCAGATGAAATTTATACAGAACCTCGTCCCATCACTTATTTAAAAAGGCAGAACCCACCTGTGCGAGTACTTCCAATATCAAATCAGATCATGACAAATTTTTGTTCTATTCATGGTATAAATGATGTACGTAATTACGATGGCATAAATATCGCTTGGTATGGATCCTTTTTAGAATATATTGGTTGGTCCTCAGTGCTTCCACAAGTTATAAAACCTGATTTCAATCATCGGATTGCTTCATTGTCATCTGCACGTTATTATTGGGTTCCAGAAACATGGTCTTCTAACTCTGATAGAATGAAACTGGCTTATTCTGATGGAACTTGTAAGCTATATGAAAATCTTGACACATTACCTCATGCATACATAGCTTCTTCATGGGAAATTGTTGACAATTATAAAGATGCCATAAGTATACTGAATAAAAAGAATTTCCCTTGGAAAAAAAGAATTATTATTGAAGGAAATACGAAAAATATCTGTGACAGTTCTACTCTTTTATGCGAAAAAGAATTTCTACCAGTTACCATATCGCATTACCAGCCAAATCTGGTAGAAGTGAGTCTCCCGGATGAGGCTGTGGGGATACTTGTTCTCAATGATTGCTTTTATCCAGGCTGGACAGCAACTGTGGACGGATGTCCAGCGAAAATCTATCGTGTAAACGGAACATTTCGGGGCGTATTCATAAAAAGAGAGAATAAACGTGTTGTTTTTCACTATAACCCTCTCTCGTTTAAAGTTGGTCTTTTGATCACACTAATATCTTTAGTGGTTATAGGACCTGTGGTTTTTAAAAAACTTCCTGGAAACGGAAGACAACTTAATAATGAGAGTCTGCTGTAAGTCTTAGGCCGATTTTTTAACTTTCAAGGGGTGTAGTATAAACATTTTTTCTTCCCATGTCTCGTTCCTTCGATGGTAGCTGATATCACAACTTAACTGGCTAAAAACTGGCT
>Ga0315279_10004159_pt1 | contig 19590 bp, 33 predicted proteins | sample YL17G06_20_MG_FD_203694 | JGI IMG/M metagenome (GOLD analysis project Ga0315279, IMG submission 203694) | Sediment microbial communities from Yellowstone Lake, YNP, Wyoming, USA - YL17G06_20 | ecosystem: Environmental > Aquatic > Freshwater > Lake > Sediment | place: USA: Wyoming | collected... | reverse complement strand
TTCAACGCCCTCATCTCTGAACAAAATGGCAATCAGAATATTTAAACTTATCTGAATATTACTAAATTTCAGAAAATTCCACCAATAGACAGTTGACTGCTCAAGCTGCAACGACTCAAGCATCATCTCAACAGAGTGCTCTTGAAATAAAATCAAATCGGTTGGACATGTGTGGAGCCTCGGGCGGGAATCGAACCCGCGACCTGCAGCTTACAAGGTTGCGATGATGGGCATCAGACGGCAAATGGCATATCGGAAACGGCAACTGTACACACCATTGATTGGGGGGCCTTCATGACGTGGCTAGAGGAGAATCAGAAACTTAGGCATAGAGTTGCATTGAACAAAGTGAGCTACTCGAAGAAGTATGGCCATTGCCTCCTGGAGAGAAACCTGGCAGAAGTCAGAGATCTCAGAGAGACCTTGAGGCCAAACGTGATTAAGTCTCTGGCGTCCCTCTCCAAGTACCTGGGCATCTACCAGGACTTTAAGAAGATGCTCTCTGACTTTGGCCTCCAATGGGTTGGCAGATCCTCAAGTGACATAATGATTGATAGACTCCAGAAAGTTAAGGACCCGAATCAGATCTATACCTGGATCAAAGAGACTAAAGACGTCAGGCCTAATCTCTCAGATCTGTTGGATCTCATGGCCTACTCTGGCCTGAGACTGTCGGAGGCTATCAGCTCTTACAATTTGATTATAGAGCTATGGGAAAAGAAGAAACTCAGAGAATACTATAACGATGAAACTCAAACCCTGGAGCATTTCAAATACAAAGAGATCTTTCTCAGATCCACGAAAAAGGCCTTCATCAGTTTCGCTCCTAAATGGTTGATCTCCAGGATCACACAGAACCAACCAACCTCTTATGACGCTATACATGGCGATTTTGTGAGAGATGGGAGGCCAATGAAGTTCAGTGACATCAGGGAGGCCCACGCCACGTTCATGACTAAGTATCTGAGGGAGGCAGAGATTGATTTTCTGCATGGGAGATGCGCGTCATCCGTCTTTATGAGGAACTACTTTAACCCTGCATTGATTGGGGATCTGGAGGCCAGGGCCATGCAGGGGATCAGTGAGATCCAGGAGAAAGTGAGAGCATGAAAATGGAGGTGATTGGTGTGAGCGAAAACAAAGACCAGAATGAGAAGCCCAAGAAGAAAAGCAGGCTTTTCAGAGATCCCTATGCGAAGGTGGAGTAAATGAGCGAGAAGCATCTGAAATGGGCAACGTCAGCTGACATAACTATCGACTATAGTGTTAGCCCTCCAAACATCTCTTTCTCTAAGGTTCATGAATTCAATGTAAAATCCGTGATCTTCATCACAGGGCTATCCATTATTTTTGCAGTCGGCACGTTCATCGTAACGTCAATGCCTAGCTCTGGTCAACTACGTTTTCCAATGGCGCTACATTTCAGTTTCATAGTTTTCTTGTTCAGCTTCGCCTTTTTCATTTCTGTTTCTCTAGCGTTCATGAATGACCGCATAATGCGTATCTATCTTGCAATGAAAACCAAGAGCTCCAGAAGAGAGATCCACCTGCAAAACCCTGAAGGCACAGTCGAGTACATAACATTGCGCGACTTGCTTGACATCGAGTATTCAGAGGACGTGCGAAAGGCCCTATCCAAAGTCACCCTGATTCAACTCAAAAGGAAGAACTGGCTTTCCACGTCAAAGAACAAGCTGACGCTGACCTTCAACAGAAGAACAAGTGGAGATTTGGTGATAAAGGAATACTGATGGGAAACTGAGAGCATGAAACCCATAATTCCAGAAGTGTGTGATCGATTAAAATGCAACATTCCTAGTTGTTATGGTTGGGATCTATGCAGACAAGCAAGAGAAGAATGCACGAAGGAAGAATGGGATAAGTTTTGTAAGATATTCTTTGAGGAATTGGGAGCATGATCCCCAGGCCTTTCGCCTACATAGTTTGTTTCTTTGTATTCTCCCAGAGCAACTCCTGTGAGAGATGTTACTTCTATCATCATTGTCCATTGTGGAGTGAAAAACGTGAACAAAAGATATAGGCCCAGGGAGGCCAAAAGGGAGGGGCTTGGTTTACCTGAAACCATAAAGCTCATAGTCTATGAAAAGAAGACCTCCACAATCTCCACAAAGTTGGAACCCTCCCTCAAGAAGTATCTCCTAGAGCATGGAGGATCTCGCCTGATTCGTGAGCTGATCCTCCAGGCCCTGGGCCAGGAACTCTAAAAAAAAGTTGTTTCGACACGCACAAACCGCAACCCTCTGAGTTGCAGGCCAAACTCCATCATTATCATTGTTTCTCCTCTGACACGTTCTCCAGATTGTTTGTCATATGCCTCCTGCTATTACTGAAACTTAGGAACTTCTCCATTTTCTTGATTCCTCGCCTGATACGTTCTGCCACTTGTTTTCTACTATGCAGAAAGGAATAACGCTTGACAATATCATCATAGCTGATTCCATTACCATAGTCAAACAGGATTCTCAAATCATCATCCATTATATCCGTTTCTTGAGGAGACATTCGCCATGTTGCTGATCTGAACGGATCAAATATGATTTTTGTGGGAGGCAAGTTTTTGAAGATGAAGGGTTTGGGAATAAACTTTGAGGCCCTGAGTCTAACCATTTTCCTGAATTGAGGGTTGTATTTGGAGAGTCGTATCTTTTCCCAAGAGGCCATATGAAAGGTTGGATGAAAGAACACCTTTTCAGTTATGGATTCCTCCTGAGTTACTACGATTAAGTGCATCCTGCCCTTAGATAACTCAGGGATGATCTTTAGCCATTCCGTGTTCATTCCACTCATGGCCCTCCTGGATGGAGTGGATGTTATGGCCTCATCATAGAGCATAACCTTTCTGTTGCCTGAAAACATCCAGTTCTCCAGGGTTCCGAAATTGTCAATATATTGGATCTGTGACTCATCCTGGATCTCGCAGTCGTTGTCTTTGAAGCATTGGATGTTTGCCCCTGCCACATAGATGAGGCCCAACCTTTTCAGCTCCTCCGTGAGATGCAGGGCAAAATCTGTTTTGCCTGTTTTCCAGGGGCCTGAGATTGTTGTGACTGATGCAGGGCCTCCGTAGATCCTCCTGAGTATGCCCTCCCAGGGAGAGTATGATGCCTCTATCTGGGCCCGTTCTTGAGTCATGTGTCAAGCCAACCGTATGGCTTCCAGTTTGGATTTGCCATCATAGAATTTATGAAATCGTTTACTTCTACCTTCGTATCGAAATATCGCCTGTGCCAGATTTCCCACCATCTCCATCTGTAGGAAACTATCCATTTCCCATTTATCTCCATGCGTACCCTTAATTGAAGATACATTCAATCACCACCTTTTACAGCGCATCATACATTTCCGTGTTGTCGCCTAGCTTCATGGCCAGGTTGGTTATGATGTCAGGTTGCCATTCTGCCTGGCCCATCGTCTGGCAGATCGGTTTAAGGAAAGTGTCAATCTGTTTGATCATCTCAGTGTCATTGGGATCCGCTTTCTTGAGGATCTCCAGGAGGCCAACGATAACCCTCCAGTCAGGAGTCATGCAGGCAACGTCCTGGAAGAACTTGTTTTCCTTAGAAACCAGGGATCCCAGGTAATATGAGATCTCGAACTGTTCTTTGCTGAATTTATGAACCATCTATTTCTCCTTTCCTTTCCCCTTATCTTTGCCTTTGTCCTGTTGTTGGATTGGGGAGATTGGGAGGCCCAGGGAAGTGATGATCTCTTTGGTTTCGCTGACCATGACCGTGACTTCTTCTTCCCTTCCCTTTCCATCTCGGCTTATGCTCCATTTAGCGTATTCCTTCGTGAAATCTGCCAGTGGCTTGAGGGATGGGAAATTGAGGCCTAGCCATTGGGTTTCGCTGACTGCCTGAACCTGGATCTCTGCCAACCTGGAGGATGAGCTGATCGGATCAGGATTCATGAGGTAGTCTAACCTTTTCTTGAGATCCTTTGATCCCTCTATTCTTCTGAGGATGGCCTCAATGATTCTCTCTTTTATGCCTGGAACAACCTGACTCAAAAGGGCCTCCCTCCCCTCATGAGGACAATCTGGAGGATGATCACTATGATGATTGGGATCAGGAGGCCTATGAACATCCAGGGTTTCATAAGCTGGAATCTGCCCAGGGTCTTTAGGATCTCTTTTCGGACAACGTCTTTCCTTTCTTTGTCAGTGATTGGTTCAGTGAAATCCCCTCCAGGTTTGGGTTTCTCGCAAAAGGCCTTTCCATCAACATAGATGAGAGTTGACTCCCTCTTTCTGAATCTGTTCTTCAATCTGCCAATGAGGCGGGTTTGAGAGATTGCCTTAATGTTGTAAACGCATTCGTTGCTGAACTGTGGTTCCTTCTCTCCCTTCTGCACGATTACTTTGTCATCTTCCACATCTACCTCTATGACGTCTATCTCTTTGGTTGGTTTGACGTGCAGGACGCGGATCTTGTCTTTAGCCATCGAAACCACCCTCCATGTCGTACAGGCCACTTATGGCCTGTCCAATCTTGGGATCCCAACTCTCCCCTGGCCTCATCACATGACAGGCTATCCTGAGGCCATGAATGAAAACCAGGAGATAACCCATCAATGAAACCTCTAACAGGGTTTCCTTCACGAATTGGCCTAGGGGCAACAATTCAATCGTGAAAATGGGGAGAAAGGTCAAATAGACTAGGATCTGGAAGTTTCGCCATGCGTTATGGAACATAATTGTTATGTGTTGTTACATATCATATATGTCTTTTGCATACTGAACTCAATAGGCAGGTGATAAGGAATGTTTGAAAAATTCTCAGCATGGTTCCGAGAACGCTATCTCCCAAGAGTAGTGGGGATGGCAGGATCCAAAGCCGTCAATTGGATAGGCCTAACAATCACCCTCATCCTGGGAGTGATATTGGTTCCTATCATAGTGGATCAGATCCAGGCAACCAACACCACAGCATGGACATTCACGGGATACCAGGGTGCCAAAACCCTGTTTTTGCTACTGCCGTTCATCTTCATCATAGGTATAGTGATCTACTTCATCGGGTCACTACTCGGAAAGGTATAGCCTCGCCACTAGGAACCGCTCGGTCAGCTCCCCTTTTCTTAGGGCCATATGCCATCTGAAGGCATAACGCAAGTTTAAAATCCCTGAAGGGACAAGATATGATTATGCCATGCGAAGACTTGAATGAAAGAACCAACGCCTGTGAAGGCGATGTGAAAGGAAGAAAGTGTAAGAATGTGCCGTTTGCTGAATGCAGATTGTATAAGTGAGAAAGAAAGGAAAGAAAAGAGGCTAAAGATCCCTCCACTCCTAGCCCTCCTAATCATCTTCGTAGTCATGGCGCTCCCTGTTGTTAATGCTGTTGATCCAAACGATGAAGTCAACCTCATGGATCTGCCCCAACACTTTGCGGATGCCTTCAACATTAGCCTGTTTCCTGCCCAGATCTTCACGACAGGAATCATAATGATGATCTTCATGCTCCCCATAGCGATATGGAGCAAAAGCCTGATTCCCCCCATCTTTGTTGGGTTCATCGTGATGGGCCTGTGCGTAGCTCTCACTTGGTTGCCCGTGTGGTTCCTGGTTGTGACGGCCATGCTTGTTGCCCTTATGTTTGCTGGGGGAATGAGGAATTGGCTATCTGGAACATCTGGTAAGTGATTTGAATGGGATCAGGAGGAGATCTTTCAGAGCTAAGAGGCCTTGTGGTAGTAGTTACCTTTCTCTCTGTGACTGTTCTCCTGGTCGGCATGATCCCAGGGGAGTTTGTGGTTTCACCAACAACGAATAGACAGGTTGTTGTTCCAAATGCTTATTCTTCCTCTGATGTCATGGCCATAGCGTCATCAATGAATTTCACGTTTGGCCCCCATGTTGAACAATCCTTCACTTTGGGAGGCCATGACTTCACCATATTTGACGATGCCAGAGGATCAATTCCAGGTAATGGCATCATCATGTACACTGAATGGGTAGAATGGTGGATTATTCACAATCAACTCTATATGAAATGGTATGATCAACAGAACATTGAAAGAAACTCAGCTCCTGCAGGGCCTCAATTTCCCTATATGTCGTATATGCTGAAGTTTCAAACGATTGATGATATTGGAGTGAATACGACGTGGACAATTCAATGTGAACGTGTCACAGTTAAGGCAATGTTTGGATATAACACGACAGCTTATGACAACTGCACACAGGCCTATGAAAACGAGGCCCTTGGCATATGGCTAGGCATCAACTTTGACCAGGTGAACACTCAATACAACGCCTGGAACCTGATCCAGATGATCCTGTTCTTCCAGATGCCAAACGTTCACCCTCTAATCAACGCCATAATTGCTATCCCAATTTGGATAACGATAGCCTATCTAGTATTCACTTTAATAACCAAACTGATCCCATTCCTATGAGCTGAAAGACATGAAGAAAAAACTGATCCTGCTCCTGATTCCAATCTTACTCATTGGTCTGGTTTCATCTGTCCACGCCTCTGACAGTAGGAAAGACACGCTATGCTATAGAATGGCAGGGTTTCAATATCCCTTGGATTCAGGAGGAGGCTATTATGTTGGATGGACAAGCAATTTCGATCTGGCCCTGATAGAGAGCGATTTCATCAAAATACATTATTGGTTTCCTCGCTTCAATCTTCTGAGGATCCCAATAGACTACTATGACATGAAGTGGGCCTTCATGCCATACAGGATCCACGCAATCGTTGAGCTGGCCAAACAGTATGGGTTCAAACTGTTCTTCGTCCTATTCAACAGGCTAGGAGGAACGCCTGGCTACCTGACTCCTGAAAAGTATCTGCCAAGCTATTGGGCAGATCAGGAGAGTGATCTGGCAAACATTGTTTCTCCATTCAGAAATGAGGAGACAATCTATGCTTGGGCCTTAGAGAATGAAGCCAACGTGTTCCAAATGGTCACTATGGGATGGTTCTATCACTTTATACCATACATCAAAAGCCTAGATTCCCTTCATCCGATTTCAACGTCATTTTACAGTTTGGGGCCAAACAGCTCCACGATTTCCAGATGCCAGGATCTCGTTGACATGGGATTGGATTTTGTGGAGTGGCATTATTACCCAACATCAGGAGATAACATAGCCTCTCAAACTTCGGACATATGCAGTTATGTTAAGGCCCCAATCTTTCTCTCAGAGTTTGGAACCTATAACGGATTGGCCGCATACAACACGACAACAAATCAAAGAATCCTGAAAGACGTCATCCAGGAGTATGAGGCCAGGCTAAATGTGATAGGCCTGTCTTATTACAGATGGAGCGATGATTTTGACGCATGGACGATCTGGAATTATTATGCAGACTCTCCCAAACCTGAGGCATCAACCCTTAACACCTATCTGCCCCTTTTTCTCAGCAATCAACCCTATGCCTATCTGCAACAGATTACAGCGACAAATACTGAAAACAAAACGGTTGGGGATCCTAGCTTTGAGAAAAAAACTGTGTGGCCTGACTATTCAGGATGGGTTTCATGGAATAACCACACAGTTTACGATCATACCAACGTATCAACGTCATCCAGAGTGACACATGATCCTGTCAATGCCACAATAAGCAATAACAGTTTTGAAAGTAACGCTACCGATTGGAACTTTGAGGCAGGAGGAGGAGCTGGATCATATAGGATAGTGACAAACATCACATTCATGGGATCTAAGGCCCTGGAAATATACACGGCCAGCGCAATTGATGACCTTCAGATGCAACATTCTGCCATGTCAGTAGTTCCCAGGAGTGCGTATATCCTGGATGGATGGATCAAAGTATCTAATACATATGGAGGATTTGGCTTTATCCAGATAGTGTTCAGGAATGGAGCTGGATCATGGTTGTCCTGGCATGACTCTGAATATGTAGGTTCAACTTTTTGGAATTCCTCTGGATGGGTTCATCTTTATGCTGTTGGGATCTGTGATCCAAACGCTGTGGACATCATGGTGAATTGCAGGGCCAGAGCAAACGGAGGGAGCTGTGAGGCCTATTTTGATTATTTGAATCTGATTAAGATTGATCCAATGGCTTATGATGGCCTATCCAACATGGTTGCCTATGCCACAGGATTAGATGAGCCCTGGAGCGCAGTTCAGCTTTCCCAGAACTACACGTTTGCAAACCCAACAGAGGACATCCAAAAGATATGGACGTTCTCATGCCAATTGGCCTGTGTCCAATCAACTGAGTATTGGACAGATTGGAAAGGGGTTCACGTTCAAATGGCTTTCACCACAGACAACGCTACTGAATGGATCTCCTGGAGTGACGGACAATATATCAGTTTCACAGCAGGATGGATCAACCTCAATGTTTCTGCCGTTCCTCCATCAAACGCTAAAGGCCTCCAGATGATCATCAAAGTTGCACACTCACAGTATGGGGTTTTCTTTGTTGATCAGGCCAGGCTATCAGCTCGTTTCTCAGTTTCTCCCACAGGTTACATTTATTCAGGGAGAACGAATCTGCTAGATATCTATGACATCAACCTAGATCTCCAAGCAAACATAAACACAAACTTCACAGGAATCATGTATTGCGGTTTCGACATGGCCATAATCAATGCAAACGTCACGTTCAATCAAACAGCGTTCTGGAGCGTATTCAACCAAACGTCAGAAACCGTTTTCCTGCAGATTGGCCAGGGAGCATTGGAGATCTGGATGCCCATCATGCTGATCCTGGGGTTGTTTGGCCTCACAGTCATGGTCATACTCCCCGCCTTCATAGTCTACGAAATAAAGAAGAAACGCTACGGTTTCATGGTGACGGGGTTCTTCATCTGGATGATAGCGGTTTGCCTGGTGATCGGATGGCTATGGGGATGACTTAGATGGCAGGGGAATTCATCGAGTTCTTCAACGAGTTGCTCCTGGGATCTGGGGCCTGGTTTGGCCTCATCATCCTATGTGCAATCCTCTTAGTGATTGCCTCAATCAACAAGTTTGGAGGCATCGTAGCAATGCCTGTGGCCATCCTGATCAGCTTCGTATATATGGATAATGACCTGGGATGGAACGCCATCATCATGTTCTTCTGTGGGATCGTGGTTCTGATCGGTTCCGTTTATAGTTTGAATAAAGGAGAAAAGAGATAGATGGATAAAACAAAGGTTGGTTTTAGTTCGAGGGTTAATATGGAGGTTAGTAAAAAGAAATATGGTTTGGCGATAGTGCTGTGTTGTCTGCTGGCGTTCACCAGTGGATACGCACTTCAGAATTACGGGATCAGCAAACCGCATCAACCCTCGAGGCAGGGAGCAAACGTATTTTTGACGATAGAAAGCGATGTTGGAGTCTATGACTTGCAGATTGGGAATGTCATAACTGACATCGGAGAGAACCAGACTAGCTACGCTCACGGTGGAAACGCTTTGAATGTTAGCTGGATAAGCATTGGAAACGCTACTGCTGGCGTTTCTTTAACCAAGCTGACAACCGAATATGACAGAGATCCAGTGGACTCGATTGTTTATGGCATCAGTGGTGGAGATTATAATAGGAACGTGACGAGGAAATTCACTTTCACCGAGACGGTGACGCTTAACTGCGCGGGAGTCCAATGGCTTGTTACCGCTGGCAGTGATAACAATCTGTTTGCTTGCGCTGACTTTACTACTCAGACAACTTTTGCTTTGGATTGGAACCTGACGATTACTTGGGCTTTCGTGTTTGACGATAACTAGGCGGTTTAATGCGCAAGCTCCTGTCTTTCCTAGTTATCCTAATTCTAGTAGCCAACGTTCTACTGTTCACTCGGACTGTGAAGGCAGCGAGTCCTGAAACCTACTATTCTGGCGCTGGAGACGGCTACGTTAGTTATGGAGGGAGTTCAACTCAGACTTGGGCTACTGTTCACAATGCCACATCTGGGGATGTAGCAAGTTATACAGATACGTACACCATTGCAGAAAGTTATGAGAGCACCGAAGGCGTTGGTTGGAATGGTATTGTTCGGTCGTTTCTGCCCTTTGACACTTCACTTCTTCCCGATGGCGCTACCATAACAGCGGCGAACTTGAGCATTTACGTTACATCAACAGTAGATTCAGACAATGACGGTTACGACTACGTCAACGTTGTTCAAACCACACAAGCGTCAAATACTTCCCTAGTTTTTGGAGATTACGATAATTGTGGTGCAGTCAACAGTCCACCGACAGGAGCAACAGCTATTGACATAACAGGCATTTCCACAAGTGCTTACACAAATTTCGCTTTGGATGCCACGGGCATCAGTTGGATAAATCTCACTGGGTGGACGTACTTAGGAATAAGGGAAGGGCACGACCTTGCCGGTCACCCAATAGTCGCAAACAAAGATGATTCTGTCACTTTCTCTACTTCAAACTACGCTGGAACCTCGCAAGACCCATACTTATTAATAACTTATACGAGTGGAGGACCTACTCCTGAAGAACGTAGCTTCAGCTTTGTGGAGACAGTTAAGCCTTCAGCAACATTGAGCCAGTGGCAAGAGCATTCACATAGTTTTACAGAAACACTTAAGATAAAAGTGGAGAAACAAAATAATTTTGGGAATGAAGCGACTGAAATATGGTCTGATGCCGCAATTTCCACCTATGTCATAGGCACTGTTTTCACTATGGTAGAAGATGGAACTGCAAATAGCATAATAGCAACATTGTTGTATATAGACGAACCATATATCAACGGAAAAATTAGATGCGCAATTTATAAGTATAGTGACTTGAGTTTAGTAGCTGTTACTGAAGAACGGACGCTCACGTTAACAGCTACTTCAACGCAATATACTTTCAATTTTGTAACCAAACCAAATCTTGTAGCAACAGATTACATTCTGGTTGCTTGGGGTGAATGGGTAGATTATAAATATGCTTTTATGAATTTTGATTATGGAGACCCGATTGAAAGTGTGAAAAGTTGTTCTCTTCATAAAGCTTATGATGGTAATTTCCCAGATACGATCACTGCTCCAAAAGGGAATGAAAAGTATCTTATTTACTGCACTTACTCTACGTCTGGACTTAGCTACTGGCAAGAACAAAAATATGTTTTCACTGAATTAACTGCTCCTTCCAGCGCGTTCTCGCATTGGATGGAAGGAGCATACCTTTTCTTCGAAATCACCGAAACCGTTAGTCTCTCATCAACGCTGTCTATCTGGCAAGAACAAAGCTACACTTTTGCTGAGACGCTGATTTCTTCTGAAACGTTCTCGAATATTTATCAACTAGGTCACGCTATCCCTGTTTTGTTCATTGGCCTCTTATTCTTTGGTTGTTTGGCCCTAATCATCATTGGATGGAGACTCAGGAGAAAAAAGATCTGAAGCCTCTTGTTTTTTAATTATTCGGCCCTTATCATCAACTATTGACGGTTGAAGAAAAGAAGGTTTTAGAACAAAAAAATATGTTATTGCTGTTCCTAGAACCCAAAATACACCGAACAAACTGCCAAGATCTCTGGCTAGGCTATTCATTTTTGTTATTCCAATAAAGGTAAACCAGGCTATTGGAGGGATGAAAATAGTGGTTTTTAAGATGTCTCTTAGAATATCCATTTGCGTGGTCATTCTTATCATTTAGATAACAAGGGAAAGATGAGGGATATATGTTTTCTAATGGCCTCTAGTCATGAATTGGATAGTCATATGCATACATTAGAGTTCCTGTTTGGTTCAGGGTTATTCCATTGTAGAAAACTACGCTCCCCATGTAGTTGATGCAGGGATTGTAACTAATTGTTCTAGAGACATAATCAGGCCAATCCATGACATCCCACGTCTCCAGATAAAGATGACAGGTGTAAGGAACAGTTCTCGGTGTTTTCCAGGGAGGCCCAACGTAGCCAGGAGGAGGATCTGGCCAGTAAAGGCCTCCATAGTTATTGACCTCCTGCATCCAAACTTTGATGGATCTTAATCCAGTTTGATAAGTTCCTGTTGTTGGTGAGGCCCCATAAAGTATCAACAGTCTCAACAGGTCTATGTAATCAATAACTCTGTCAGGAATAATGTCCATTGCATAATCCCAAGGTGGATAGAGAGATGGATACATCTCTCTGGATCCATATTTAATCAGGAGAAGGATCAAATCCCAATAATTAACATGGCCATCATTATTAATGTCTGCATCCAGAGTGTCATTAGTGTATGTCATGTATGGCCTCAAAGGATTTGGAAGCCCAATAGATCCATTTAAACTGGGAACACTTTGGATTCCGTCAGCTCTTGTTTTCAATTGGTATTTCGCTGAATTTGTGTAAGCTGATCCTGTTCCCCACCTCATATCAGTCAAACTGATATCATCAAACTTGAATGTCCATGATCCCCCAATGGTTTCAACTCCCATCGCAATGGTCATGAGCTGAAAACCCAGAACATCATAACATGGATATCCATAGCTTGGAGGTGGTTCTGTAATCCATCCCCAGGCCTCAATCTTCATGGTTGCATCATATAATTTGTTTCCAACGTCATAAATCATGTAGTACCATTGATCATTAGTTGGCATTGCAAAAGGGCAAGTTATGAGATGCAAATCATTATCATGTGATGTTGAGGTGAAAAATTGCTCAAATGCAGGAAAACCAGGAGCGCAAGATGTGAATTGTATTTCATCAGCGACAATCCATCTAGTAAGAAAGATCTCGAGTATAAACAGGTTTGGCCCTGCAAAGGGGTTTGGTTCATGGAAGTTGAAAAGCCACTTATCCACGTTATGGATGTTGTCATGGACGTACACGTTAAAGTAGAGCATGATTGTTGCTCCAATGGTTGGCCAAGGAGATCTATAACCTGGAGGCCAATTTCCGTACCATATCGGAGCTGAATGTTTCGCTGTTGCCTGCAGAATTATCTGATTGTCTCCAACATTAGCAGGAATGTATGGATAGTGAACCATGGGTTTGATGAGTTTGTTGTTCCAATCCAGGCAGTAACTATTGAGATGAGGATAGTATCCCTGCCTGGCAATGCAATCTCCCCACTCATCAGCTCCCACTCTCTTACAATATGCTGTGAAACAGGAGTCAGATCCATTGTTCACTAGGGCCAGGGAATCAGGATCCAGGCCAGTTGTGAAGTTCTCCCAGGCATCAGTATGAATGATGCCACCATCATTGACGCATTCAACGCCAAGAACTGTTTGCTGTCCCATTATCCAAACTATTTCATTATCCAAGAAATTCCATCCAGTCTGAACATCATGATGACTAGGATCAAGGACGTTATGCCCATCTTGGTAAATGCTTAACTTCTTCGTAGTAGAGGACAAGCTTAAATCATTCCAGAATTGTAGCATTTGCCAGGTTCTATTACTCTGGTGTTGTTCTGGAGGTTCCCCATCCATCATGTCGCTTTGTCCAACATTACAATATGTGGGAGTCGATATTTCATGTGCATTATCGGCAGTTAGATAAAGGATGGGATCATATGGATACCAATTGAAATGAATTATTCCGTCTATCATTGTTGCTGAACTCCATGAATTTATATTCGGATCGTTTTCTAAGGCATAGGCCAGAGCTGTGGATCCTGCCGAAAAGCCCAGAATATGAACGTAATCAAATCCCCAATCTCTTTTCAATGCCCTGGCAATCAAGCCAAAACCATTCATGGTAGTTACATTATCGCCATATATTCCGTCATAATCTCCTGTTGTTACATTAAACTGGAGATAGTAAGTCATGTTATGAGTTGCCATCATTATAGGAAAATGAGTGGTGAATGGTTCCAATAGGGATGGAATTTTGTAGAAGTTTGAATTCAATGTAACCGTATCATTCATCCAACATGTCCCACCGTCAAGACAAAACAAAATACTGTTTTGATTGTGTGATCTCTGTTTATAGGCAAACTCCATCCCAATTGTGTGGGCATCATTAAGCCATAACATGACTGGAGTAGCATCCCAATAAGGCCAATCTGTTGCATGGCTATTAGGAATCGTTAAAGCTGAAAACATGGAGAAAAAAAGAATAGAAATAATAATCATTCCAGATTTATGCATAATCCATCTTTATGGTTTCAGGCTTATGAGTTTTTCCATCTGACCGCAAACAGCAAAAGAGAAAACTCCAGCAACTAAAACAAAAAAGAATCCAAAAACTCATACAACGATTAATTACTAATGACACACCACATATAAGACATATAGGGTGTTTATTCTCTAAATTAAGAATCTAATAGAATCTTGATAGAATATTTGAATTAGGGTGGTTTCTCTCCTATGCCTAATACCCATTGTTCCCAGGCAGGAAAGAACCTTATGATCTGTGTCCATTGCCTGGCCCTGCATAGTTGTCTTATTCTGTTTGGGATTTTTCTCATGTCCTGCCTCGAGAGGATCCCGTGTTGGATGGCCCTCTGGATTTTACGGAAAACTATGGATGTGGATCTGCCGAAGGCCCTGGCGATGCTGTTGATGGAGTATCCTATTCGTCTTAGTTTGATGTATGCGGATGCCTCTCTCTTGAGAAGATTTATCCTCAAACTAAATCGAAACCTCCAAAACTGGTGCCCCTTTTGTTAATTCTTCTGCACATGCCTGCGCGATAGGAATTGAGAGAGGAAGAGGAATCTTCGCCCTGAAAAATGATCGTAGTATGTTAAACGCGAAGACAGAGTTTAAGACGTCATGTGCTTTAGTACGGACTGATCCTATGGGAAAATCTGTTTTTGATGGCATGTTCGATTGTGAAAAAAGAAAGGATGGTAATTTTCCCCATAAGTACCACGGTTTGATGATTATCGTAGGCGGCCCCAACAATGGCTTAATATATGGCAGTGAACCGTAGACATTTTCCAATACCCAAAACTTCGGGTTTACTTCTCGAATTATCCTTATGCTTTCCTTAACAAGTTCCAAGCCTTTTGTAGGGTCTGCAGGCTTGCGTTGTTTTCTGCTGACTGCAAGACGAGTTAATGTGCTAAATTCGGTGCATGGAGGAGATGCCGTAACAACGTCAAAAAGTTCGCTAGTATGATAGTCTTTAAGATCAATATTCAGGAGTTTATACGGATATCCAATGTCGAGAATGTCTACTCCAGTGCAATCAAAACCTGCCCTGTAGAAGCCTATGCTCCATCCACCTAGTCCACAACAAAGGTCCAGCAACTTCATGATTTCATGTGCCTCAGGTTTTTTTTCTCCTTTTCTTGATCTGGTCTATCACGATTTTGGCGATTGTCAGAGGGGCCAATATGACTATTGCCTGTAATACACAGTATAGTTGATAGAGTGCATAAAAGATTTGGGTTCTCAGTCTCGGATCCACCCTCTTTCGATGGAATGCGCGCATTTGGTTTTTGAGCTGGTCGTTAAGGATGAGTTTGGGCCTGTCTCTCCAGTCAATCCATAGATGCCAGAAGGATGCAGGGCCATGCTTTGCGTGATCAACCTCATGATCTAGGCAAAACTTGTATAGCTCTGGAAATTCCGTTAAATACTTTGAGATTTCAACCCTGCCCCTGCCTTTCTCATCAAAAACTGTTTGTGCAGTGATTGTCCATGTGTCCAAAAGGATTATCTCTGGATTTGGCCAGGCCTTCTTTTCACTCACTTCTGTTTTTCTCCTATGGATCTTAGCGTCCAACCTAACCAAAAAATGGGGCCTATTATCGGAAATAGAATCAGGATTATGATTCTCCTCTTTCTCTTCATTGTTTTTCTATCTCCTGCCTGGCCCTGATCAGGGAGCTGATCAGCTCACCCAGATCCCTGACGTCCAGGTGAATCTCCATCCACGTTGTCCACTTGCCTGGATCGGATCTGAGATAGCCCAGGTTCTCAATGTGGTATGCTCCATTAACGAAGAAGACGATTTGTGGATGCTGTGCAGTTTTGGCGCCTCCAGGAGCAATCTTGATGTTTAGGGTTGGATCCTCACCGTGACTGTTTCGGTCAGAGTAAGCAATCCTGGGAGAATTGTTCAGGCCCTCCCAGATCCTCATCGGATAAGCCTTTGCCGACTCCAACGGGATCCTGGAGATCGTGGGGCCTAGGGGGATCCTTTTCTCCATTTGGGGAGAAAGGAGAGGGTTGGGCCTTTCCAGGCAGACCGTGGGTTTGATCTGACTCCCTGGTTGCTCCTGGTTAAAATGAAAGGTTTTCGTGGAAGAAGGCCCAGGTAGAATCATATTCTCCAATCTTTTCCCCTGAGATTTTAGGATCCCACTATCGGTTGGAACTCTTTGAGGTTCACGAAATCAGCTTTGCAGGATCCGCATTTGCAGAACAATGTTCTATCAACATCATCATAGATCAAGTGTCCTCCGCAAACTACGCAATCCCATTTCCTAACGTGCTTCATGCCTTCTTTTTCCTCCCAACCGTCTCGGCCCCAGTGAAGAACCAGTAGAAGAAACCCTCTTTCGTCATCTTTCCGTTATGATCTCTCAGGTCCTGAGTCATGGCTTGAAAGTCAGGGTTGTTGGGTTCCAGTTCCGCGATTTGGAAGGGCCCGTTTGCCCCTGTCTTGTCTGCCCACTTGATTTTGTTCGGATCCCAGGTTAGGCCACCTCCCTTATGGGATTCCATCATATCCTTTCCCGTTTGCTTCTCCAGGTATTCCTCGCAGGCGTCTTTGATCATGCAGGAGGCTTCATGCAGCTTTGTCACAAAAGCAACGTCACTCATCTAACTCGCCTTGGGAATTGCCTTCTTGGGTTCATACTCAAACAAAGTTTGCATGAAAAGAGCGATGGTTCTGACTTCCGACTTCTTGAATTCGTAGTTGTCAATAATATCGGTCATCGCATCCAGAATTTCTTGTGGTATCTTCATGGTTTCGCCTCTTTCTCAAAACCGATTATCAGATGCACACATACCACGCCATTCGTGACGCATTGCTTTCTATTCGGGCAAGTCTTCATTTCGCCGTCTGCACACGCTACAAAACTTTTCATTGTTCTGCCTCTTTCTTGTCTCGGTGCTTCGTCACCCAAGGGATCTCATGTATCAATCCGCATCCTTCGAAGGAGAAGTATTCTTCTGGATCTGGGATGTTTTGAGTCAGGAATTTCGGCTTAAACAACTTGATGAATACCGCGCATTCTTTCCCCAGACACCGGTTCCCGTTTTCTTGGTCAGAGGCTACGATGAAGAGCAACGGACAGATCTTCTTTTGCTCAGTGAGTTCCAAGGCACTTACCCCTCCATCTTGAGCTCTTTGAAAACGAGTTTCAGGGCATAGTCGATGAGGCCTGACCTGTTGGTGACTCCAGGGATCAACCTCTGAGAGACTATGAGATCCGCCTTTTCGATCACTTCTATTTTGAAGTTGACACAAGTTTGCCTCATGCCAAGGTTTTTCTCATTCATTCTTTAAACCTTCTTACTGCCATCTGAGGGCAATAAGCATATAAGATTATGCGTCACGTCCATGCGAAAACCTCATGTGCCTATTGTCTGCAATTGACACAAAACAGATATATCACGTTTAGCATAGAATATATTGGCAATGCCAGATTTAGCTCAATTCTTAGAATCCAAAGCCTCAATCCACCTACTGATAACCCTTCTTCAAGCCAACAAACCCATGATAGTCACGGAAATCTACGAAGAAATGACAAAGCGTTACGGCATGGGCAGAACCTCATCAGAATCCGCAATCGTCATCTGCGCAAAACTGGGCCTGGTGAAAAGGGAAACCAAGAGGATCGGGAGGAACCCTATGGCCTCCATCTTTCATTCCCTGACTCCAAGGGGCAGAAGGGTTGGGGAGATCTGCCAACAGCTAGAGAAAGCCTTAACGTAGAAAGTGGCCCAACTCATTCCTGATTTGCTCAAACTGTTTATCTTTCGCCAAAAGCATCAGTTGGCCAATCTCCTCCACGAACCTACAGTTCTGACAGCTCTCAGGAACCTTGGCCTTAGACATAAGCTGATTGTAGATTCCCAGGACGTACTCCAGGGCATCCGTGAATCCCCTGGCATAATCATTGTTTGGCATATGCTCCATCCCCTGAAATTCATGTTCGCATTGCCAATTTAAGAGCTGTCACGAATAGGATATCCTGATCCCTGGAGAGAGATGAGTAAAAGTGAACATGACATCTTAGGATGTCACTTACTGGCATATTGAACATCTGTCTATTGCCGACAAAAGACATATATGCTCAGCAAACTATGTCACTATGTCACTTACGGGTGACCTAAACCGTTTAGGACGGTTCAATAAGGAGATGGAAAAGAATGGACGATAGACGAGAGTTTTGGGTTCCAACAGGACTAGACATAGATAGTATCAAGAATTCTGAACAACGACAGCGCGTATCCGCTTTGATTGTTGCGCAAGGCGATGGCAAAGTGACATTACAAGACTTGTTCCAACGATATGATGCAAGCCAAAAAGGCGACAAAATAATCAATGACGACTACTGGGATATTCCATTAATTGTTAGCTCCATATTCAACATACCAAAGGCAGAAGACATCAACAACAGCATCGAAAAGTTGCTGGATCGTCTTGATACCCTAGAAGCAAAACTGCGGAACCACAGACATGATCTAAATAAAACCTTTTCATCAAAAGCCGAATTCTAACAAAGCGATTCAAATACCTCAGAACCACCTTTTTTTCTAACATCCGCTTATTGAGTACAGATGACAAACCTTATATGCCTATATACACACTATTACACACTAGGCGAACAAAAATGAAATGCCCAAACTGTGGGGATGAATCCGTAAAATATGATAAAGTGCTTCATGGTGAACTGAAGTTCAGACAAGAATGCCCGAAATGTAAAACAATTTATGAGGTGAAAGCATGAATCTATTTGATGCTATATTTACAACTAGCATATATGCAGGCCTTTTACTTTTTTCTCTTGTTGTATTTTCGGGTAAAGGAAAGAGAGATAAGAAGGTAAAGGAATGAAGGTCAGAACAAACATCCTAATAGAACAAGAAACACTAACAACTGCCCAGAACCTGGGCATGAACGTCTCAAGAAGCTGTGAGAATGCCCTGAAACAATACATCAAGGCCATACAAAACGTCAATCAACAAACACCCTTTCTTACTGAATGTTCTTTCGCAAAAGAAAATTCAAAGGAGCCTCGGGCGGGAATCGAACCCGCGACCTGCAGCTTACAAGGCTGCTGCTCTACCGACTGAGCTATCGAGGCATTGCTCTTTTCATGAATGGACCTCAAATTAAAAAGGTTTAGGTCAATGAATTCTTGACCAATTGGATCGATGCCTAGAGATCTGTCCTTTAGCTCATTGAAGCTGAGATTCCAGTAATGTCTTATGAAGGTTGATGGTGGTTGTTTTCTATGCTATCTTTCCTTTTTTTCCTTGGTTGTATCTTGCCTACAATATCAACTTGCTCCGTTGGGAAATAATATGGCATAGTATTGTAAGAGCTTGGGACTCTCCTCCTAGTTTTCTTCATGATCCTCAATATGATTCAGATGCGAACTGGCTAATCTATTTTCCTAGAATAAAGAGAATCAGATCAGGGGTTTCAGTTAGTTATTATTTGCATCCTTAACAATGGTTTTATGAATCCTTAAAATGCTTGAAATCATAATAGGAAATGGAGTGGGATTGACTCCATGGCAT
>Ga0315279_10004158_pt1 | contig 19593 bp, 17 predicted proteins | sample YL17G06_20_MG_FD_203694 | JGI IMG/M metagenome (GOLD analysis project Ga0315279, IMG submission 203694) | Sediment microbial communities from Yellowstone Lake, YNP, Wyoming, USA - YL17G06_20 | ecosystem: Environmental > Aquatic > Freshwater > Lake > Sediment | place: USA: Wyoming | collected... | reverse complement strand
CGGCGCTACTGGCGGCCCGGCTGCGGATGCCGCCAAAGGGTTCGCTGCGGGCGAGGACGGCGCCTGCGTCGCCGTAACGATAACATAGACCAGGGTCGGCCCGAGAAAGAACACCGCGCTCTCTCTGGTGAGCACCGCGGCGCCCAGGAGAAGGCCGGACAGCCACATCAGGCGCAGCCGACCTTGCGCCAGCCCCTGATGCGCCGACATGACCCCGGCCAGCCCCAGCAGCGCCTCCTGAGGGTGTTCGAAGGAATCCTTGCTGTGCTGCCATAGAATGGTCCCCACACCGAGGGCAACCGTCAACCACAGTGCTGTGCGCCGCGAATAGCCCAACTGAACGCAGAAGGCGAAGAAGACCGCGCACAGTCCCGCCGCCATGAACGGGTTCAAGAGACTGTAGGCGAACTCGGTCATTACCTGCGGGTTGGATCCTGGCAGCAGTCTTGCTCCAGCCTGGCCCAGCAAGTACAGCGGCAGCGCCGCAAGCGACTGGCCGAGCCCGTAGTACGAATAGAACGTCCCCGGCCGCTTGCCCGGAAAGGCGTGATGCCAGCTCCCGGGGAGCGAGACAGTGCCCCGCTCTGCAATTGCCGCGGTGACCTGGTAGCGGCTCAGCCCGTCTATGACCGTGATCCTTCCCCGGGCGGTGAGAAGGTAAAGACAAAGGAAGAGGGCGAACACCAGCCAAGCCGCCCTGGCTGACAGCCCTCCCCCTTCGCGGCTTCGCATTTTCCCCTCCGTGGATGCGCCCAACTAGCGCCGTCGGGTGACTCTACCCCGTGCGTTCACAGCAGCCCATGCTGCTAGCCAGTCTCGATCACCACCTTCACCGCCAGGTCCTTGCGATCCTTGGCGAAGTCGAGCGCGGCCTTCGCCTCGTCCAGCGGAAAGCGGTGCGTGATCAGCGACTTCACATCAACCCGCCCCGCGCCGAGCAGCGCCAGCGCCGGCGGATAGCAGTTGCAGTAGCGGAAGACCCCGCGCACGTCGTACTCGCGGCAGATGATGTCCAGCACCGGCATGGCGAATTCGAGTTCGGCCGGCATGCCGATCAGCGTGACGACGCCGCCCATGCGCACCATGGCGCAGGCCTGCTGCACGGTCGCCACCGTCCCCGCCGTCTCGAGGGCGACGTCCACCCCGCCGTCGGTCAGCTCGCGCACGCGCTGCACCGGGTCGCCGTCGGCGGCATTCAAGACGTCTGTCGCCCCGAGCTTGCGCGCCAGTTCCAGGCGCGACTGCTGAAGGTCGGTGGCGATGATGCGCGTTGCCCCGCGCGCTTTCGCGGCCTGCAAGGTGACCAACCCGATGGGCCCGCAGCCCAGAACCGCCACCGAGTGCCCGACCTGGATGCCGCCGCGCTTGGCGCCCTGCATGGCGACCGCCAGCGGCTCCGTCATCGCGCCCTCCTCGAAGCTCAGCCCCTCGGGCAGCTTGAAGCAGAAGTCCGCGGGCCAGGCGATGTACTCGCAGAACGCGCCGTTCCACGGCGGCGTCCCCATGAACGGCACCGCAGCGCACAAGTTGTAGCGGCCGGTCTTGCAGTGCCAGCACGTGCGGTCCGGCACTCCCGGCTCGATAGCCACCCTGTCGCCGGGCCGCAGATGCTCGACCTCCTCCCCTGCTTCGACCACCTCGCCGGCGGATTCGTGGCCCAGGATAACCGGGTCCTGCACGACGTAGGGCCCGATACGCCCGCGCTCGTAGAAGTGCACGTCGGAGCCGCAGACGCCGACCGCGCGTATCCTTACCAGCGCCTGCTCGGGCGCAGTGATAACCGGCTTGTCAACCATCTGCACGCGCAGGTCGCCGACCGCGTGCAGGACCGCCGCCTTCATCTTATCGCCCATCGGTGCACCTCCGAGAACAGTGCGAGGACGCGACTGACAACTCGCCGCGCGTCCTCACACATTCGCCGGATGCCGTTTTGCTCCTGTCTGGCAGGACGGATCGCTCTGTTGAGCGCCCCGCGGCGAGACTGACCTCAAGCGCGAAGAGGCCAATCGACCGCTTCACGCCGGCCACCGCCTAACAGTCGGGGACCACAACAAATAGGAGTGCGGTGACCAGGGAGGAGCGCGTCTACAGGAGGTAAGGAGCGGCTACATGCCAGTTCGGAGGGGCTGGTTGGGCCACGAGCAGTTCGGATGAGGGCAAACGTCGCGGTCTCTACCCCGCTGGCGGCAGGAAGCCAGGCCAAGAATGGATAAGCCTTCACTCCAAGGGAGGAAGAACTCGTTGATATGGGGAATCCCGGTCCGACGAGAACAAGACACGGCGGCCGGCGACGACCGTCCCAGCGCCCTGGTTCTGCACATGAACGCGCTGGGGGAGGCGCTGTTCGCCTTGCCGCTGCTGCACGCGCTCAAGCACGCCTCGCCGCCGTGGCGCACGGTGAGCGTGATACGTAGGGGCGTGGCCGACCTGATACGCGCCTCCGGCTTGGCGGACGAGGTGCTGTTGCGGCCGGAGTCGGCGGGGATCGGCCGCGCGTGGCGGCTGATCAGAGCCGCGCGCGCGGCCCACCCCTCGATCTGCTTCGCGCTGTCCACTTCCCGAAGCAACAGCCTGCTGGCGTGGCTTTCGGGCGCGCCCCGGCGCATCGGCTATCGTCACGCGGATCTGTCGGCGCTGCTGGAGACGGTGCCGTCCGAGGGCGGGGGGGTCGAGAATTACCTGAGCTTGCTGCCAGTGGCCGGAATCGGGCGCACCGTGGACAGCTATTGCGGGCTGCTGCCGGTACCCGCAGACACCCTGGAAAACGCGGCGGATCTGCTTAGCCAAGGCGGCATCGAAGCGCGGGCGCGGTTCGTCGCCGTTGCGCCGGCTTCCACCGGGAAACTCGGCCACAAGGCCTATCCGGTCGAGCAATGGGCGGCGGCCTGCCGGCTGATGGGCGAACGGGGATGGCCCCTGGTGCTGGTGGGGTCGGCGGCGGACGTGGAGCTGCACCAGCGGCTGCTGAGTGGGGCCGAAGGGCGAGCCGTGTCGCTGGCGGGCAAGACGTCGCCGCTCGCGCTGGCGGGTGTGCTGGCGCGCGCCGCTTGTGTCGTTGGCATCGACACCGGCCCGATCCATCTCGCCGCCGCAGTGGGCACGCGCTGCGTGGTGCTGTTCGGCTCCTCGGACCCGATGCGCACCGCGCCGTGTGGGGACGGGCACGTGATCCTGTATCAGGGCCTAGACTGCCAGCCGTGCCTGGATCGCCGGTGCGGGAACGAGGGCGCCTGCCTGCGCCTGATTGCGCCGCAGGAGATCGTGAATGCGGTTGCGGGGGTGGTGAGCGATGGGCACGAGTCATGAGCGGGCGCTCGCCTACGCCCCGCGCACGCTTGGGCGCGCGCGGGCGGCTTGATCGAGGCTTGCCTTCGTCCACGGCAGAAAGCCGGGCGATTGGCGCATGCGCCGCGTATCGTAGAAGGAGCGGGCGGGGATGCGCAAGGCGGGGGCGGGGATGCGGCACTCGATCCGCTCGAAGGGCGCTTGGTAGAACTTGGCGCCGTAGCTGCGGCAGATCTGCTCGGTGCGATCATCACTGTATGAGTCCAGCACGACTATCTCATCGGCCCATCTGACGCTCTCAAGGCAGGTGACGATCTCGTGCTCGTTGTTTTGGGTGATGATGATGGCAGACACTTATTGGCGCACAGCAGGTTCCTACAGAGTCTCGTGTATTATGGAGAAACCTGCGCGTCGGCCCTCGTCATGTGGCACATCCGCCCTCGGGTGTGTCGGCCCCGCGGCGCGGGGCCCATTCACAGGCGGGGGCGCCTGTGCCACATCCTCGTGCTCAGCGATACCCTGCGCGTGAGAGCGACCATGGTCGGGGTTCCCGTGACACACGAGGTTGTATAGGGCATTGCCCTACACATCAGGCATGGTCGGGCCCGGAGCAGTCGCCGCCCCGCGCTGCTTCAGCAGCGACTGGTAAACTAATTCGACCTGTTCGGCGGCGCGCGGCCAGGTGTGATGCATTCGCACATGTGCGCGCGCGGCATCCGCCAAGCGGGCGCGCAGCGGGGCGTCGGTCAGGAGCCTGGCGATGGCGTCGGCGAGCAGCGCCGGGTCGCGCGCCGGCACCAGCAGCCCGGTGCGGCCGTCCTCGATGAGTTCCGGGATTCCTCCCACTCGTGTCCCGACCACGGGCACGCCCGCCGCCATCGCTTCCATCACCGCGAGTGGCAGCCCCTCCTCCAGCGATGGCTGGACGTACAGATCAAGCGCCGCCTTGACCTCATACAGCGGGAAACGGTGCGTGGCGAGCGACTGCCTTACCCACGGTCGAGCTTGTCCTGGTTCTGGAGCTCCCACATCAGCGTGTACTTGACATACCGATACGCGGACATACGCAGCGACATGATAATCCCGAGCGTGCCGTGAAACATACCGCCGCGCAGTATGAACCGCCGCCAGAACTCGAGCGGAAGCTCAAGAAAGTTGAGCCAGGTGATCCGTCGCCCCTCGTGCTCGTAAGCCCAGCGGGCCTCGATTCTCGCATACTCCATGAAGTTGTCGAAGATCTCCCCGTTGTTGACCCACGAGCGATGGAGGAGTCCGCCTTTCAAGCGCCCGACACGCCCCCGGACGTCGACCTTCTGATGAGGCTCGCGCGACCTGAAACGGCCGCGAGCCTTTCGGAAAAAGCGGAGCTCGGGGAGGGAGTACCAGCCGCTGTGCTTTATCAGATGCGCATGCAGATACTGATGGCGCGGGCAGGTGTAGCCGTCGCACACCCTCCGCACCTCCCCCCTCAGCACAGCCTCGATCTCGTCACGCAGCTCCCCCGTGATTACCTCATCGGCATACACGTTGAGTATCCATTCGTTACTTGCCAAGTCGAGACAACGATTCAACTGGGTGCTGTAGCCCTCGAAGGGCGCTTGGTACAACTGCGCTCCGTAGCCCTTGCAGATCTGCTCGGTACGATCATCACTGTATGAGTCCAGCACGACTATCTCATCGGCCCATTTGACGCTCTCAAGGCAGGTACCGATCTCGTGCTCGTTGTTCTTGGTGATGATTATCGCGGAAACCTTATCCGCCATTTCACACCCCCGTGCGCGGGCTACGGAATGCAATGCGTGTTACCGAGCATTCCGATGCCAACAACAATCTGGCACCCCGGATATGCAGCCAAATATACTGTTACCTATGTGTAGCACCACTAGTCCTTCGCGGTCTCGTCCCGCTCCCACGGCGGGCGAGCCTTCCACCGTTGATGCATCCAGAACCAGTGGTCGGGGTGGCGGCGCACCGCTTCTTCGACGATCTTGGTGAAGATGGCGGTATTGGCGATGACGTCGCTCTCGAGGTCGTCGGTGCGCTGGGGCTCGACCGGCGGTCCGAGCTCGCCGACCTGGGTGCCGTCGGGCTGGCGCACGCAGAAGAGGGGAATGATCGCCGCCCGCGTGCGTTGCGCGAGCACCGCCGCGCCGGCCGCGGTCGAGGCGAGCTTGCCGAAGAAGTCCACGAACACGCCCTTTTCCCCGGCGTTCTGATCAATCAGCATGCCGACCACTTCGTTGCTCTCCAGCCGCCGCACGCACTCACGGATGGCGCCGTCGCGGGGAATGACCCGCAGCCCGCCATGCCGCCGCAGCGAGTTGAGCAACTCCGTGACCTCCTGGTCGCGCTGATTACGGGCGATGACGTTGAGCGGCCGGTAGCCGGCGAGCGCCAGCCGGTAAGCCATGGTCTCCCAGTTGCCATAGTGCGCGCTGATGACCACCACCCCGTGCCCGCGCTCCAGGGCTTCGTCAATATAACGCTTGCCCTGCAGTATATTGGTGGCGATAATCTCCTGCTCGCTGGTGGCGGGCATGCGCAAGAACTCGAGCAGGCCCAGGGCGAAATCGCGATAGAACCGGCGCGCTATGACGCGCAGCTCGAGCTCCGATTTCTCGCCGCCGAACGCCGTGTGCAGATTCCTCATCACGATGCGCCAGTGACGTCGCGAGATGGTCATGACCAGCGCGCCTATCAGGGTCGCCAGCGACAACACCGCGCGGCGAGGAAGCAGGTGAGCATGACGGGCCATGAACAGCAGCATGGTGCGGCCCACGAATTGCTGCGCCTGTCGGTAACTGAGCGCCACTAGCGGTCGAACTCCATACACGATGTCAAATCGTCCCCCGCCCGCGCTGCGGCCACCTGCACGCGCAGCACCCACACGGGATCCGCAAAGTCTCCGGGGCATAAGCGCACGGCATCCTTCTCGGTGGTCACCAGGACCGCATCCCGGCGGCGCGCGAAGCGCTCGATCGCGCGACAATCATCGGCGCCGTAGCGGTGGTGATCGGGAAACCGCAAAGGCGTCACTCGCGCCCCCAGCCGCTCGAGGGTTAGCTCGAAGGCGCGCGGGTTGCCGATGCCCGAGAGCGCCACCACCGGCCGATCTTGCAGCCGCGCCATCTCGACGTCCTCGTCGCGCCCCAGCAAGCGCAACTCAACCGGTCGGTGCACCGTCTCGACCACCGGCCCCCGGAACACGCGCTCGATACGGCGGCGAATCGCGTCGAGGCGCTGCGGTTCCACTAGGTCGGCGTGAGTGATCCACACGGCGTGGGCGCGCCGCAAGTGGCTCAACGGCTCCCGCAGGACGCCAGCCGGCAGCAGCAGGCCGTTGCCGAAAGGAGCCAGCGCGTCGATGAGGACGATCTCCCGGTCCTTTGCCAGGCGCCAATACTGGAAGCCGTCATCGAGGATGAGCACATCGGCCCCTGTCCTCTCTAGCGCCCGCCGACCGGTTGCACGGCGGTCCTTGCCCACCAGCACCGACGCGCCGGGCACCATCCGCGCCAGCAGCAGTGGCTCATCGCCGGTTGCCAGGTGGTCATCTGCAAGCTGGACGCCGTCCGATACGACGATGCTGGCGGACTCGCTGGGGCGCCGTCCGTAGCCGCGGCTCAGGACGGCAGGACGCCTGCCGGCCGTCAACGCGGCCGCGGCCAGCAGCGCCGCGGCCGAGGTCTTGCCCGTTCCCCCCGCAGTGAGGTTGCCGATGCTGACGACCCGGGCGGGCAGCCGCGTCGCGCGCGCGAAGCCCAGGCGGTAAGCGAGCCGGTTGGCTTTGAGGCCGATCCAGTACAGCATGGACGCCGGCGCGAGCGCCGCGACCAGCAGGCGCGCAGCCGTGCCGCGGTCGGCGCCGGAGAGCGCGGCCACGGCAAAGGCCCGGAATGCCGCTCCCGGCGCGACCTCGATCCCCGGCGGACGGTAGCCGAGCATTTCCCCTGCGGCGACCGCGCAGCGACCGGCCGCGCCGTGGTGCCTCTGCAACACCTGCCCGCAACGCCGCTCTATCACATCCAGACGCTTGCGGTCCTCGAGCAGCCATGCCAGCGCCTGCCCCAATTTCTCCGGACGCTGCACCTGGAAACCCAGCCCGGCCTCGATGATGACGCTGGCGAGGTCGCGCTGGTTATGCATATGCGGGCCGAAGACGCAGGGAATGCCCTGAGCGGCGGGCTGCAGAATGTTGTGCCCTCCGATGGGTGCGAAGCTGCCGCCCACAAACGCCGCGGTCGCCATCGAGTAAACGCGCTCCAGCTCGCCCATGGTATCCAGGATGACAACGGTGTTGGGCCCCTCGGCAGTGGTCGGCGGCCCTTGGGTGCGGCGTCGAGAGCGCAGCCCCGCCTGCGCCACCGCTTGCTCCACCGCAGCCGCGCGCTCAATGTGGCGAGGGGCGATGATCAGGCGCGCGGCGGGATCGACCTGCCGGACGACGTGAAAGGCGTCCAGGGCGATCTCCTCTTCGCCCGGGTGGGTGGAGGCGGCCACGATCACGGTCTGCGCGCCGGCGACGCCCAGTTCCCGTGCAAGGCGGTCGCGCTCTGCCGGAGGAACTCGCGCCCCCGCCTGGTCGAACTTGACGTTGCCCGGTTGGGAGACTCGCCGCGGGTCCGCGCCGAGGCCGAGTATGCGCTTGGCGTCCACTCGAGACTGCATGCAGAAACGATCGACGCGCCGCACGACCCAGCGAAAAACGGGGCGCAGCAGACGCAGGCGGCGCATGGTGCGGTCGGAGACGCGTCCGTTGACGAGCATGGTGGGGATGCCGCGCCTGCGGGCGGCGGAGAGGAAATTCGGCCATAGCTCGCTCTCAACCAGCACGCACAGGTCGGGGCGGACGAGTCGAAGCGCGCGCTCGACCGCAGGCACCAGGTCGAGGGGGAAATAGAAAACGGCCTCGGCGGCCCCGCACACCCGGTCGGCCATGGCGCGGCCCGTGGAGGTGGTGGTGGAAACCACCACCTGCGCCCCCGGGATCTGACGTTTGATGGCGGCGATCACGCACGCCGCCGCAGAGACCTCTCCAGCGGAGACCGCGTGAATCCAGATCCGGGGGCCGCCCGCGCGATGGCGGGCGGCGAGGGGCGCGAAGCCCAGGCGGTCGCGCCACCCCCCGCGCAATTTGCCGCGCCCCGCCCGGCGCCACAGCAGATACCCGGCCAGCACGGGTGAGAGCAGGAGCAATGCGAGGTTGTAGAGCAGCAACCGCCAGTCGAAGGCGGGCGGCGGCTCCGCAGGCGGTGCGGTCCAGCTCAGGGATCGCGGTTGCTGCTGGCTCACGGCGTAGGTGACTGCCATAGTAGGTCGTGCGACGACTACTCGCGCACCGCGGTGTCGCGGAACTGCATTTCGTAGAGGCGTCGATAGAGCCCCCCGCGCGCAAGCAACTCCTGGTGCGAGCCGTGCTCGATGATGCGGCGGTCCGACAGCACCAGGATACGGTCCGCATTGCGCACGGTCGGCAAGCGGTGAGCGATGACGAAGGTGGTGCGTCCCTTCATCAGGCGCTCGAGCGCCTCCTGCACCAGGGCCTCGGATTCCATGTCGAGCGAGCTGGTGGCCTCGTCCAGCACCAGGATGGCCGGGTCCTTGAGCAGCGCGCGGGCGATGGCTATGCGCTGGCGCTGGCCGCCGGATAGGCGCAGCCCCCGTTCTCCGACATCGAAATCGTAGCCCTGCGGCAATGCCTGGATGAACTGCTCGGCGTTGGCGGCGCGAGCGGCCGCGTGCACCTCCTCCGGGGTCGCCTCCATCCTGCCGTAGCGAATGTTGTCATAGACGCTGCCGCCGAAGAGGATCGTCTCCTGCGGCACGATGCCCACCTGGGCGCGCAGCGATTGCACGGTCACACCGCGCAAGTCCCAGTCGTCGATCTCGATCGCGCCCGCCGTCGGGTCGTAGAACCGTGGCAAGAGATTGACCAGCGTGGACTTGCCCGCGCCGCTCGGACCGACGAGGGCGATCACCTCCCCCGGCTCGACCTCGAAGTTGATGTCACGCAGCACCTCCCCGCCTTCGTAATAGCCAAAGGAGAGGTGATGGAAACGCACGTGTCCGCGCACCCTGGGCAGCGGCACCGCGCCGGGCGCGTCGCGCACCGTCGGCTCCTGGTCCACTATCTCGAAGATGCGCCGCGCGGCCGCTAAGCCCTGCTGAATGGACAGGTGGATGTTGCCGATCTTGCTGAAGCGCTGGCCCACGCGCTGCACCACGATGAGATAGGTGGCGAGGTCCTCCGCGCGCAGGATGCCGCGCGTGACCTGCCAGCCGGCGAAGACGATGCCGCCCACCATGCCAACCACGCCCATCAACTCCACCAGCGGAGCGAGCACCGCGAGGATGCGCGCCGAGCGCAGGTTGGCGTCCACGTTGCGGGCGTTGAGGTCGGCGAAGCGTCCGTCCTCGTACTCCTCGCGGGCGAAGCTCTGGATGATGCGTACCGAGTAAAGCCGCTCCTGGACGCGGGCCGAAAGCCCCGCCAGCCGCTGCTGCACGCTGGTCTGCGCCTTGCGCATGCGCTCGCCCGCGCGCGAGATGATGTAACCGGTCAGCGGCACCAGCACCACCGCCAGCGCCGTCAACTGCCAGCTTATGCTCAGCATGAGGCCCAGGCCCACGATGAACGTGATGACGGTGGCGATCGCCTCCACGATCTGCGTGCTGACCATGTTCTGGGTGAGCTGGACGTCGCTCGTCATCCTGCTCATGAGGTCGCCCACGGCCTGGCGGTCGTGAAATGCCAGCGACAGCCGCAGCAGCCTGGCGTAGATGCGCTCCCGCAGCGTGTACATCACGCGCTGGGCGATGAACTGACTCAAGTACGTGGAGCCGAAGACGGTGACGAAGCGGATGACGTATGCCGCCAGTATGGCTGCAGATAGCACCAGCAGCCAGCGCATGGCGTCGGCGCCGCCCGCCGCGTGAATCGAGCGCAGCATCGGAAGCTTGCGCAGGATGTCCGGGACTTGGCCGCCACCCTCCCCGGCGGGGAACAGGACGCCGAAAATGAGCCCGGCGAGCAGAGGGAATACGCCGGCGTCCACCACCGTGGCGACGGTGATGCACAGGACGACCACCGCCGCCACCCACTTGTAGGGCAGCGCCAGGCGCAACACTCGCCAGAAATCGCTCACCGCGCGCCCCCAGCCACCGCCAGCCGCAGCCACAGCGCGGCGAGCAGGATGAGCGTCGCGGCGATGGTGCGGTGCTCGCCGTTGGCGAAGGCCTGACTCCAGCTAAAGCGCCGCGCCTCCGACGGTGGGCTCTCGCCCCCGCGGTACCCGCGCAGGCGGACACCGAAGCGCGGGACCGCTGCGCCGTAACGGCGGTACGCGTCGCCGTAGGTCTGCCTGAGCCAGGCTTCCTCGTCGAGCAAGGTCGGGATGTAGAACAGGGTGAACACCGCGCCCACCAGCAGGTACGACCACCAGATGCGGCAGGCCACGCACAAGCCGAGACCGCTCAGCGTGCTGCCCCAGTAGAGGGGATGCCGGGTGTGAGCGAACGGCCCAGTGATGGTGAGCACGTCGCGCTTGACGAGGTGGGCGGCCGCCCACAGCCTCAGCCCCTGGCCCAGCGCCACGAGTGCGGTGCCGCCGGCGAGCGCCCATAGCGCCGGCTGCGCCGGCAGGAGCCAGTAGGCGGCGACGATAGCTATCCCCGTCACCCTGGTGAGCGCAAGCCTATTTCGCAGCAGCAGATGTGGTAGCGTCATCTTTGATCGGGCGCAGATGCGCCAAGGCAAGCGCCATCTCAGCGGCGCGCCCGGCGGCGCCGGGAGGGCCCAGTTCCTGCGCTACCGCATGCAGCTTTTGCCGCATACGGCTCGCCGCCGCCGGGTCCTCCAACAGCCTGCGCGCCTCGGCCGCCACGAGATCGCCCCGGGCCCGATCCTGGAGCAGCTCCGGCACTACGGCGCGTTGCGCGATGACATTCGGCATCGCTATGAACCGCACCGGTCCGCGCATGCGCTGCAGGATCATCCACTGCACCCGGTTGGTCGGCGACACCTTGTACACGACGACCATGGGCACACCCAGGATGGCAAGCTCCAGGGTCGCGGTGCCGGACGTCGCCAGCGCCACCTCTGCCGCCTGGAGCAAGTCGGGGTCAAGGCCGTCCACTACGATGGGTTCGATACCGACGCGCAGGAACCTCTGCTCGAGTCCTTGCCGCGACACGCCCGGGGCGGCGGTGACGGCAAACCGCAGGCCGGGCAGTTGGCCGTTCAAGATCGCGGCTGCGGCGGCAAGCACCGGCAGCAAGTAGCGCAGCTCCTGCCGGCGGCTGCCCGGGACAACGGCGACCAGCCGCTCTCCCTCGGCCAGACCCCAGCGCGCCCGCGCCTGGGCCGGCGCCATGGCGGGGCGCACCTGATCGACCAGCGGATGCCCCACCCACCGCACTTGAGCGCGTCCGCCCGACAGAGCCTCTCGCGACCAGGGGAAAGGAGTCGCGATGGCGTCCACCAGTTCGGTGAGTCCGCCGGTAGCGGGCTGGCGCGACCACGAACGGGGCGGGAAGTAGTAGAGGATGGGGATGCCGCTTCCCTGCACGCTCCGCGCCAGCGGCAGGTTGAACGCGCCGAAGTCTATCAGCACCATCACCGTCGGGGGACACGCCAGCAGCCGCCGTACCAACGCGCGCTGCTTGAGCCACAGCCCTGGGACCTTCTTGAGCGCCTCGCCCACGCCAATGGCAGCCCAGCGGGTGCTGTCGAACACAATGCTGACGCCGGCATCGCTCATTGCCGGACCGCCGACGCCGGCGATGGCGGCCTGCGGCTCCCGCCGCCACATCTCCTTCGCCAACGCCGCACCCTGGCGGTCACCCGAGGGCTCGCCGGCGACTATGAATGATTCCATGACGCCGGCTCCCGTGGGCGGGTCAACTCGGCTCCACCTGCTCCTCGAGCGCTTCCTCCTCGACCGGAGGGGCGGATGGCGGGCGCTCGTATTGGCGTCCGGCGTGGCCGTACCTGAGCGCGCCCAGGAAATCGACCAGGTACTGCAGTTCTGGGGCGTCCTCCAGTTCCGCGGCGATACGATCCAGCGCCTGGGACAGATTGAGCCCGGAGCGGTAGAGGAGCCGGTAGGCGGCTTTGAGCAGGTTGCGCGTGTCGGCGTCTACGCCCGCCCGCCGAAGGCCGACCACGTTCAGCCCGTGCACCCGCGCGGGGTTGCCTTCCACCATCATGAAGGGCGGCACGTCCTGCGTCACCCGCGAGTAGCCGCCGACCATGGCGAGCTTGCCAATGCGCGTGAACTGGTGAACCCCTACCATGCCGCCGACGTAGGCGCGATCCTCAATCGTGACGTGCCCGGCCATTTGCGCGTTGTTGACCAGGATTGCGCCGTTGCCGACCTGGCAATTGTGGCCGAGATGACAGTAAGCCATTATCATGTTGTCGTCGCCGACGCTAGTAGCAGTGCCCTCCCCGCTGCCGCGGTGAATGGTGACGTACTCGTGAATGATGTTGCGCTCGCCGATGAACAGGGAAGTCGGCTCGCCCTGATACTTGCGGTCCTGGGGCGGGCAGCCCAGTGCGGTGGCGAACAGGATCTGGGTGTCGGCTCCGATAACGGTGTGCCCATCGATGAAGACGTGGGGGCCGATGTGGCAGCGGTCGCCGATGACGGCCTCCGGCCCGACGACTGCGTAGGGGCCAATCGCGACCTCGACACCCAGTTGGGCGGCACCGTCCACGATGGCAGTCGGATGGATGCTCATCGTCCACCTCCCGCGCCCGAAGCGGAAACCGGCGCCGGCTGCGGCTCGTCCTTGAGCAAGATGTAGAGGTATTCTGCCTCCGCCACCACCTCCCCGTCCACGCGGCCGATCGCCTTGACCTTCCCGTACTCGTTGTGCACCTTGAGCAGGTGCACCTCGCTCACCAACTGGTCGCCGGGCAGCACCGGCTTGCGGAAGCGAACCCGGTCCATGCCGCCGAACACCGCCAGCTTGCCCTGGTTGTCTGCCGACACCATGAGCAGGACCCCGCCCACCTGGGCCATCGCCTCCAGCACCAACACGCCCGGCATCATCGGCCGTCCGGGGAAATGACCATTGAAGAACTCCTCGTTGATGGTCACGTTCTTGATTCCTACGGCGCGCACCCCGGGCTCGAGCTCCACGATGCGGTCAACCAGCAGGAACGGATAGCGATGTGGCAGTGTCCCAAGCACGCGATTAACGTCGAATTCCATCGTGGCGTCCCCTAGCGAAGAACGGCTATGCCTCCACACCCAGAGCCGCGGCCAGCTCTCGCGCGAGCCTGATGTTAAGGCGGTGTCCCGGCCGAATGGCGACAATCTGCGCGGTGAACGGCACTCCCACCAGGCTGAGGTCACCAACCAGGTCCAGCACCTTGTGGCGCACGACCTCGTTGGGGAAAACCAGCGGCGAGGTGTAGCCGCGCGGGCCGATGACGACCGCGTTCTTCTCCGATCCGCCCATGCCCAGACCGGCGGCGCGCAGCTCCTTGATGTCCTCCTCGAAGCAGAAGGTGCGCGCCGGCGCGATTTCGTTGCGGAAGGTGGCGGGATCGATGCGGAAGGAAGCGAACTGGCGGCCGACGTGCGGATGCGGGTAGTCCACCACGCAGCTAATGCGAAACTCGTTGCTGGGCAGAGCGATGAGGAGCCTGCCGTCCTCCTGCACCCACACGGCCGACTTGAGGTGATAGCGCCGCAGGCGTCCGGCCGGGCGCACGCCGGCCTCCTCGATGAGCTTGACGAACCCCAAGGCGCTGCCATCCATGGCCGGCACCTCGGGCCCGATGACCTTTATGCGGACGTCGTGCACCCCCATGCCGTGCAACGCCGCCAGCAAGTGCTCAACCGTGTACACCGAGCCCGCCGAGTTGCCCAGCGCCACGCACCGCTCCCAGCGCACCACGTGGCTGGCCACCGCGGTGACCGTGGGGGCGCCGTCGAGGGCAAACACGGCCCCTTCACCAGACTGCGCGGGGCTGAGTTCGATCAGGCAGGGCTTTCCGGAATGCAGGCCCACGCCGTTAGCGGTAACGGCACGGGCCAGGGTGGTTCGAGCCGCCATCGGGTTGCTCCACCGGTCGCGACCAGAGTCTGGTTCATGCTGCGATTGGCCGCGAACGCGGGATTATAGCACGGCGAGCCCGCAAATGTAAACCTGCTTCCGGGTTCGGGTCCATTGAGATCGATTACTGGGCGCAAATGGGGGCGATAAGCGGGGATAGCTACCGATTTCCGAGACCGGATCGCAGGTCCTGCCACCCTGTCCCCGTGCGGCGGCCCGCTAGGCTCGCGATTGCCGGAGCAGGGCCTCACATCACCCGGTGCGCCAACCGCCGGTTGGTTGATGACAAGCACAATTGGCAAGAGCGTTTTCGAGAGCGGTCTTCTATCAGAACTGCTTAATCCCGTTGCGCCGCCCGACATCAACAGAATTCGCTCACATTCCCCCTGCTCTGGCGGCCGGCGCACGCCACGAGGCCGGCCGCAGTCGCGAGCCGCCCGTCACGGCACCGAGATCGAGTCGCTGCTCTCAACGTTCGCAGCCGGGTTATAGCTCCAACCAGCGAGAACCACGCCGTCCACGGTGAAAGTGAAGGTCGTTCCCCTGGCCGCCCGCTTGACCTTGTTCGATTCGAGGGTCACCCGGCCGGACGCGTCGGTCAGGCCCACATCGCTGTCGCCGGTGGCGCCGCTCCAGTGCCCGGAAACGGTGGCGCCCGCTACCGGGCTGCCCGAGGCATCAACAATCGTGACCGTAGCCAGGGCCGACTTGTTCACGCCCGTGGTCTTCAGCGCCATGTCGATCCTGGCGACGTGCATGGTCAGGCCGGCCGGCAGAATGGTAACCGTGGCCGTTCGGGAGTTATCTGCGAGATTGACCTCTCCCGCAACGGCGCTCGCCGCGGCGATCAACAGGTGGTCGCCGACCGACGCCGACGTGGTGTCCCACGCGAACGAGACAATCTGGGCGGCACCGGGCGCCAGACCCACCACTGTCTGGCCACCGATAAGGACGCCATCAGTGGTGTCCGTCAAGGTGACGTCGAATGTCTCCGGACAGTTGCCCTGGTTGGCGACGGTCGCGTCCACGGCTACCGCAGCGCCCCGCACGGCCGACGAGGGGGCGCTGACCGCGGTGACGGCAACGTCATGGACGGGCGCGGACACATATGTGAGAGCGGCGTATGCGTCAACGATGCCCCAGCCGTAGAGGGGATCCCACTCCGGGGCGCCCTTGTCTTCGGCTGTCTTCTGGAGAGCCTCCCGCACGGCATCGGGCTGGGTTACACCATTGGCGACGAGCAGCGCCGCCACGCCCGCGACGTGAGGCGTCGCCATGGAGGTTCCGTCAAAGAACCAGTAGCCGAAGTCCCCCGTGTTCTTGGTGTTGGGATTGAAGGTGTTCTGAAGGACGCCGTCGCCGTAGCCGTCGCCATTCTGATCCACACTCAGGTCGCCCCCAGGCGCGGCGATGTCAACATAGGAGCCGTAGTTTGAGTAGTAGGCGCGGGTCTCGTCGTAGCGGGTGGCCGCCACCGCGATGCAGTAAGCATCGTAGGCGGCGGGATAGGACGCGCGATTCCCCGAATTGCCCTCATTGCCCGCCGCACAGACGACCGTTACCCCCATCCCGTAGGCGTGGGCGACCGCGTTCCTGAGCGTATCGGAGCTGCCGGCGCCACCCAGGCTGAGATTGATCACATTGGCGCCATGGTCGGCCGCATACCATATGCCGTCCGCCACCTCGGCGTCGGTGCCAGAGCCGTTCTTGTCGAGCACCTTGACCGGCATCAGCGAGGCCCCGAAGGCGACTCCGGCGACTCCGATGCCGTTATCGGTGCTCTGGGCGATGGTGCCCGCGACATGGGTGCCGTGGCTGTTGTCATCATTGGGATGAGCGTCGCCATTCACGAAGTCATAACCGGGCACGAAGCTGGTCTGTGCCAGGTCCGGGGCTCGGTAGTAGGTCTTCGAGCGCGTGCCGACTCGCTCCGAGTAGTTCTCATAGGCGATCCCCGTGTCAACCACCGCCACCACTGCGCCGGCCCCGGTGGAGATGTCCCAGGCGGGCTCGAGGTTGATACCTCCGCCGTTGGCGCCACCGTAGGGGTTGGGGCCGGCCGGGGAAACGCTGTCATCCAGATTCCACTGGTAGCCGTAATAGGTGTCGTTTGGGACGAAGAGGGCTCGGCGGACAAAGTTCGGCTCCGCATACTCCACCTGCGGAATCCGGCGGTAAGCCGCTACCATCTCTTCGAGGCTGCGCCCCGCAGGCAGACGCAGTCGCAGGAAACCCGCGAAGGGACTGCGATAGACGATCGCGGCGCCGTGGGCCCGGTTGACGGCGTCCGCGGCGGCTTGCGGCACGCCGGGCTTGAACTTGACCACGACCTCGTCCGCCACGGCCTGCGCCTGTCCGTAGGCGACGAGGTTGGCGGACGAGAGGTCTTCCCGCGCCTGCGCGGCGCAGGCCGCGCCGACCAGCAATACAACCGCCAGCGCGAACGCGGCCAGTCTACTTGGACGCTTCATCATCATGCTCCCTTCGCATTCCGCACTTAGCGGTTTGTTTCCACTCCTGAGCAATAACCATGCCAGGGCGCGCGCCGCGCAAGCGGACAGCGCGAATCCCCGAACAGACATATTATACACGCTTGAGAGCCCACCGGATAGCGGGGGAACTTGACAGACTGCCATCAGGCGGGGTTCAAGCTACCGTTGGATGCAGGGGCCCGGCGAGTCCCGCCGAGGCGCAAGACCAATGAGCGAGCGTACGCGGCGACGTCGCTGCCCGCTGGCAGAGCCGAAGGGGCCGCAGCCTGCGGTTAGGCTCAAAGCCAATCCACCACCGGCTCCCGACGGGGCGGGATGCGATGATAGGGATGCGCGGGATGGCCGACCACGAGCGCGGCGCCGACCTCATTGTCGGCCGGTATGCCAACCGCGGCTGCGACCTCGCGGCTGCTGCGCGCGGGGCCCACCAGGAAGCCGACCAGACAGGTTCCGAGGCCGAGTCCGTGGGCCATGAGCATGATGTTGGCGGCCGCGTAATGCGTGTCCTCGGCGCCGAAGCCGGCTGAGCGCGGCGTGTGGATGACGATGAGGGCGGGGGCGCCTCTGAAGATGATGTCGCGGCCCGCGCGCTGAGCGCTCACCACCGTGCGGAAGGTGGGGGCCATGCCGCGCAGCCGCTCAACGGCGTCAGGCGAGAGCGCCTCGGCCAACGCCCCTCGCCGACTGCGCACGGCGAGGTCACGCAGCCGCGATTCCATATGGCATACCACGCTCTCCGCGATGCGCGCCAGCTTGCCGCGGTCGCGAATGACGATGAACTGCCACGGCTGAGCGTTGTGGGCGGTGGGGGCGTAGCGCGCCGCCTCGATCAGCGTCGCCAAGTCCGCGTCCGAAACAGGCTCATCGGCGTATGCGCGAACGCTGCGCCGCGAGCGGATCAACTGCATGAGCGCCCTTGGGTCGACGCCCTGTGCTTGGTCCACGGCGTCGCAGGGCGCAGGCAGACCGCGATGGGATATCGCGTGCGGCGGGCACACGGCCACGCAGTGGCCGCACACGATGCAGCGTTCTTCGGCGGCCACCGACACCTGGTCGCCCGCCATGGTCAACACGTACGCCGGGCATTCCGCGGCGCAGGCCCCGCAAGCGACGCACCTTTCGCCGTCGATTACGATCTCACTCACAGAACCCTCCGCCAGTGCCGCGGCTCCCGGGCCGTCGCCCACTCGCCGCAGACTCATCAATCCTCGTACTTGAAGCTGGTGACGACGTGTTCGAAGGCGGCGCCGACCGCCTGCGATGATTTCGGATCGGCGAACGCGTCGAACACATACAGGTAGTTGAGGCCGATCAGCAGTGCGGTGAAACCGTGAACCTCAAGCGCGCCGCCGAAGCCGGCCTTCTTCTTGCACGTGAACGTGCCGTACCCCGCCATCCCACTGGCGACCGTGGTGGTCTGGGGAGCGTCGCCGTGGAACTCGACGTATGTCTCCTTAAGCTTGTCGTAGTGTCCCTGCACCGCTTCGATGATGGCTGTATCGCTCGTGTCGCTGTGCAGTATCTTGGCCTCCAGGCCCGGCGGCAGTATCTGTTGCGAGACCATCATCCAGTTGCTGGAGTTGGCCTTGAACGTCGTCTCGTAACCGCCCGCGCCCCCGCGCTCAGTGATGTCCCAATTGGCGGGCGCTTCCAGGTCGAACCTACCGCCCTCCGAACGGTAAGGCTTCCAGTCGGTCACCGGTGTCACCGGCTGAGTTGCCCGGGGGGCGCAGGAAGGCAGCCCCGCAACTGCCGCCAGGATTACTGCGACGCCGACCAGCGCCCGACACGCATCGGTGCCGCGCTTGCTGCCCAGGTACATTTAGCACCTCCCACGCAAGGCGTTACGACCGTGTTTCGACGCGCCTGTATGTGCACCTGCGTCGGCCAGGGACCTCGCCGCACGTTTGACTAGGGGGGCGCAGGTGCGGTAACCTCTAGCGTGATCGTTTACGACCATCCGCCTGGCGAGGAGGCCCAAGCGGCAGCGGCATGAGAATCCTGGCGCTGGCGGGCAGCCCCCACAGGCCGAGCAACAGCGAGGAGCTGATGCGCGCGGCCATCGACGGCGCATCCGAGCGCAAGGGGGTGAAAGTCGAAGCATTCCGCGTCGCCGACATGGCGATTTCGCCCTGCCGCGCCTGCGGGGGCTGCGACGAAACGGGGGCGTGCGTCATCCGCGACGACATGCAGCAGCTCTACCCGCTCTTGCGTGGCGCGGACCGTCTCATCATCGCCTCGCCCATCTTCTTCGGCAGCGTCACCGCGTGGATCAAGGCCGTGTTCGACCGCTGCCAGGCGTGCTGGGCCGAGAAGTACCTGCTGAAGCGCCTGGTGGAACCGCGGCCGCCCCGGCGTAGGGGTCTGTTCATCTCCACCTGCGGTACCAATATCCCGAGCATGTTCGACGGCGGGCTGGCCGTGATTCGGCCGGTGTTCCACGTCCTCGATGTGAAGCTGATGCCGGCGGTGCTCGTGCACGGCATCGACACCCTGGGCCAGGTGCGGTCACGGCCCGAGACGCTGGAGGCGGCGCGGGAGGCCGGCCGGCAACTCGTGACGGACCGCGGCGACGCTGGGGCGTGAGAAGCCGCCAGTAACGGCACAGCGACGTGTCGCAAGGGAGGTGACGGGCATCGTGTGCCGGTTGGAGACGCGATTGCCCGGCTGCGCAGGGCGGCAGTAGCTAGGGTACTATGCGCACCCTGGGTCGGGGCGCGCCCCGATGTATCGGGGCGCGACGGGTGTT
>Ga0315279_10004154_pt1 | contig 19608 bp, 16 predicted proteins | sample YL17G06_20_MG_FD_203694 | JGI IMG/M metagenome (GOLD analysis project Ga0315279, IMG submission 203694) | Sediment microbial communities from Yellowstone Lake, YNP, Wyoming, USA - YL17G06_20 | ecosystem: Environmental > Aquatic > Freshwater > Lake > Sediment | place: USA: Wyoming | collected... | reverse complement strand
CGGCGAGGAGCTCAGGCGGCTTCTCCTTCATCTTTGCGATATCCTTGCTGGCCTGTTTCTTCCTCGCCCTGAGGCTCTCTGCCTCTTGAATCAAGCGACGGCGTTCCTCATCAATACGCAGGACTTCATCGAGGCCCGAGGTCTCGCCGCGTTTGGCGAGGGACTCCCGCACAAGCTCCTGGTTTTGGCGGATGAACTGAATACTAAGCATCTTTTTTGTCTCCATTCGAGACTGCAGGTTTCCCTAATTCCTCTCCAGATGGACCCCCTTCTGGCTTCTGAATTATCGTAGGTTCCCCAAGAGCTGCTCCCGAGGGAATCCCTGTTGGTTTTATCTTCAACTGAGGGAACAGGATAACCTCTCTGATCGACTGCTGGTTTGTTAATATCATAACAAGGCGGTCAATCCCCACACCCAGCCCTCCTGTGGGCGGCATGCCGTACTCCATGGCTGTGAGGAAATCCTCGTCAAGTCTCTCCACCTCTTCATCCCCCATCGTGGCACGCATACGCTCCTGCTCCTCGAAGCGCTTTCTCTGCTCTATGGGGTCGTTGAGCTCAGTGAAGGCGTTGGCGACCTCCATGCCGCAGATAAAACACTCGAACCTTTCCACCAGCCGCGGGTCACCGGGCTTGGCTTTAGCCAGAGGCGAAATCTCCACCGGGTAATCGAGGACGAAGGTAGGTTGTATCAGGGTGGGCTCAACGAACGTGGAGAAGAGCTTATCAACCACCCGGCCCCAGCTCATGGTATCATCGGTTTCTACGCCTAATGCCTTCGCTTTTTCTCGCAGGGTGGCTAAATCACGATACCTTTGGTCCAAGAAATCGACGCCGCATTTTTTATTAAGCTCATCCCGAAGATAGACCCGTTTCCAGGGAGGGGAAAGGTTGACAGTATTTTCACTGAAGGTTAGCTCCAGCGTACCAACGACCTCATTGGCGACATGGAACACCATCTGCTCTACCATAGCCATGACATCGTTGTAGTCAGCGTATGCTTCATAGCTTTCAAGCATGGTGAACTCAGGGTTGTGTTTGATAGAGAGACCCTCGTTGCGGAAGATGCGCCCAATCTCATAAACCTTATCCAATCCGCCGATAATGAGGCGCTTGAGATAGAGCTCAAGGGCAATCCTCAGATAGAGCGTCTGCTCCAGTTCATTGTGATAGGTAGAGAAGGGGCGGGCCATTGCCCCCGCAGCCACGGGCAATAACACAGGTGTCTCCAACTCAATGAATCCCCGGTCATTAAGGAAGTGGCGTATAGCGGCGATAGTTTTGCTGCGCACATTGAAGATGTGCCTGGCTTCCTCGTTAGAGATAAGGTCGAGATATCTCTGGCGATAGCGTTTCTCCACATCGGTGAGCCCATGCCATTTCTCGGGCAACGGTAGAAGAGATTTGGAGAGCATAGTGAAGTCGGAGACCTCCACCGTGATCTCACCGCTCTTTGTCCTGAAGACTTTGCCGCTAACCCCTATAAAGTCGCCGATGTCGAAATCGCGCAGATATTGATATTTTTCATCGCCCAGGGTATCACGGCGAAGATAGGCCTGTATCTTACCCGTGCTGTCTCTAAGGTCTAGGAAGGTTGCCTTACCCATAGAACGTTGGGACATGATGCGGCCAGCAACGCTTACCTGAGGGCCCTCGGCATTAGTTTCTTCTTGTTGCTGAAAAAGAGCTATCGCTGCTTGTATGGTGTGGGTCCGTGGGTATCGGTGGGGGTAAGGGTCAATGTTGCGGCTACGAATCTTGTTGAGTTTTTCCAGTCGTTGTCCGGTTATCGCTTCTTTTCTATCCGCCATCTCATGAGCCTGAGCGTAATTATCAACGTACCCATTTTATGTTTGAACTTATTCTATGGCAATTATCTTCATCTTGCGCGCGCCTGCAGGAGCACGCACTTCCACCTCATCGCCCACCCGCTTGCCCATCAACGCCTTACCGACGGGCGACTCATTGGAGATCTTCCCTTCATTGGGATTGGCCTCAGCGCTGCCCACGATGGCATAGTATTCCTTTTCCCCACCCTTGCTGCGAACCGTGACCTTGGAACCAAGCCTCACCGATGAAGAGGGTGACTTCTCTTCCTGAATTATGCTGGCATTCTTAAGCATCTTCTCCAGGGTAAGAATCCGCCCTTCAACAAAAGCCTGCTCGTTTTTGGCATCGTCATACTCAGCATTGTCGACAGTACCACCCAGTTCCTTGGCTCTGTGGATCTGGTCGGCAACCTCCTGGCGGCGGATAGAACGCAGGTGCTCGAGTTCTGCCTTGAGCTTTTCCAACCCTTCGGGCGTAAGAAAGACCTCTTTCTGCGCCATCTTCCTCCCTCTCCATCCAGCAAGCCTATTAAAAAAGACTGAGAGCCAGCTAACCTGTAGTCACCTGCCTCTCGAGTGTCGGTTATTATAGCGGAATTTTGCTCAATTGTAAAGCCTGAAGCTGAAGGAACTATTTCGAAGTCCTTTCGTACTCCGTGCCGCCCAGCCTCATGCGATTTAGAACAGGGATTGGAATTACAGAGGGCAAGGAGTGCCGTGCCCAAGCTATCGGACTTATGTAACTTGAACTTGTCTGGGGTCTCGAATTCAAAGCTTGGGATTTGCTGCAACAGGGTTCTTTAGGGAAAGCCCGATTACGAGCCTTTTAACTGGTGAGGCTACTCCCTTGCTATTAGAGATTACATTCTCAGCATCTTGGGATCCGTCTGATATTTCTTCTACTTGAGGCAAATCTCTAAGTATCTTGGTCAGCGGGGTAGGGGTTTGCAAAAGTAGTCTGATTGTGACATCTTTATCCATCAAGCCCGCTACATCCACCACATCAACTTGACGAACAGATTTCAGGCAATTGTAAAGTTGTATGATCTGCTGCAAGCTTGCGGGACGCGAGAACGATACCTCTACTACCCCAGTGTAAAGGACAAGCCTTTCCTCTTTCTCAGGAACAATCCCAACTTGGGGCACTCTGTCTGCTGTCCGTGTCTGTGTAGATGAAGCATCAAAATTTACATCTGATATATCGGGTGCCCCTCTGCTGAACAATTGAGATAACTTCTTAGCAAAGTCCCTGACCGGACTCGATGACTCGGGAAGCTTGACGGCAACTTCTGCTCCAGGCGCGCCCTCTACCTGCTTTGACATGCTATCGGTCTGCGAACTCTCTAGAGCCATCTGTTCGCTTGACAGCGTTTCAACAGCCTTACGGTAGTACTCCTGTATTTGCCATGCTTGCTGATGGACCTTTTGCTCTAGTCGAAGCTGGTAATCCCTGTTTTCCGATACCAGTTTCCTTCTTTCCAGAGCCTTCTGCACCCTCATGTTGAGGTCATCGAGGTCAAAGGGTTTAGTCACATAGTCGTATGCCCCAAGTTTCATGGCTTCCACAGCTGTCTCTGTATCCATCACTGCAGTCATCATGATCACGCAGGTATCAGGGTGATTAGTTATTATCTGGGGTAATGCCTCCATTCCCGAAAGCCCGGGCATCTTAATATCCATAAGCACCAGGTCAAAGTCCGTCATGAAGGCTTTCCATAGAGCCTCTTTGCCATCAGCAGCCACTTCACAATTGTAGCCATCCGACTCCAGCTTACGGGAGAGGATAGCCCTGATTGCCTCTTCATCATCAACTACTAGTATTGTCCCTTTGGCTTCTTCCATGTTTCACCCCTTGAACCCGACTTTAGTAAAGCTGCTTCGGCAACAAGCTGCTTTTCGGTCACTATCGGTATCTCTACCACAAAGGTGGCACCTTGACCAAGTTTGCTCTGGGCATATATGCGGCCGCCATGAGCTTCCACAAGCCCATAGCAGATACTTAGACCCAGCCCCGTCCCTTTTCCCACCTCCTTGGTGGTGAAGAACGGGTCAAATATCCTATTAATGTTCTCCTCCGGAATACCTGGGCCATTATCAGCAAAGCTGATCTGGATCATATTTCCAGCCTTTAGTGTTTTTACGACAAGCCTTCCCTTCCCATGCGCATCTACCATAGCCTGCTCAGCGTTATTGACAATGTTGACGAATACCTGCTGCATCTGGTGAAAGTCAGCCAGAGTCTTGGGAAGATCAGGGGCAAGCTCCAATTCCACCTCTATATTGTTGACCTTCATCGGATTAGCATGCAGTTCCAGAGTCTTTTCGATTGCTTCGTTAATCGAGATAAGGGATTTCTCGGGCTCATGCCTCCGCGCAAAGGAAAGCAAGTTCTGGGTGATTCTGGCAGCGCGCTGAGCCTCTCTAAATATAGTGTTGAGGTCTTTCTTTGTGGCTTCTTTTAGATCATTACTTTTTGTCAAAAGCTGAGCAAAACCCTGTATCGCCGCTAACGGGTTGTTCAATTCGTGCGCAACCCCTGCTGCCAGCTCGCCGACTGCAGCCAACCGGCCAGCAAGGAGGAGTTCCTCCTCCAGCCTTTCTCTCTCCTCCTCCATTAGCTTCTCCTTAGTGACGTCTCTCAATGAAAGCAAAACCCCGACTCTACCCTGAAAGTCAATCCTTGTAGCAAGGGCGCTTACCCATATTTCCCTACCGTCCCTTGTCTTCGCTCTAACATCGTATCTCTGGCGCCGGTCCCGCTGAGGTAGGTCTTCTACGAATCCCTTTATAGCCATCTCTCTGTCCTCGGGGTGGATAAAATCAAGTAGGTTTACCCCGACTCCAGCGTTGAGTACAGGATCGAATCCAAACATCAGTGCAGAACGCCGGTTGCCAAAGATGACCTTGAGCGTCTCGGCATCGACAACGATGATGCTGTCAAGCGTGCTCTCCAACAGTAGTGAATAGTCTTGCTCTCTTTGCTGAAGCGCCTTCTCGGACAATTTCCTGTCGCTTATATCACGAGAAACACCGAGCACCCCGATCGGCCGACCATCCGCGTCACGGAGCCCGGTTGCTTTCATCTCGACAGGAACTGTAGAGCCATCTTTGCAGATTAACTCTGCCTCAAATGTACGCGCTCTGAACAAATCACTGTGCCCACTATTGTCCAAAGCTAGTTCTTCAGCAAAAAGATTAGTAACGAACTCAACGGAGGCTGGAGTCAAGATCTCCTCCAAAGTCTTGGTTACGTATTCCTCATGAGGATAGCCTGTCAATTGTGTAATGGAGGGGCTAGTATATGATAGGCGCAGATTCATATCAATGGTCCAGATGACATCCTTAACGTTCTCAGCGAGCAGGCGGTAACGCTGTTCACTCTCACGCAGTGCTTTCTCAGCCTTCCTGCGCTCGGTGATATCACGGGTCACACCTTGAACTCCGATGAGCCTCCCCTGCTCATCGTGCAGGAATGACATCATGACCTCTGTCCAGACGGTGGAGCCGTCCTTGCGCACATGCTCCAGCAACAGAGAGCGGTGTGAATCCTGCAAACCCGTTGCCTTAGTAGCCATCTCTTCCTTCATTGCCTTGCGAACGGTCTCAGCGGAAGACGGAGTAAACAACTCGTTGATCTTCAGTGCCATTAGCTCATCTACTGAATAGCCAAATAGGCGCTCGGCGGATGGGCTGGCATAGGTTACTCGCCCTTTAATATCCATAGTCCAGATAAGGTCTACGGCGTTGTCTGTGAGCAGGCGGTACCGGGCCTCGCTCTTCTGAAGGGCCTCCTCTGCCTTCCTGCGCTCAGTGATGTCCCGGGTAGCCCCCATAATCCCTGTGACATTTCCATTTTTATCCTGCATAAATGACAACATGACCTCAGCCCATACCGTTGAGCCATCCTTTCGGACGTGCTCAAGTGTCATAGATGCGGGAGGGTATTGCACTCCCCTGGCAAAGGTTTTCATTTGCCACTTCACAAACCTGCGTGCCTGCTCAGTGGAATCGGGGGTCAAAATATCACTGATTTTCAGTTTCAAGGTCTCTTCTACTGTATATCCCAGGACGCGTTTAATAGACGGGCTGACATAGGTTATCCTGGCTTCTGAATCTGCTGTCCAAATAACATCTGCAATATTATCAGCGAGCAAGCGGTAACGCGCTTCGCTCTCACCCAAAGCTACCCGCAGCCGTTGCCTCTCTATGGCGTAGTGGAGCGAGCGAACTAATAGACTGCTATCAATGTTGCCCTTTACCAGGTAGTCCTGCGCACCCCCCTGTACAGCCTTGATTGCAACCGCCTCGTCCTTGAGGCCGCTCAGCACGACAATCGGCACCGCCTGGGTTTGCGCTAATATCTTGCCCAGGCCGTCAAGCCCATGGCTGTCAGGCAGCGAAAGGTCCAAAAGAATCACGTCAATGTTGCCTTGGGCGAGTCGAGTCAGCCCTGTCGAGAGCCGGTCAGCATGTTCCAAGAAGAATGAAGCCCCGCCGCCCTCAGCAAGCAACTCCCTTATCAGACGGGCGTCCCCCGGGTTATCTTCTATCAGCAATATTCTGATTTTTTCACCTTCCACTTCCATCACCCCCTGTTGGCAGCTTCACAATGGTGAGCCAAAAATCACCGATTGCCTTCACCACTTCGAGGAACTGGTCTAAATCCACCGGCTTGGTGACGTAGCAGCTTGCCTGCAGTTCATAGCTCTTAACGATGTCCTCCTCAGACTTCGAGGTGGTCAGCACCACCACCGGTATACGCTTAAATTTCTCCTCAGCCTTGATTGAGATGAGAACTTCACGCCCATCCTTTTTAGGTAGATTCAGGTCTAGCAGGATGAGGTCGGGGAAAGGAACGTTGACGTAGTTACCCTTCCGATTCAGAAAAGCCAGGGCCTCTAAGCCATCATAAACCGTGTGTATCCGATTACAAACCTTGGCCTCGCGGAGGGCTTCCTTAGTCAGTCGTACATCGCCGGGATTGTCCTCAACCAACAAAATCTCGATAGGTTTGCCTAGTTCTGTAATGTTCATGGTTTCTCCTCACTTCCGATAGGGATTGTGAAATAAAACGTTGCTCCATTTTCAGGCTGTGACTCAACCCAGATACGTCCCTTGTGGCGCTCTATGATTTTCTTGCATATCGCCAGCCCTATACCTGTGCCAGGGTATTCCCCTCTGCTGTGCAGGCGCTGGAAGATAACAAAGATGCGATCAAAATACTGGGGGTCTATCCCAATACCATTATCGCGTACCGAGAAAATCCACTCAGTACCATTACGCTCTGCTCCGACATGCACTCTGGGTTTCTTCTCGCTATGGAACTTGATGGCGTTGCCCACCAGGTTCTGGAATAACTGGATCATTTGTGTGGCATCTGCCATAACAGTCGGCAAGTGATCATGGGTTACTACTGCATTATTTTCTTTGATAGAAGCCTGTAGATTAGCGATTGCTTGATTAAGGATCTCCTCACAACTGGTCGGGCCAAAGGGTTTGCCGCGTGTGCCCACCCTCGAGTAGTCTAACAGGGCATTGATGAGCTGCCGCATTCTGGTAGCACCGTCTACAGCATAGCCAATGAACTCATCGGCATCAGCGTCGAGCTTGCCCTTGTAGCGACGAGCCAGCAGTTGAGTATAGCTGGCCACCATGCGCAGCGGCTCCTGCAGGTCGTGAGATGCCACGTAAGCAAACCGCTCCAGCTCGGTATTAGAGCGAGTCAGTTCCGCCATAGTCTGCTTCAACTTCTCCTCCGCCAGCTTGCGCTCCGTGATGTCCATGTAGCAGCCCATAGATGCCAGCTTTCCTCCGTATCGAATAGAGGCGACCCTCTCCACAACCACTCTGGTTCCCCCACTTCTGTTGATAGCCCTGTACTCGTAGGCCGAGTTAAGCTCACCCTTCAACATCTTCGCCGCGTTTTCCCTGACAGTCTCCCTGTCGTCAGGATGGACAATCCGCAGTGAGTCCGTACCCAGCAATTCATCAGCCGAAAACCCTGTGTCCTCCTGAAACTGCGGGTTTACAAAAACGAACTTTCCATCTTGCACAATATAAATGCCAACCTGCGAGCTATTAGCCATGGTTGCATATAGCTCCTCTGACTGTTTCAGCGCCTCCTCCGCCCGCCTGGTCTCGGTAACGTCTTTCAATGAAAGCAAAACCGCAACTCTACCCTGAAATTCAATCCTTGTGGCAAGGGCGCTTACCCATATTTCTCTACCGTCCTTCGTCTTCGCTCTAACATCGTATCTCTGGCGCCGGTCCCGCTGATGTAGGTCTTCCACAAATCCCTTTATAGCCATCTCTCTGTCCTCGGGGTGGATAAAATCAAGTAGGTTTACCCCGACTCCAGCGTTGAGTACAGGATCGAATCCAAACATCAGTGCAGAACGCCGGTTGCCAAAGATGACCTTGAGCGTCTCGGCATCGACAACGATCATGCTGTCATGCGTGCTTTCCAACAAGATTAGATAGTCTTGCTCTCTTTGCCGCAACACCTCATCTGCCAGTTTGAGCTCAGTGATGTCTCTCATACTGCCAACCACAGCCACCGGTGTATTTCCGTTATCGTATACTACAGAACGGCTGTCACTCATCCAACGATACCCTAGCTCCTTGTGTTTGACACGATACTGAATCCTGGAAGCGGTAGCTCCTTTCGAAGCGATCAATTCGATGACATTTTCGTCCATCCTTTGCACATCCTCAGGATGTATCGTAGCTCTGGTTTCTTCAAGGCTACGCCGTATCACCTCTTCTGGACTATAGCCGAGTATTCTTTCCGATGCCGGACTCACGTACTCATATCTGCCAGTCTGAAGGTTCAAGCTATATATCATGTCGAGAGAATTGTCGAGCACACTGCGGAATCTTTCCTCGCTTTGCCGCAAGGCCTCCTGTGCCAGTTTACGCTCATTTATGTCTCTCAGACTGCCAACTATCGCCACTGGCATGTTTGCGCCATCGAATACCGCCGAACGGATATCGCTTACCCAGCGATACCCTAGCTCTTTGTGTTTAACCCGATATTCAACAGATAGAGCTTTATTTTCTCCTTGCGTGATCAAATCGACGATATTCTGTTGCAGCTTTTCTGCATCTTCAGGATGCACCAAGGAGATTAGTTCATCTGAATTAAGTGTTTGGAACTCCTCAGGACTATATCCGAGGACTTGCTTCGTTGCTGGACTTACATACTCATATCCACTGGTATGGAGATTCATGCTGTATATCATGTCCTGAGAATTATCCAGAACTTTGCGGAATTTCTCCTCGCTTTGCCGAAGTGCCTTTTCCATCTGCACCCGCTCGGTGATGTCGTGGATAATGGCACTAAATCCAATAGTCTCATTTCCCTGCACCAGCTCAGTGGGGCTTGAGTATAGCCAGAGAATGCGCCCGTCTCTGTGAGTTGTCCTAAACTCTAGGGCAGGATGTTTATCTTGACCTGTGAGTCCCTCCACGAATAGCTCGAGTAATCGTGGCGCATCGTCAGGATGCAGGAAGTCAGCGAAGTTCCTGCCTATCAATTCATTTTGAGAATACCCAACCATACTACAAAGCGCTTCATTGACAAGGATGACCTCTCCTTTCAAGTCTATGATGGCCACCCCATTGCTTGTAGTCTCAAATAGGCTTCGATATCTCGCTTCGCTCTTAGCGACTTCTTCCTCGATACGCTTGCGATCGGTGATGTCTCGGGCGACTGATATCAACTCAATGGGCTCGGTACCCTGTATCTGCGAGATGGTATATTCGATGTCTGCCAGGCTTCCATCCTTCCTCTTGACCCGGTGCGCACCACGGAAGTATCCCTGTTTATCTATCGCCGTAGCGACTTCTTCAATGAATTTCCAGCGGTTCACACCCTCGGGGAAAAGGACAGTTACTTCCTTGCCAATGAGTTCATCTCTTTTGTAGCCGTATATCTTTTCTACCCGGTCATTACACCAGGTAATTACTTTACCTTTTAACTTAAAAACCGCGTCAGTGAGGCTTCTAACCAGCGTAGAGTAATGCTCCTCAGATTGCCGTAGCGCCTCTAGGACCTTCCTGCGCTCTGTGATATCACGCACTATGATGAGTTCAGCAGGCCTTCCCCCGTATGTAATCAGGCCGACATTTATTTCAATATCTACTCTGCTGCCGTCTCTGTGCAGAAGCGCCGTCTCATATATGGACTCAACCTGCTCCCCCGCCATACGCCGTTCGTAGCGAGAGATAAGTCGCTGCAGCTCGTCGGGGTGAACGTACTCCATCATTGGAGTGCCAATCATCTGCTTAGGCGGATAACCCAGCAGGTCTGATGAACGATTGTTGATATATTTGATAATCGTGTCTTGAACTATGGCAACTACGTCGTTAGCTCGTTCCACAACATCGCGATATTTTGCCTCACTTTCGCGCAGTGCCTCCTCCATCTGCCTGCGCTTGGTGATGTCCCTCATAACCACAGAAACGGCAGGCCTATCTGCATAGTACACGCGCTTGGCTCCAAACTCGACAGTAACCGTTGTTCCGTCGTTCCTGGTCAACGTAGTCTCGTACTGTTGAGGCACAGCTTCTCCGCGGAGCCTCCTTGCATACCATTCTGATAACATTTTTGCTTCTTTAGGTGGCAGAAGTTCCTCAACAGTTCTACCGGTTACCTCCTCGGCAGAATACCCGAACATCTCGGCGCTGCGGGCATTGGCAAAGACTATTCTGAAGTTCTGAACCACGAAATAGCTATCGTTCATGTCCTCTACTAAATGCTTGAACTTCTCCTCTGATTCCTGCAGCTCATTGTGGGATCGCTCCAAGGATTCCAGCATTCTGTTTATCTCGTCTGCTAAACTCGACAATTCGCCCTTGCCTTTTGCTGACACTCGTGCTGACAGGGCTTTCCTTTTGCCTATACTGCTAATACTTGAGCTGAGGCGAGATAGCGGAGACAGTACTAGTCTGTCTAATAGGACATTGATTACCCCGATAAACACCAGACCGGCTCCCAAGAGAAAACAGACAAAATAAAGGATGGTAGTTTGTTGGTGAACGACATTTCTCAGAAAGATGCTTTCTGATACCGCAAATATAATCAAGAGCAAACCAACCAGGGTTGCCCCGACGATAACCAGGGTTTTTCTACGCAGGCTCATGGTTTGCCCTCTTAAGCTTTGCTGCACAAGTCATTCGTTCTCTAATCAATTAAGACCTCTGGTACTGTCAGCTTTTGTTCTGATACCCAGTACCTGATAGTTGAGCACGCGACTGTCTCGTTCAAACATTAGCGCACCTGCCATCGAGTGTACATGGTTATTTAGTGCTGTTAGTGATGGGAAAATAGTACCTGAATCGAACGTTTAAGATTTCGAGCTTAGAGATTAGGACTTATTAGCGGGTATACGGGTGAGGGATTAAAGGGATGTAGCGTATCCGATTAACTTGTATGCCAGCTTGGCAGCGAGGAAGGCGCATGAGGTTGGCCCTTCTCGGGGGCAGAGCTCCATCAGGTCGAAGCCGATGATTTTTTTGCTGGTAGCTACTGCTCGCAACAGGTCCAGCACCTGCTGCCAGCTCAAGCCCCCTGGTTCGGGGGTGCCCACTGCCGACATAATCGAGGGGTCGAAAACATCGAGGTCGATAGATACATATACCTTGGATGAGAGTGCAGAGATCACACGGCTTACAAAATCAGGGCTGTTCGAAGCCTCGGCGTAGAACGGCTCCTTCTTCTGCTGTTGCAGAAACTTGTGCTCCTCCAAACTGAAGCTGCGGATGCCTACTTGTACAACAGGGCAAATCTCCCATACCCGGCGCATTATGGAAGCATTGCCGTATCTCGTCCCCTGGTACTGGTCACGGAGGTCGGCATGCGCATCAAGTTGCAGTACTGAGAGTTCCGGGTACTTTTCCTGAAAAGCCTTAACTGCACCCAGGGTAAGCGAATGCTCTCCACCCAACATGGTCCACAGCTTGCCTTGTTCAATCAGATATTTTGCTATTCCGTAGACCCGCTCTACCATGAACTCGGGGCCGCTCACCAGGGGTTGCACTTCAGGGAGGGTGTGGATACCTACCTCGCTGATCTCGCGATCCAGCTCAGCGTCGTATAGCTCGAGGTATTGTGAGGCGTCGATAATAGCCTGTGGCCCCTCTCGGGCTCCGCTTTTATACTCCGCGGTGCCGTCATAGGGCACCGGGACAATTACGACCTTCGCTGTATCGAAGGGCGCAGCTTGGAGAGGTATGCCAGCAAAGCTGCGTGGGGGCAGGAACAGCTCGTCAGTCAATTTGTATACCTGCTACAAACGGAGTGTCTCACCTGCTGCTTGCTGAGTCCAAAACTAGAGAAGGCTGCTGATTATTGGAAAATTCGAGGCCTCGGTTGAGGATATAGCTCCTCACCTCAGTCAGACCGAAATTCTGTTTGAATTCCTTGATAGCTCGTTCTGCATCGAACTCCTTGCAGGAGAAGACATCGATATTGATGTAGAATTTCTCAGGGAAGGTGTGTATGCTGATATGGCTCTCAGCAATGAGAACAAAGGCGGAAACCCCCCAATCCTCGGGTTTGGAGCCAACATATTTGGAGACATGCGGGGTTGAGATTTTCGTCATCCCGATTTGAGAGGGATAGGCGTCGAGTATTTTGTAGATGAATTCGACATCCTGCATCTTCTGGGGATCGCCTCCGTAACCATCGATAATCAGGTGCATTGTTCCCACCCCCTTCTAGGTTAGCTAGACAAAAAATCACCACCTTCCCTTTGCACGGTGGTTGAAATGTGGTTTGTCCTTCTGTTTGAGATTTAAGAAGCCTACCGCTCAGCAGTTACTTTGTCCAAGAGCTTCCCCTCGTACCACTTGTCGAGGTCCTCTTTTCTGATCCGATATGCTTTCCCAATCTTTGCCGCTGGGAGCCTGCGGTCACGACACCATCTTTGCGCAGTACCCTTGCTTATCCTCAGTATCTTCGTTATATCATCTACCGACAATAATTCAGTTTCCATAATGTGGAAACCACATCACCTCCCCTGCTAACCTTAAAAGATTAACGGAGGAAGCATATCATATTTTAGTTGATAATGCAATACTTTGGTTGTTTTTTATGCTCAGAAGATTGGTATTGTTGCTTATAGAGGCTAATTGCTGCTACAAGGCTCGATCTCAGAAAGGGGCAACTCCAGCACCGCTTCGCTCTCGAGTTGCACGGTGACCGTTTCCTTGAGGGGATTGCCACCTATCACTTTACCCACGCCCAGACGGGTGGTGATGGTGTCACCCACAGCGGGCAGCTTCTGCTTCATAACGCGATATTGCTCATTCTCGTAAGATAGGCAGCAAAGCAGCCGGCCGCACACGCCTGAGATATTTGCCGGATTAAGAGGCAAGTTTTGTTCCCGGGCCATTCTCATGGAGATAGTCTCGAACTTGCACAAATGGCTGGCACAGCACAAAGGCCGTCCGCATCTGCCTATACCACCGACTAGTTTAGCGGCATCGCGAGTACCCACCTGGCGCAGTTCCACGCGAGTTTTTAAGGTACTGGAAAGCTCCCGCAGCAGGGCCCGAAAGTCCACCCTCTTCTCAGATTTGAAGTAGATGGTAAGATAGCTACCGTCAAGATTGGATTCTGCTGAGAGGAGCTTCATGGGAAGATGAAATTGCTCCACAAGTTCTTCACACTTGGCTAACGCCTCATTCTCTTTTTCCTTCATCATCTTCAACTTTTCGAGGTCATCTGGCTGGGTTTTACGCAGAACCGGCTTCAAAGGCTCGCTGTGTTCGATAGAAGTTACCTCCTTGGGAGCTAAAACAACTTTCCCAATTGCCGAGCCGCGAGCGGTATCGACCACCACGTCATCGCCTATAGCAAGCTCGATATCCGCGGGGTCGAAGTAGTATATCACTCCTGCTCGCCTGAACCGAACACCTACGACCTTACTCATCCTAACAAACCTAGGCTCTGCGGCACCTTATTCTTTCTTTCGCTTTTGTCTGGGATGCTCAACATCAGGACTTCCAGCACCAGTCGCGGATTTGCGTTTTGCTCCAGTTGCCCTCGGGCCTCTCGAATAGCTTCCATAAAAGACCTGATTCCAGTCAGGCTGTAACACTCTGCGTGATTTCGCAGCACTGCTTCTTTATCAATGTTGGTAATGAACTGGATGCATCCCTCCTTAGTTAGAATGACATCTCGCCACCACCCCAGCCATAGCTCAAGCATCTCCTCGACCGAATCTCGGTTCTTGTTAAATTGAGCTGCTAGTCTGGCGGCGAAAGCGAACTGCTGTTCAAGATTAGCGTCATTTAGACTCACAAGCTCATCCAACTTTTGGGAGCGTTCCTGAACAAGACTCTCATCACGTGAGGCGGAGATTGCCCATCCGATAGCGCCGCGGCAAAGTCTGCTTAACTCTAAGGCTTTCTCAGGAGCTGTCTGCCAGTGTTCAATCAGAGATTGTTCTATAGCTGAAGCTGGGAGAGGGAAAAGTTCAACCCTCTGACATCGAGAAACAATCGTAGGTAGCAATCTCCCATCGTTAACTGTCAGCAGTATGAAGAGCACTTTGGGCGGTGGTTCCTCCAGCGTCTTGAGCAAGCAATTGGCCGACTCCTCGTTTAGATACTCGGCGCCATCTATAATAAACACCCTGTGCTTGCCTTCATAGGGTTGCAGTCCGGCAGACCGTTGCAACTCCTTTATCTGCGCTATGCTTATCTCCTTCTTGGTTCCGGCTTCGCCAGAGTCAGCATTCGCCATGCGCCCGATAAACTGCACGTCTGGGTGATTGCCAGCCGCTATGTGGAGGCAGGATCGGCATTGGCCACATGGCCGCTCCACATGCTCGCAATTCAGCACCTGGGCGAGATTGACGGCCAGCGTCATCTTGCCCACATGAGGCTGGCCCACAAAAAGGTAGGCATGAGAGAGGCGCTCGCTATCCAAGCTGCGCCTCAGCAACTCTACCGCTCTGGATTGACCAATCACCTGCCACATCGCCTTGTTAACCGGCTAACGGCTTTCCCGGTAGTCTCCTCTATTTTATCCGTGCCGTCTCTGCCACCTGGTCTTCTTCAACATCTTGCGATGCTTGTGCTTGGCCATCTTCTTGGCCCGTTTCTTAACAACCGAACTCATATGCTTACCTCAGTCAACACTAGTATCTAGGAATGTGCCCGGCTATTTCTTGCCATATTTTTCTCGGCTTACAATCTCAGCCAGTTCTTTCCTCCCCGGCCCTCTCGCCTCTTCGTCGGGATAACCCAAAGGCGTCATCTCCACCACTACCGTGCCGTCGGGGACATCGAGGATTTTAGCTGCTTCCTTGGCATCGAACAGGCCGACATGTACCGTACCCAGGCCCATAGCATAAGCAGCCAGCGCCAGATTCTGCATCGCTAAGGCTGTATCGAACATGAACCAGTCGCCCTTATCGGTCCCGTGCTCGCCTTTGTGATAGCCCGACTTGCCCAGCTCGGCGCAGGCGACTATAACAACCGGAGCCTCCCTGATACCAATAGCTGCTCGATTTGTCTCAGGTATCAGAGTGGCTGCCAGCTTTTCCTTCACTTGAGGGTCCCGGACCACCACAAATCTCCAGCACTGACAGTTTTTCCAGGACGGAGCCCATCTCGCAGCCTCCAGTACTTCCTCGACAGCCTTGTCGTCCACAGGGGTAGGCTTATATTTACGAACACTCCTTCTCCCCTTAATAGCCTGCATCACATCCATAGCCATCCCCCACTTGGCGCCCTTTTGCTCAGACCCGACAAAACTATATTGTGCCTCACTTTACGAAATGTGTCAAGGAGAACACACGCAGAGGCTCTCCTCAGTTATGGTTGGTTATGCACTGGGGATTTCATTTGTATGTCACAATCGGCTAAACAGCGCTATGAAACGGCTTAGCGTAGACATATTCGAACTGACTGCGTATATATCTCAGGCAACCAGCTAACCATTTCGTTATATCATCCGCTTTTAATTCTTGACAATGTGAGTTTTCCCCCTCGGTACACCATCGCGCTGCCATAGCTAAATGGAACTTGTCGATCTTATCCAATCCTGTTTCTGGGAAGTTGCCGGGGCTTATCTCAGTGTCTACCGGAGTAAATGTCTGGATATCACTTGCTTCCTTAAATCCCGGGCTATCTCTGTTTGTGTACCACGTGTAGACGTGCCAATGAGGTTGTGCGTGCGAGGGTAGATCGTTTGGTTGCCTCGATTGCCATTCGGCTCTTAACAGCGCGAGTTTCCTGTTATCAACAGCCTCACCCTCGAATATTAACAAACTGACATTAATCAGACGATACAGCTCTTGAAATTCAAACTCCAAAGAGGCCGCCAGCCAGAGTTTTGTGCCCTGTACTTCGTGGAATAGAATTACAGGATAGCGATACTTAGCTTCAGCTTGTGTCGCGCCGACACCACTTAGTGTATAGAGTGTATGGTTGCCAGGCAATCTGTATTTTTCAGGGTTGAACCCAAGTTGGCGATTACCCAGAGCCTTCGCGATTACCTTTCGGCACTCTTCTGCAAAGGCTGCTGGGTCTGGGACTTGGGCTATGTCCTGAGTTTTGGGTTGTTTCCTAGCCATAGCTACAATCTTGTGTCAAGTCCATAGACTAAATGAACTAACTCATCCAACTGCTCACCATCTGTGGGCAATCCTTGATGCATACGCTTACCAATGTTTGCGAGCAGGGAAATTGTGGTTATATCTTGATTGTGTAACAAATCAGGTAAGGCGATTTTATTCACGAACTTCTCGGACAAATTCCACTGCCCTCCGCCGACGTTGTTTGATACGGCTGACAGAAGATCTGAGAATAGTGAGCTGTTCAAAATGGCTAGGTAGGCCAGACTGACCTTCGTGGGAAGCGCTCCTAAGTTCTCTATGCGCTTGGGCAACCAAGCGAAGCCTTGGACTACGACAAACTCACCATTTTCATCCCAAGCGAATGAGCCGGCGTCACCGAAGTATGTAGATACCAACTTGGGAGAGCGCTCGATTTGCCAAGCCCTATGTCGTGTCAGCTCCCACCACCTTGCACGATTTACTTCAGCGCGCGATAGTAATCTATCTTTATTGGGAAGTAGGTACCTCTGATAGTAATGCTCAAGTGTCTGTCTGAGTTCTTCCTCGGTTTCAATCTCCTTGTCGCCATAGGGGTAAAAGATGTATACAGAGTCCTGCAAGAAACCATATTTGATAGATTTGTTTACGACGGCGGGTCGGAAATACCCCTTTTCATGTTCAGGCAAAGTTTCCCAATGCTGCTTGCTTAACAGGAAGGCAGCAATCAGACCTGTTCGGATTCCTTGTCTAACATTAAATAGGTCGTTCACCTTCGGTAAAGCAGTTAAGCTCTGGAGCAACTTCCAAGAACTGTAAGGCCGAGGTGCCCAGCTTCCAGAATCGCTTCCCGTTATCTCCCTGGGGTAGATGCTAAAACCTTCTCCAATTACTGGATACCATCTTGGACTTCTAGCTAAGCGAGTTCTACGCAAAGCCCTCAGCCCTGCGGAATTGGAACTTGAACGATAGTCTGCCCAGAATGCTATGGATGGTTCTTTCACGTTGGTATCCTTTTTTGCGATGAATAGAGCTGCGTCAATCGTTGCGTTCGAAAATAACGCGTGACTACCCAGCCTAGCGATGAGCCTAGGTGATATTCTCTCACTAAGGTTTTTGCGAAGATTCTCGGCCGATGTACTGTCTAGAAATGATGCCGGCAAAATAGTGCCCAGAACTCCTCCATCGCGTATACAGGATGCTGCTAGCCATAGAAATGCGTGGGATAGGTCGGGTCGAGGTCTAGATAGTCTTCCGAGCGCAGCTGTTAAGGCCTGTTTGTATGAAACGCCCATCTCCTGCCAGGACGCGAAGGGGGGGTTCATCAAGACGATGTCTACCCCTGTTGGCCATACTTGACCCGAAGCCAGGGAGTCAACACATCTGATTTCGACATCTACTTGGCCGCGAATGTCTCGCGTTTCCCAAGCCAATACAAAGCTGGCCATGTCGCAAGCTGCTTCGGAAATGTCCCAGCCGATTATTCTTATTTGCCCCGTATAACTCATAATGTTAAGCTGTCGGAGAGACTCACGCAGAAATTCGCCGGACCCACAGGCAGGGTCGAATATGGTAATTGCTTCGGGTAGAGGACCGACAGCGATGAGCGCTTCCTCGACAACCGCCCTTGCGAGTGCGGCTGGTGTAAAATGAAGGCCTAGTGCTTTAGTTCTTGTCTTGGAAATACCTACCGGTGAAGGCAAGAAGCCCCCAAATCTCATCTGGTCTTGTGCTACAAACACAGCTTCATAGTGGGCTTCTTGAAAAAGCTCGCCTGATGCGTGGCGAAGAAATAGGGTGAAATCGGGAACTAAATCCTCCAACATTCTCCCACGGCACAACTCATTCTGCAGAGCTTGCCAATCGCCTTCGTTTATTGAACTTGCTATGTCAGCCGCTTGCTTGCTCAAGCGCCAGTCTGCCAACGCTAGGTTCCTGGGTTTTGCATTGTCCTTGGCGCAAGCCAGTAGGCATAGAAGTGCCCTAAGAGAATTTGTTCCATCTGAGGTTTTTCCCAGGGTTGCTCTGAGACTCCGAAACACTTGTATTACATGCGATACAATTGAGATATCTTGTCTGGGTGATTCGCTTATGAGGTATTGGTGAAATTTTTCCAATTTATCGCACACACTATTATGGCTGTAGCGTTCGAAGGAGCTTTTCTTGTCCCACCTCTGAATTACAATGCTGTCGTCACGCAGGGCGACGTAGTGCCCCACATTCGAGGACCACGCGAGATGTCGGGGCTGGCTAATCGGGTTGGATTGCGAAAGGTCTAAACAGAAATTACCCCTTAGGCCGTTGAGAAGCACAAACCGGTTACTATCATCTCGATACAAGGGGACAGGCAGCAAACCCAGTTCGTCGCACCAAAAACGGATGTCAGCTAAGCGCGGTTGCTGATTCATGGCTCTTGACCTCCCTTGACTGGCAATGTTATACTAAGCCTACAAGGAGGTACTCGGAGTTACTCACACTAACTCAGAGACACATCAGGTTACCGAATCAGCCCCTATTTGGCCGCAATAATACCACAGGCACTTGGCAACCTCAACAGCCAAGTGCTTTCTTTTTAAGAAGCGCATTCTCCATGTATCTTTTGTCGAGAACAATGTTATAATCCTTTCATGCTCTTAGGCGAAGCATAGCAGGACATAAGTTCTAAGTCAATACCTATTCATAATTTCATACGCAACTATGAAGCAACACCAAGGAGGTAACACCTATGCCAAGCAAAAATCTAGACCCGAATAATCTTGGTCAAGACGAAGACTGGGAAGGTAACAACGCAGCTTTCAAATGTCCTCACTGTGGTAAGGTGTTCATTGTTAGCGGGACACGTATGCATGGCGGGACACGCATTAGCCCTGGAGTTAGAAAATGTCCCCAATGTGGCAAATCTATTGCTCGTTGCAGCATGGGTGGCAGGAAAGGTGGTGGAACAGCAAGTCTAGAATGGTAACGTGGTGCGAATCGCTAACTTGATGTGTAAGTCGCAAAGGAGGAGCAATCTAGGACAGAAACCATGGAACTAGGATAATGCAGCATTGAAATCTACCTCAGAAAAACCCCCTGAGCTGCTTCTGTAACTCGACTGGCAGTTGTTCATACTACCTTGAGATGGCAAAGAGTCATGAAAAACAAAGTGGTATGGATGAATGCTGTAACCTATCCACAAACGTTGCGGGCGTCCGTCTACGACGGACGCCCGC
>Ga0315279_10004153_pt1 | contig 19609 bp, 17 predicted proteins | sample YL17G06_20_MG_FD_203694 | JGI IMG/M metagenome (GOLD analysis project Ga0315279, IMG submission 203694) | Sediment microbial communities from Yellowstone Lake, YNP, Wyoming, USA - YL17G06_20 | ecosystem: Environmental > Aquatic > Freshwater > Lake > Sediment | place: USA: Wyoming | collected... | reverse complement strand
ACTCAGGGAGATTCCAGGGGTGCGTGGGATTCATATTATGGCGATCGAGTGGGAGGAGAAGGTGGTAGAGATTGCTAAAGCTGCAGGACTCCTGCCCAGGCCGCAAATGACGTAACTCGTACCTCGCCACTCGTGAATCGTAAGGAAAAAACGAGTCACGAATCACGAGTCACGAAACACGATGAAAGGGATTTATTGATGGAGACAATGTTAAACACTCATTTTGCTGAAACCATTCGTAAGGAATGTGGGGAGAATGTTTTTCTCTGCTATCAGTGTCAGAAATGTTCTGCAGGTTGTCCGGTGGTCGAGCACTTTGATCTCGCTCCCAATCAGCTGATGCGGGCCATCCAGTTTGGGCAAAAAGAGATGGTACTCCATTCGAAGACCATCTGGCTCTGTGCCATGTGTGAGACCTGTGCCACCCGTTGTCCCCATGACATCAACATCACAAAGATCATGGATGTCTTGAAAATCATGGCGAAGAACGAAGGAGTCGAACCAAAGGTTCCTTCTGTTCCGCTCTTCTATCAAGCGGCCATGAGAGGAATCAAGTGGTTTGGAAGAATGTACGAAGCTGGGTTGATGGGAGAAATATACCTCCGTCAAATGTTGGCAGGTCAGCTGAACTTCGGGCAAGTTTGGAAAAATGATATGCCAATGGCTTTGAAGATGTTTAAAAATGGAAAGTTGAAAATCTTTCCTACTTTCGGAAAGCCAAAGGTCAAAGGAAAGAAGGCTGAGAAAAAAGACGGGATCGCTTACTTTCCAGGCTGCAGTCTCCATGGTACTTCGAAGGAGTATGATCTTTCCACCAAAGCTGTATTCCATAAACTTGGGGTCTCTCTCCATGAACCCGAAGGATGGGGATGCTGTGGAACGACACCCACCCATTCCACAAATCATTTTCTTTCGACATTGCTTCCCATGAAGAATATCGCTTTGATAAAAAGGGAAGGCTGGGATAATGTCACCACACCTTGTCCCTCCTGTTTTCTCAGGATGCGGGTTGCATTGAAGGAGACTGAAGAAGATAAGAATTTAAGAGAAAAGGTTAGCCGAGAGATCCCAAATCTCTCTTACAATGGGATGAGGGTTGAACATCTCTTGAATACGGTTACAGAAAAAATCGGTTATCCACAGGTGGCTTCAAAAGTCGTTCATCCCCTCAAAGGACTTAAGGTCGTTTGCTACTATGGATGCATCATCACCCGTCCTCCAAAGATTACAGAGGTGAAAGATTACGAATATCCCACCCAGATGGACCGATTGATGAAGGCGATTGGAATCACGCCCCTCGACTGGTCTTATAAAACTCGCTGTTGCGGAGTCTCTCTTGGAATCTCACAACTTCCGATTGCGCTGGAGTTAAGCAGGAAGATTCTTAAAAATGCAAAGGGTGTGGGAGCTGATGCGATTGTCGTGGCTTGTCCACTTTGCCATGTCAACTTAGATGCTCGCCAGAAACAGATTGAAGAGGAATTTAAAGAGACCTTTCAACTGCCCATCATCTACTTCACCCAGTTGTTGGGATTGGCCTTCGGCTTGAAATCAGAAGAACTGGGTCTTGATCAACACTTCATTGATCCCCTGCCACTTCTTAAAAGAGTTTAAGAAATATTTTTATACTTGAAACAGGCCCATCAATTCTTACGCATCATCGTGCTCACCGCTTTCTCCAATCCATCAAGGGTCAGTTCAAACATGGGGAAGATCTCCTGGATATGATAGATGGAGCGGGTGTAAGGCCATTCTTCAGCGAGTTTTGGATTGATCCAGGCAGCATGGGGAAAGGTTTTGGCAATAAACTTCAGCCTCTCATAACTGGGTCTTCCTGATCTTTCTCCGACATAGATAGAACCATCCGTGGACATCAGTTCATAGGGAGCCATGCTCGCATCCCCTACGATAACGAACCTCGTTTCCGGATCAAGACGAACTAAATCTTCTACTGGAAAAGGTTTGGAACGCCTCGGAGGATCTTCCCAGAGATAGTCATAGATGGTGTTATGGAAAAAAAATATTTTGAGGTCTTTGAACTGGGCCCGGGCATAATTGAAGAGCGTTTGAACCAACTCGATATAAGGCTCCATGGACCATCCGCCATTATCGATGGCCAGGATTATCTTTAACCGGTTCTTCAGGCTCCGATCAAATACAATCTCAATTTCTCCTGCGTTTTTCATGGTCTCGTAAATGGTCTTATCAATATTCACTCTATCCTTAGGACCGAAAGGAACCATATTCCTCAGCCTTTTGAGAGCCTCTCCCATTTGAGAAGCAGTCATCGGTCCATCCTGGGAGTAGTCACGATACCTTCGATCCATGGCCACTTTGACAGCTGACTTATTTCGAGAAACGCCACCCACTCTCATTCCACCTGGATGATAACCGGAATGTCCTACAGGGGAAGTCCCTCCTGTTCCAATCCACTTGTTTCCTCCATGATGTGCCTCAGTTTGTTCTTTCAATCGGTCAAGAAAGTATTTGAGCAATTCATCCGGGCTCAGTTTTAACAAATCGTCTTCATTCACCCCAAGGGCATCTGCTAAACCTTTTGGATTTTTCAACCATTCGTCCAGCAGGGCACGGGCGATCTCAGACAATTCAATCTCTTCTGGTTCCTTAAACTCAGCGCCCTTAAACTGATGGGCAAAAACCTGGTCGTAAAGATCGAAATACTTCTCACTTTTTACCAGAATCGCACGGGCCCCTGTGTAAAAGTCATCCAGAGAATTGATCAGCCCCATACTCAAGGCCTTCTGAAGCCTCAAGAATGAAGTGGGAGACACGGGAATTCCTGCTTTTTTTAATAAGTAAAAGAAATCGGTGAACATAAAATTTCAGCTCAAAGTTCCTGCCTACCGCAGGCAGGCAAAGCTCAAGGCTCAAAGCCCATTTTTTTGCTCAAAGTGCAAAGCTCTAAGCTCAAAGTTTTTTAACTTTCAGCTTTGAGCTTTCAGCCTTCAGCTTTGAAGTTACACCCTAAACCTTGCCACCGCATTCTGGGCGACCACATAATCCGGGCTCTTTTTAAATAGAACGCCTAAGAAAGGAACCTCTCCTTTGATCAGATCCTTCACCCTGAAGTCGGGCTCTGCCTTTAAGGCTCTAATCCAATTAATCAGCTCCCGAGTGGCAGGTTTTTTCTCAATGCCTCTGATTTCCCTGAGACGGTAAAATGTTTTGATAGTGCTATCGAGTAGTTCCTTATCGATTTCTGGGAAATGAACCTGAACAATTCTTCTCATCATGTCAGGTTCTGGAAAGGCAATGTGGTGGAAATTACACCGACCCAGAAATGGATCGGAGAGGTCTTTTTTGGCATTCGAAGTGATAATGATCACGGGACGATGTTTTGTTTTGATGGTTTTATCGATCTCGATAATATCGAATTCCATCTGATCCAGCACATCCAGCATATCATCCTGGAAATCGGTATCCGCCTTATCGATCTCGTCAATCAAAAGAACCACTCTCTCATCCGAGACAAAGGACTGCCCGATCTTTCCCATCCGAATGTACTCTTCGATATTGCTGACATCCCTTTTTGAATCCCCAAAGCGGCTATCGTTCAAACGCGTGAGGGTATCATACTGGTAAAGGGCGTCAATCAGCTTCATGCTCGATTTGACATTCAGAACAATCAGCCTCATGCTAAATACTTCGGCGATGGCATGGGCTAGCATCGTTTTGCCTGTTCCAGGCTCTCCCTTGAGCAGAAGAGGCATTTCCAGAGCCATCGAAATGTTGACGATTCTGGCAAGCTCATCATCCAGCACATATTTTGAAGCACCCGTAAATCCTTTTGTTTGAGTTTCCTTGTGCATATCTCCGCTCCTTAATCAATCCTATGAGAATTTGAATGATGATATGATAACCATTTTCTCATCATGTTTCAATATTAAGTTAATCTTTATAGTTCTGGAAACAGACAGGTTTTATAAATTGAAATGGCAAAATACAATGGAACAGCTTCTTGTATAAATATCGAAAATCTGTTTAAATTTGGGCGAGAAAATGGTTTGAAGAACAGTATGAAACATGTCATGTTGAGGCATTGAGTCAAATGTTCCTTCCTGTGATGAATCGGCGACGGTGGGTGACACTCAATATTTCTATTGGTGTCTATATGTCCACACTGGATGCCAGCATTGTAAATATCTCCCTTCCTACGATCATACGGTCTTTAAATACCGATTTGACAGCTGTGGCCTGGGTGGTGATGGCCTATTTGATCGTCATCACCGGATGCCTGCTTTTGATGGGAAGGTTATCCGATCTTTTCGGACAGAGAAGGCTTTACCTCATAGGGTTTTTAACATTTACGTCGGGCTCGGCCCTTTGCGGTTTTTCACCAACAATCGATTTTCTCATCGGCTCCAGGATGATTCAGGGATTGGGCGCTTCTGCCCTGATGGCTAACGGTCCTGCGATACTGACCACTGCCTATCCAGAAGAGGAAAGAGGCAAGGCATTGGGGATTTTGGGTTCTGTCGTCTCTGTAGGATTTTTAACAGGTCCTATTCTTGGCGGATTTTTGGTTGAACATCTCGGATGGAGATCAATCTTCTTTATCAATCTCCCCATCGGTGCCATTGGAATTTATCTCTCTTCGAAAGTCCTCGAAAGAGTCGTCCCAACAGGTAAATCGCGAGTGGATCTCTGGGGAGCCATTCTGCTCTTTTTCTTTTTGACCTCGCTTCTCCTTTTCCTTAATCAAGTGGTTCAAGGATTAGCTCCTCTTCTATGGTTATGGCTCTTTCTCAGTCTGCTCTGGTTCAGTCTATTTATCATTGTGGAGCTTCGATCCCCTTCTCCCTTGGTGGATCTTAAACTTTTTAGAAGACGGCTCTTCATCTCCTCTCTTGGAGCAAGCTTCCTTTCCTTCTGGATGAGTGCTGCCCATACCTTCGTCATCCCTTTCTTCCTCCAGAATATTTTGGAATATTCACCATCCAAAGCAGGGATGCTCATCTTCCCGGTTGCCCTCACCATAATGGTGATGGCTCCTTTTGCGGGAAGGTTTTCCGATCGTGTTGGAGTAAGAATCCCGGCCACCATAGGTTTGGCCCTAACTTCTTTGACCGTCTTTTCATTTACTTTTTTGAAGCTGGGTACAAATGATTTAGACATCCTCTGGAGACAGATTGTTCTTGGCATCGGGATCAGTCTTTTCAATCCAGCCAATAACAGCGCCATCATCGGCTCTTTGCCCCGTGAGAAGGTGGGTCTGGCCTCAAGTTTTTTAGCCCTTTCGAGAAATTTGGGAATGGTGATTGGAGTCGCCTTTGCAGAGATGGTGATTGCTTTCAGGCTCCCTGCCGCCCCACTGGAAATAGCAAAGGCAGGCCCTTCTCTGGAGAGTATTCAGGATGTTTGGAAACTTCTTCTCATCATTGGGCTAACAGCGATCCTCATCTCTTGGACAAGGGAGGGGAGATCTAACGTCTCTGGAGGGAAATAATTATTACACTCGAACTGAGCAAGCCCCAGCATTTATCCTGAGGAGTCGAAGGGCCTGCCCTGAGCTATTGTCGAAGGGCCTGCCCTGAGCTATTGTCGAAGGGCCTGCCCTGAGCTATTGTCGAAGGGTTGAGTGGAGGCTTTTAGTGAAACGTTCAGATGGAAGAGGGTTTAAGGCTCTGAGGCCGGTAAAAATTAGGAGAAATTATTTGAAGCATGCAGAGGGGTCGGTCCTCATCGAAATAGGGGATACCAAAGTCATCTGTACAGCCAGCGTAGAAGGGAGGGTCCCGCCGTTTTTGAGAAATACCGGGAAAGGCTGGGTCACTGCAGAATATTCTATGCTTCCCCGTTCAACGCATACCCGGACTTCCAGGGATTCGCTGACAGGTCGAGGAAGTGGCCGTGCCTTTGAGATCCAGAGATTGATTGGACGTTCTTTAAGGTCTGTGACCGATCTCAACGCATTCGGGGAGAAAACCATCTGGATCGACTGCGATGTGATTCAAGCCGACGGTGGGACCAGGACAGCCTCCATCACAGGTGCTTATGTCGCTTTGCTGGATGCTTTTCAAAAGATGGTTAGAAATGGAAATATTGAAAAGGTTCCAGTCAAAGATTCTGTCGCTGCGATCAGTGTAGGGAAAGTGGATGGGGAAGTCCTGTTGGATTTAAATTATGAAGAGGACTCCAAAGCCGAAGTGGATATGAATGTGGTAATGACCGGTGGTGGGAAATTTGTAGAAATCCAGGGTACTGCAGAGGGGGGCGTTTTTACAAAAAAAGAGATGGACGAGTTAATGATCATCGCCCAAAACGGAATTAAGGTCCTCACGAGAATTCAAAAAAAGTCTCTGGAAGGGAAAGAATAAAATTAATATTAGAAAACGATTGAAAGTGGTTGTCGCAACTTGGAACAAAGGGAAAATTCGTGAAATTCGAAAGGCTTTGAAAGGGTTGGGCCTTCGGATCTATGCATTAAGCGATTTTCCAAATGTTCCTGAGATCGAGGAGGATGGTAAGAGTTTCACTGAGAATGCCCTGAAAAAAGCTCGGTTTTATTCAAAATACTTTGGGAAGTTGACCATTGCGGATGATTCTGGATTAGAAGTGGAGTGGTTGAAAGGATTGCCCGGGATCTATTCCGCAAGATATGCTGGAAAAGGAGCTTTGCCTCGAGAAAATAATCAAAAACTCATCAATGAGATGGAGGGAATTTCACTTTCAAAAAGAGGAGCAAGATTTAAATGCGTGATGGCCATGGTATCACCTGATGGAAGAGAGGCGATCGCAGAAGGATCATGTAATGGAAGAATCGGATTCAGAGAAAAGGGGAGAAGGGGGTTTGGATATGATCCCTTCTTTATTCTTCCAAAATATGGAAAGACGATGGCAGAACTTTCCCTCGAAGAAAAAAATAAAATTAGCCATCGAGGAAAGGCCTTAAGGAAGCTGAGAAAGATAATAAAGACCTTAAAGGACTGAATGGTGGTTTGAATATTTTTTAAAATGTGTTAATAACTAAGTTCCAAGCCCTGTACCTAATATGGTGCAGGGCAAGCACCCATATCCAAATAAATTCCAATTCACAAAAATCAAAAAATTTGGTAATTTAGTTATTGGTTATTATTTAGATCTTGGAATTTGGTTATTGGGATTTGATTTTATGGATGGCGGGGCGTAGCGCAGCCTGGTTAGCGCGCCTGCCTTGGGAGCAGGAGGTCGGCCGTTCAAATCGGCTCGCCCCGACCAATTTAGTAATTAGTTCCGAGTTCAGAGCTTGGAGTAATTTATAATAGAACGGCCGAACTCCTGCGGAAGAGCAGGAGGGGTAACGTTGCGACGTATAAGGAGCAACTTTTTGTTACGCTGTCGAGTCGGTGAGACAGCCGGACGGCGTCGCGACGAATAAGGAGCGACTCTTGCCACACCGCCGAGTAGGTGAGGCAGGCGGACCGGCCGTGAAGCTATCCGAATACAGGCGGATGGCTTCGGGAAATGAAGTGTCTTTTTAATTGTGCCCCTTCCAGGGGCACTTGCCCGCCAAATCGGCTCGCCCCGACCAATTCCTCCCCAACAATTCCAACAATCAATTATAATTTAACGGCCGAGTGCCTGCAGAGGAGCCCACCATTAACTCCTTCCCCCTTTTTGTAATCAATCCTGATAAAATGTCAAATAATGAAAAAAATCGATACTATTCCGTTGCGGATTGAAGCTGATGTTTGGAGAAACGCTATGGGAAGTGAGAATGTAATGCTTTCGTTTTCATACACTTACCTTCTCTTTTTTATAGAAATTTCTTTACCATTTAAGTTTTCTTACAGCCATTGTCAAACTTTCCCTACAGACAATGGTTTTGACATTTGATACCCTCCACCCCATGTCGAAAAAATCCCTGATTTCATGGTTGATGTTGCGGTAAGTAATAAGAACTAGTCTTTCAAGAAGTGCCCATAAAAATAGACAACTGTCAGAAAAATGGGCAATTTTAAAGGGAATTGGAGAGGTCGATTTTTACAAAACGTCTTCATATTCAAGTAGTTTTTTTAAATAGTTAAAAAAATACCGTTTGGCATAGGTTTTGGTAGATAATAATAAAAAAATATCATTCTCTTAAATTTCGTTCTGTTTTTCACAAAAAATCATAAAATAGAAAAAAATGGAGAAAAATACAGAAAAACCTTGACAAACTTTTTCATTTATGCTCAAATTCATTCCATTGGTAGGAAAAGGGTTGGTTAAATAATTGAATGTCCAGTGGAATTCAATGTGAACAAAGAGGAGGGCATGAAGATGGAAAAGAGATTCGTATTTAAAACTTTTATCTATTTTCTCTGTATCTCCTTTTTACTTCTCACAAATGGATTTCATACGATGGTTGCGGAGGCCAAGGGGATAGACCGTCCCATTGGTGAGATGATTTCAAGGGGGGAGGTGAAGTTTGAATCGAGGGAGAATGTATGGAAGGATGTGGAACCTTCACATTTTCCAATTTTTCAGGGAGTAAAAATAAGGACTGAAAAAGGCGCCTCCATCATTACATTAGAGAACAATAGTCAGGTTGAGGTGGGGCAAAATAGTCTCCTTTCTTTTGATCGAAACGATCAAGTACGCCTCGTTCAAGGCAGCATAGAATTCAGGTTTCCATCCACTGCCGAGTTGGGTTTCAAGGTGGGGAATTTAACCGTGATGAAATATAAATCACTGCAGGCTTCCCAAAATCCATCGGCGGTTTCTCAAAATAGCGAAGAGACCATGGGGTCCATATCCATGCATCCCAATGGATCTGTCATAGTGAAAAGCATCCGAGGCTCCCTCTCCATTGTAAATCAGGAGCATGTTGTCCTGGCTGCACTTTCCTCCAAAGACACGGTAACCATTCCTTCCGTCACAGCTAAGAGTCCTTCAAAAGTGATGGTTGCGAAGGCTGGCGGAACAGAACCTGGCGGTTCCTCCGGAGGAGAGTTTCTTGGCCTCTCAACAGGGCAATGGTTTTGGATAGGGGCTGGAGTTGCAGGTCTCGCAGCCATTGGGGGGGGTATCGCGATTTATGAGAACAATAAGGGTGGTCACCATCATTACTACTTGCCTGTTTGCCCCTGAACGGTCATAACAGCCATTTCAGCTAAACCTATAAACCCAGCCGTTCAACACATAAAGTTGTGGCTGGGTTTTTTTCAAAAGGGTGGGATAAAATGATTTCAAAAAGACAGATTTTCGCTGTCTTTGCGGTCGTCCATCTTGTACTTATCCTTTCTTGCACTTCCAAGTCCTCCCTTAAAAGAGATCTAAATCCTTCCGCTTTACCAACCAAAGAGATGGAGTCTTCGAGGCAAATTAAGGCTATGAACGAGAGGATTCTGATGGGCGGTTTTTCTTTGGGAAGGGATCTTTATCGCGATTATAAAATCGGACCTGAGGACCTTATCGAAATCTCTGTTTTCGAAGAAGAGAAGTTGAACAAGACCGTAAGGGTCAGCTCCCAGGGAAATATTAGCCTTCCTTTGCTCGGGGTATTGAGGGTAAAGGGCCTCACGGCCAATGGGTTGGAGAAGGAGATCCGGGATCTGCTGGCTGAAAAATATCTACAAAATCCGAATGTCAGTGTTTTCATCAAAGAGTATCGGAATCAACGAATCTCGGTAATTGGAGCCGTGGAAAAGCCAGGCCCCTATGATGTTACTGGACAGAAGACCATCCTGGAGGCATTGGGCATAGCAGGGGGTCTAAAGGAGGATGCAGGACAATTGCTCTTTTTGATTCGTGTGCCCAAACCAGAAGATGAGATGAGTAAGGGGGAAAAAGATTCTGAGGCAATGAAACCCAACACGTTTGTCATCGATCTTGAGGAGTTATTGGTCAAAGGAGATCTGACGCTCAACCTCCCCTTGATCCATGGGGATGTCATCAATATTCCAGTCTCTGGGAAAATCTTTGTGGGAGGTGAGGTCAATAAGCCAGGGGGTTTTCCTCTAAAGGGGAAGAAAGTCACTGTGAGTCAAGCGATCGCGATGGCAGAGGGATTAAAACCTGAGGCCAGGGGTGGAGAAACCAAAATCCTTCGTTACACAGGAAAAGGGAACGAACGGGAAATCCTTTCTGTAGATGCCTATGCAATTCAGAAGGGAAGGAGCGATGATCCATACCTCAAGGAAAACGATATCGTCATCGTTCCCAAGAGTGGGATGAAAGCCTTTCTCATTGGACTCCGTGATACGTTAAGAGGGTTAGTCGGTGTTGGAGTCTCCATGGGAACCTTGTAGCCAAGGAGGGCGAGATGAATGATTTGAAGCAGATTCCATCACAGGTATATCATCAACTTCCTCCCTACTCAGGATACTCTTATGTTTCTTCTCAGGAAGAGAGAGAGGTCAACCTCAGGGATTACTGGAAAGTCATTCAGAAGAGGAGATGGATCATCATCGCCTTTTTTTTGATTGTTTTAATTGCCACAGCGGTGGCGACATTTACGATGAAACCCATCTACAGAGGAACGACAACCATCCAAATCAACAAGGAGAACCCTCAGATTGTCGATTTTAAAGAAATCTTTGCGGTCAACATGATGGATATGGATTATTATCAAACTCAGTACAAAATCCTTGAAAGCCGAAGCCTTGCCAGACGAGTCATCCAAACCCTAAAGCTCTCAGAGTATCCTGAGTTTCAACCAAAACCTGAAACGCCCTTTCAAAAATGGAAATCGAATATCTTAGCTTCCATATCAGGCCTTTTCACTCCTTCCAATAAGGATCCCTCTGAGAATGAAAGGGGAACCTCTTTGATCAACCAGTTTCTAAAAAAGTTAAAGATCGAACCCATCCGAAATTCCCGCCTTGTCAAAATCCATTTCGATTCCAACACCCCCGAGCTATCAACCCAGGTATCTAACACTCTGGCCGCCACCTACATCCAGCAGAATCTGGAGGCCCGTTTTGTTGCAACAGAGCAAGCTAAAGAGTGGTTAACCAAGCAACTGGGGGATCTGAAAGCCAAGGTGGAAAGGGCAGACGAGGACCTCCAGGCATTCGGTTCCAAGCATGATATTATTTCACTCGATGAAAAAGAAAATGTGACCATGCAACGACTCACCGAATTGAATGAAACGCTGACCAAGGCCGAAGCAGAACGGATGGCCAAAGAGGCCCTTTATAAGCAGACCGGAGATCGAAACTTCGATTCCCTATCCTCCATCCTCGAAAACAAACTGATCATGGACTTAAAGCAGGCATACATTCAGCTCGAAGCTCAATACATGAAACTCTCGGAGACTTATAAGCCTGAATATCCGGAAATGGTCCGTCTCAAGAGCCAGATGGACACCGTTCAGAAAAGGCTCGATGCAGAGATCAATAAAATTATTGTTGGCATCAGAAATGACTACGAGTCAAACCTCCGGAGAGAAAGCCTGCTTCGGCAGGCCTTTGAGCGACAGAAGACAAAGGCCTTGGAGATGAAGCAGAAGGGGATTCAGTATAACATCCTCAAGCGAGAGGCTGATACCAATAGGGAGCTCTATAAGGGGCTCCTCCAGAGAATGAAAGAGGCAGGGGTTTCGGCAGGCATCACAGCTAGTAATATTCAAGTGGTCGATCAGGCTGAACTCCAGACCAAACCTTACAGACCCAACAAGCCACTCAACCTTCTCTTGGCTGCGGTGGTAGGACTTTTCCTTGGGATTGGGTTGGCCTTTTTCTTTGAATATCTCGACAACACCGTAAAAACAACGGAGGATGTCGAACAGCTCATTCGTTTGCCATCCTACGGCATGGTCCCGGAAATCTCTTCTGAGAGACGGAAGCGATTGGAAAAGGGAACGTCCTACCCGGTTGAACTCATCACCCACGGTCATCCTAAATCGATGCTTTCCGAGGCCTATCGAAATATTCGTACCTCCATCCTTCTCTCCTTTTCAGAGAAGCCTCCCAAGAGAATCCTTCTCACCAGTCCCAACCCAACCGAAGGAAAGACGACAACGGTTATCAACACTGCGATTGCCCTGGCCCAAACTGGCGCTCAGGTAATTATCATCGATACGGATTTGAGGAAACCGAGGATTCATAAGATCTTTAATGAAGAAAATGGCGTGGGTCTCTCGAACTTCCTCTCCGGTCGCGCCGAATTGGAGTCCATTGTGAAAGGAACAGAGATTCCCAACCTCTTCTACATCCCCTCGGGTCCCATTCCTCCCAATCCTTCAGAGCTCATTGGATCAAATCTTTTCAAGAGCATGATGGCGTCTCTTGAGGAGAGATTTGATCACATCGTTTTAGATTCCCCGCCTGTACTCGGATTTGCAGACTCAATTATTCTCTCAACCTTTGTTGACGGTATCATCCTCGTTGTTTTGGGCGGGAAGACGCCACGTGAGACCCTCCAACGGGCCAAAGAAGTGCTTCAGCAGGTAAATGCCAAAATCCTCGGGGTCATCATCAATCGGGTCGATATTCATCGAAGCGACTACGAGTATTATTACTACCGTTACCATTCCTATTACGGAAAGGAAGGAAAGAAAGGGAAGAAAGAACTCCCCTATATCTCAGAAGAAGAATCGGTCTCAACCTAAGGATTTTTATTCTCCATGAAACGGATTTTCTTTCCTTTTCTCGCTGTTATCGTTTCATTGGCAGTGGGTTATTATATCATTTGCATATGGAGAGGAATCTCCCTCTACCAGACAAACCTTTCTAAAGAAAGCCTTCTTAAAGCCACTCGAGTCGTTCCATCCAATCCCGATCCCTTTTCCAAATTAAGTTTTTTTTATCAGTGGGACATCCGAAATATCAATTTAGAGGAGTCGGTCCATTATCTCGGGAAGGCCATTGGAAGAAATCCTCTCGAGCAAGAATACTGGCTCAATCTCGCAAGGATCTATAAAAGGTTGGGAGACCATTCTGCTTCTGAAAAGGCATTAGAAAATGCGATCCTGGTGTTTCCCGCTGCTTATCAGGGGAGATGGGTGAGTGGAAACCTATTCCTGCAAGAGGGATCAATGGAAAAGGCACTCCCCCATTTTTCTTATATCCTCCTCCGTTACCCAAATCAGAGCCACCTCGTCTATGACGTATTAGGAAAAGCCATCAACGATTCTGACTTTGTTTTAGGGCGAGTCGTTCCTAAAGATCCATTTTCCTTCAAACAATATCTCTCCTTCCTCTATGAGATGGGTGATAAAGAATCCGTTCAAAAGGCATGGAAGAGAAAGGAGGCCTTTGGCTATAAACCAGATCGGGATGAAACTCTTCAGCACATCGAGTTTTTAATTGCCCATAAGGAGATCGGTGAAGCATTTCAGGTCTGGAAGGTCCGACTTCAAGAGGAAGGATTGTCACCCCTCTCAGGGAGTAAGGTGATTACCAATGGGGGATTTGAAAAGGAGAAGATTCTTGGAGGAGGTTTCGATTGGAAAATCGAGAAAGTCTCCGGGGCAGAGGTCTCCTTCGACCCTTCAGTAGCCTTAGAGGGAAAGCATTCACTAAAAATCGTGTTCAATGGGAAGGAAAATGTTGATTTCTATCACGTCTATCAGTTCGTGCCACTAAAATCCAATACTGAATATGTTCTCAAGGCGAATATGAAGACCCAGGCCGTGACAACCAAGAGTGGTCTCAAGATAGAGGTGTCAGGGGTGGGCCCAACATTTCACGGAGTATCGGAAACCTTGACAGGAGACAACGAATGGAGGGAGTTGATCGTTACCTTCCGGACCCTATCTCAATCGCAAGGTGGACTGGTCAGAATCAGAAGGGAGAAGACCGACAAATTCGACCGCTTCATCAGCGGCACAGTCTGGATCGATAATGTTTCTCTAATAGAGAAAACTCGTTAGGAACGTTTTGTTCGTTTTGATCGTTATCTTCGTTTAGAAAAATAGGTCTCAGCCGACTTAACGATATTAACTATCTCAACGATTTTAACGTTCCCAACAAAACGAATAAATAATCCAAACGAAATTAACGATCTAAACGTTCACAACGATCTCAACGAACCAAGCGGTATTAACGGTTTTAACGGACTCAACGATCTAAAAGAAATTAACGAACTAACGATCTGAACGATCCAAACGATCAAAACGATCTGAACGAGATGATGAAAGACTACTATAAAATCCTTGGTGTGGAAAAAGAGGCTTCTGAGGAAGAGATTCGGGCTCGTTGGATCGAATTAACAAAACGTTATCACCCTGATCTGGTGAAGACCAAAGAAGCAGATGAAAAAATAAGGGAGATCAACGAGGCCTATCAAGTATTGAGAAATAAATCCACACGATTAGAATACGATCTCGAGAGGACATATGGTCAGAAAAAAAGAGAGGGAAAGAGAGAATCTTATTTCAAGAAGCTTAGTGTTCCTGCCAGCATTTTAATCGTCTTCATTATCTTTGGCATCATCTATTTTAAAAACTTTCAGAGCAAAATAGACCAGACAGATCAAAGAAACCTGACTAACCAAAGAGACCAAATCAACCAAACAAATTTATCCCGCCTGTCCCGTAGCGAGAGCGTACAGGATGAAATGGGGAGCTTATTTCACTGGGACCAGATAAACCAGACAAACCCAGCCAACCCAACGATCCAAACAGACGCAACGATCCCAACGAACATAACGATCCAAACGAACCCAACAACCCCAGCAACCCAGAAGTCTTTGGTCGCACCCACGCCTAAACCCATTGACTCATCGACTCAACAGACCCAACGACGCATTGATGTGCTGACTCCGCAACCCCAAGTTGCTCTGGCAACTCCGGTTGTACCATTCGAACCTAACCCAACAAACCAGAGAAACCAAATAGACCAGAGAAACCCAACGAACCCGATTGACCCTAAAAGAGAGCTCCCTCAATTCAAACCACCCTCCCTCCTTGCGACAGAAGATGAAGTAAGAAAGTTCTTTGGCAATTATATCGAGCTTTATAATCGGATGGATAGAGAGGGTTTTCTTTCCTTATTTTCCTCTGAGGCCATCCAAAATAAAATATACGGACTCGGAGGGATTCGGAAAATTTATACCGATTTTTTCAACCAAGGCCAGGGAGTTCGGTATCAAATCCAAGATATGAAAATTGAAATCTATCAGAATGCTGTCGAAGTGAAGGCTCGGTATGTAATAGAACAGGTATTGAGAACGGGAGGAGGGAAAAAGGTATGGAGAGGAAACGTCTACTGGGTTTTAGGTAAAGAAAATGGAGCACTTAAAATACTGTCCCTTGACTATCAGCACCAGTAAACCCCGTTAGAAAGGACAGGGCTTTGACCCCACCCTCAATAAGGGGCTGATGCTTTCTATTTCTACCATCCCCAGCATAAATGCTGGGGCTTTCTAATGGGGTAAACCTATGGAGGGGAACCATTAAGATGATCGATCTCCATGCTCACATCCTTCCGGGTCTGGATGACGGTGCCGAAACTTTGGATGAGTCTATCGAAATGTGCTGGCTCAGTTACCAAGATGGGATAAGGACCATTGTGGCGACCCCCCATATTCTGCCAGGAATTTACAAAAATAATCGCTCCACAATCCTCACCAAACTCCACGAACTCAACACCGCTTTATTGAAGTTCGGAGTTCAGAGTTCGGAGTTCGTAGCTAAGAATTCTGACACAATGACTCAACGACTCAATGACCCAATGACCGGGTTGAAACTCCTTCCCGGTGCCGATGTCCATTTTTCTTTCGATATGCTTCAACTTTGTGAAAACGGAGAAATAATGACGGTCAACGACAATGGCCGTTACCTCATGGTCGAATTTGATTTTCAGGGTATTCCTTATCGTGGTGAGGAGGTCCTTTTCCAGTTGATCATGCATGGGATTATTCCCATCATCACCCATCCGGAGAGGAATCTTGAGATAGCACGGAGCCCTAACCGGTATTATGAGATCATCAAGATGGGATGTCTCGGTCAGGTGACGGCGATGAGTTTGACAGGAGGATTTGGGTCTGGGGTGAGGCTGGTCGCCGAAAAACTGCTCAAAAACAGGCTGGTTCACATCATTGCTTCGGATACCCATTCCATTAATGGAAGACCACCGATCCTTTCCACTGCCTTGAGGGCAACCGAAAAGATTGTTGGCAAAGAAGAGGCTCAGAAGATGGTGACTGAATACCCTGAAGCAGTGATCGAAGGCCGAAGGCCCAATGTTCCCGAACCCCTCTCTCCCTGAAAGGGAAAACATATGAATGTACAGTTGGAGAAAATTATGCTCAATGCTGAAAGCTCAAGGTTCAAGGGGGTATTTAAATGAAATTTGGATATGAAGATTTAGATGTTTGGAATAAAGCTGTTGAATTTGCTGTCGAGGTTATTGAGTTAGTGGAAAATGTATCCACGGATCGGAAGCATTATCGCCTATTGGAACAGGTAGAATCGAGTTCAGCAAGCATATCAATGAATATTGCGGAAGGGAAGGGGCGATTTTCTAAGAAAGAGTTTGTACAATATCTGTATATATCAAGGGGATCCCTTTATGAAACAATGACATTACTTGAAATTTTTAGACGTAAAAAGTGGATTTCTGGGGAAAGCTATTCAAAAATTGAAAAGCATGCCAAAGAAATAGTATCAATGCTTAAGGGGCTGATAAACTCAATTTTAAATAAGAAATTATAATTTTTACTTTTTGCTTTCAACTTTGAACTTTGAGCCTTGAGCTATTTTATCTTTTCCTTTGAGCCCCAACTTTGAGCTTTGAGCTATGTTAAACCATTTCACTAAACTCATCCTCATCTTCCTGATCATCTTCACCCCCATCGCCTTTGGCTCCATGGAGCTCTGGGCTTTCTCCATAATGGAGCTCGGCATTTTGTTAATCATCATTCTCTGGGCTATTCAATCTTTACTCCGCCCTGCACTACGTAGAGTGCAGGGCAGCCCTGAACCACGATGGATTCAGGGCCTTAGCCCTGAACCTTACATGGTTCAGGGCGAACTCCAATCTCCGCATTCCACATTTGTTGTCATTCTTCTCTCCCTCTTTCTCCTCCTCATCCTCTTCCAGCTTCTCCCCCTTCCATCTGGGGTCTTAAAAATTCTCTCCCCCAAAACCTATGCCCTCCGGTCAGCTTTGAGCCTTGAGCCTTCAGCTTCAACCTTTCCGCTTTCTTTCTTCCCCTTTCTTACCCAGATCGAATTCTTTAAATGGCTCACTCTGATTGGATTATTCATCTTTCTCCTTCGCTGGAATTCTTTGGAACAGAACAATCGGACAATAAAACAACTCATTATTGTCGTGATGATGGTGGGTGTTTTGGAATCCCTCTATGGGATGTTCGAATTCTTCAGCGGCCATCACTATATCCTCAATTTGGATGGCTCGGCACTCATTTCCTCTGTAACCGGAACATTCATTAACCGTAACTACCTGGCAGGATACCTTCTCATGGTCATCCCTTTGAGCGTCGGGTACCTCTTTTCTCGCGAAACCATATCAACGAATCGGTTTATGGGCTGGCGTCACTGGCTCTCCTCACTGGATGGGAAGACCCTTCTCATCGGGTTTAGTGTGATTGTGATGGTTCTTGGGCTTCTCTTCACGGCATCAAGAATGGGGATTTTAAGCCTGCTGCTTTCGTTTAGCCTGATCAGTTTTCTTTTCAGAAACCCTGAAAAGGGAAAGAGGTCCTCAAAGACCGTAGTCTTGATTTTCGGTTTGGCATTGCTCTGGGCAGCTTGGATCGGACTCGATGCAGTCATCAGTCGGTTCTTCAGTGTGTCTGAAGGTTTCGAGGAAAGGTGGAAGTTTTGGGTGAACATCTTCCAGATCTTTAAGGATTTTCCATTTTTGGGGTCCGGTTTGGGAACTTTTATACAGGTCTTCCCCATGTACCGATCTTTTCATATAACAGGGCTGGTGACCCATGCAGAGAACGATTTTCTCCAGCTTGCTTCTGAAGTGGGTTTGCTTGGGATAGGACTTCTTCTTGTAACATTCCTATTTATCCTTTTTAAAGGAGTCTCGAGAATTCGGTCTATGTCATATGAGAATCCCAAAAGATACATGGGTATAGGTGGCTTGGTAGGCATCCTGGCATTGATGTTTCACAGCCTTGTAGAACGAAACATCCAGGTCCCCTCCAATGCCTTTCTCTATACCATACTCTGGGTGATCGTCCTCAGAATTAGTATTACTAAAAAAGGTGCCATATCTGTTTATAAAATGAACCAAACAAACCAAAGAAACTAAAGAAACTAAAGAAACCAGAGAAACTAGAGAGACTAAATGAACCAGACAAACGAAAGAAACCAGAGAAACGGACAAGACGAGATCGCATCGCGATCATGGTATGTCATCCACACCAAACCCTCCAACGAACATCGTGTTGAAACCAACTTATCCAACCAGGAGATAGAGGTCTTTCTTCCACTACTCGAAACTTTTCAGTACGCCAACGGGAAAATGATCCCGAAGATTAAACCTCTTTTCCCAAACTACCTCTTTGCAAGGCTGGACCTTAATCTCCATTACTATAAAGTGAAGTACACAAGAGGAGTGAATAAAATCCTGGGGGTCGGAAGCGAGCCCATTCCGATTTCGGAAAAAGTGATTGAGACGATTAAGGACCGGATCGGAGAGAATAATCTTGTTAAATTTAACGATGGATTGGAAGAGGGAAACATTGTCCAATTTACATCAGGTCCTTTTAAAGACCTGATGGGAGTTTTTGATAAAAAAATGTCAGACGGGAAACGGGTCAGGGTACTCTTGAGCCTGATCGGTGTCGATGTTTCTGTCCAGGTCTCAAGGTACCAAATCAAAAAAGTCGCTTAAAAGGGTCTATTTGGTTTCTTTGGTCTATAAAGTTTATTTGGTTAAAAAACAAAGAACTTATGAATAGGTTGACTTGCTAAACCAGATAAACCAAAGAAACCAGAGAAACTAAAGAAACTAGATAAACCCATTGCCCATTCACTTGGCACAACTAAATAAGAAAAGAATTTGCCGAATTCACCCAAATTCGCCCCGGCGGAAGCTTATCTTTTATACGTAACGGAGCGTGAAGTGTTAACAGTAAGGTGTTTAGATTTTCATAGCAAACCTGCACTCTTACATCTTACGCTTTACGCTTAACGCCTTGCGACTTACGACCAACATGAATATCCTCTTTTCCATTCTTTCAATCGTTTATATTTCTGCAATCTTCATTTTAGCCGGTTCGCCCATCGTTCGAACTTTGACGCCGTTCAACCCTTACAGCCTCCTCCACATTCCTCTTTATGGAATCTTAACCTTTCTTCTCATCTTTTCCATTGTGCCAACGACACTACGAACCAAAGACTCAATGACTCAACGACGCAAACACCCAATCAACCGGTTCTTGATCGTGGGTGTTATCGCTCTGGGAGTCGGAATTGCAGATGAAATTCATCAGGCCTATGTCCCCGGTCGTGATGCTTCCATAACCGATGTCCTCCTCGATTTCGTCGGTATCGCCCTTGTTTTGTTTTTTGCCTTTCAACTTTTGAAAACAAAAACAAACGCATTCACGCATTAACTCATTTACGAAATTAAACGGACAGCTGTTAGCTAAAATTTAAAAGTGCACACTTTAAAGTTTAAAAGTGCACACCCTTTAAGTCAGAATTTTTGATTTTTTGGATATCGATTAATTTGTCTTCACACCAGAACCTGATTTCAGA
>Ga0315279_10004152_pt1 | contig 19609 bp, 16 predicted proteins | sample YL17G06_20_MG_FD_203694 | JGI IMG/M metagenome (GOLD analysis project Ga0315279, IMG submission 203694) | Sediment microbial communities from Yellowstone Lake, YNP, Wyoming, USA - YL17G06_20 | ecosystem: Environmental > Aquatic > Freshwater > Lake > Sediment | place: USA: Wyoming | collected... | reverse complement strand
TGGCTTCGAGAGCAATAGTCGAACAATACGACGTCTGCAGCAATTGGGCGTGACAGTATTCGACCTTCGACCGGAAACTCTAGCCAAGACTGTAGCCCAAGATATCACAACAGGGTTCTCAGGGTACAGGCCTGTCTAAGGCGATCCCTTCGTCGGACATGGGTTCATCGGCGCGTTTGACAATCAGTGTTTCCGGAAAAGAACTGGAAAGAACGAACGCTAGATGCCATCCAGCCGGAGCAGCCCTAGAGCCTTTTAGGACGCAGGACGTCCAGGGGTCGCTGATTCAAGGAGAGATCAGCGGAGTCCACGACGAGCACCTACAGGTTCCACAGGTTCCTTGCTCTAGAAACTGCCTACTAATCTTCTAGCAGTGCACCAAAAGAGGCCTAATTCGCCGCGCACATAGGCGTAAGCCGTATCCGAACATGCAGAAGAACGGTTACATTCGTCTAGAAGATGACTGTCCGCGGCGTTCCTCGATGTACAATAGGTTTGGTGACACGACATTCATGTTGCAAGGGTGAGCGGTATTTCACTGTGGAATGCTTGATGGTCAGAGACGTGTTTCCATTCTCCCAGACTCAGCGGAATGTCCATCGGAACGCCCACATGGACGAAGTTTCTAGGTTCTTCGTCCACAGAAGGCTAAAGAACAGCTCTCTAGGGTATCTTCCGGCGGTGGGGCAGTCACATCTCATGGAGTCTGACCAAATCTGTGAGGGTGTACTATGACGCTGCCCAATCCCCTGCGAATCACCATCGCGTCAGGTAACGGGGCTAAGCCAATGCCTCAAGGGGAAACGCGGGAACGCGCATTTCAGCATCTTGAGAGTATTGGTTTTGTCAAAGCATTTGAAGGTGAGTCCGGGATTCGCTACAAGCTGACCCAAGCCGGACTCAAATTCCTCGAGAAGTATCCAGGAATCGAGCTCAAGCTTCTTGAAGAAGAAGGGATTGCTGTGTTCCCGCACGGCCATACCGCTCGAGGGAGCGACTTGCAGATGTTTCTTGAGTGGCCGAGTGTCAGGTGGCAAGTTCCTAACCCCCACGTCACCGTTCTGATTCCGACAAGGAACGAGGCCGACACAATAGGCGAAGTCATTGATAAATTGCCTCGCAATCTGAGCAATCCTCCTCAGGTCTTGGTTGTGGACAAGAGCGATGACGCGACTCCTTGGGTCGCGATGATGGACGGTGCTAGGGTGATACGTCAATACGGGCGTGGGAAGGGAAATGCCCTTCGTCAGATCCTGCCGGCTATCGAAAGCAACATAGTGGTACTGATGGACGGGGATGGATCTATGAGGCCCGAAGAGATACCATCGTTTGTCCAGGCGATAGATTCGGGAGCAGACATAGTGAAAGGCTCTCGTTTCATGAGGCACGGAGGCTCGCTCGACATAAGTTTGCCTAGGAGAATTGGTAATCTATTCTTCGTTTTGTTGGTGAACCTTCTCTGGTCGACGAAATACACCGACATCTGCTACGGGTTCGTAGCACTCAAGAAAGACGCCTTGAAAGTATTGGCGTCCACTCTCCGATCTGATGACTTCGAGATTGAGACGGAGATCTGCATCAAGGCCAAGAAACTTGGCCTGAGCGTCCGCGAAGTTCCCAGCGTCGAGCTTAGGAGAAAGTCAGGAAATTCGAACTTAAGCATAACTCGCGACGGTATCCGAATACTCAAAACAATAATGCAGGAGCTCATCAGACTGTGATCCAGGTGCCATCACATGTCAACCTCGTTTCCGAGCTGATTCCCGAGCTATCGCACTACCAAGACTACCTGCATCCGGACCTGAGGGCCGCAGTTGTGGGCTTCGGGAAAATGGGAGTGCTACATGGCACCATACTGAACCTGCTCATACCGAACTCTGTAGCGGCCGTTGTCGAACGCAACCGTATCCTGAACTTTGCCGTATCCAAGCTCATGAAGAATGTCAGGTTCTACAGAGACATCGAGAAGATGCTAAAGAAAGAAGAGCCAAGCGTCGTTTATGTTACGACACCTGCCCAATCGCATTGTTCAGTCGTGCGATGTTTACTGGAAGCAGGTGTCAAGTGCATATTCGTGGAGAAACCCCCTACGAGGACCTCGAACGAGCTCGCGTCACTGATCGATGCCATGAGTCCTAGTCAGCAGGTAATGGTGGGATTTCAGAAGAGATTTGCATTGCCATTTCGGCATGCGAGGATGTTGCTCTCCAACTCCGTCTTAGGGGATTTGGAGAGGGTCTCTTGCTGGACCAAGTCGAGTGATGTTCTGAGTCCCACTCAGAGGTATGATGGCGTTGGCAGGGGGGTGCTTCTTGATGTGGGAGTCCATCTTCTTGATCTTCTGGTGTGGATTTTTGGAGATATGAGGATCAAGAAAGCAAGCTGCGTTAGTGTGCACACTCGCGTGGACGATTCGTTCAAGGCCATGCTTGCCTCCGAGAACGCAATTATGGTCGTATTCGAGGCTGCGTGGTCAAGTGCTGAACACCGCCTCCCAGAGACTGTGATCGAGGTACATGGATCAAACGGAGTCCTAACAGTCGCCGAGGATCGTATCAGAGTGACCCTCAGAGAAGAGCACAGGCTGCTTGGCAATCGCTCTGAGCTAGTCATGTACAGGCCCCAGTACTATCAGGATTTTCCTCCTGTGAACGTCGCTGACCCCGAGTACGCGATCGAGGACTTGCATCTGCTGTTCAGCATACATTCGTCTGCTGAACCTTTGACCAGCCTGAGGAATTCGGCCCAAGTCATGGAGCTCGTGGACGGGTTGTATGCAAGAGTGAATCGGTGATGGTAGCAGAGCTTCTGCTCGGGGACAATCCATTCATCGGCGTGAGTCATCTAGCCCAAGAAAAGGCAAGGGAGGAAATAGCGGAAGGCGAGATTGAGAACAAGCTTGCAGTGTTTGAAGCTGCCGTGGAGGGCGGCGCAACGGGTTTCACGTTCTCAACTCATCCGCGCAATCTGGAACTGCTGACCTATCTTGAGGACAGACGGCCTGATCTGATCAGACATATGAGTTACTACGTTGTCGTTCCTTACGCAGAGGCGTATGTCAGGAAGGCGAACATGAGAGGAACTCCTGAGTTGCTCAGGTCAGCACTAGCAGGCTTGTTCAGCTGGCGCCTCGTTCCCGACGTGGCGTTCGCATTGGCATCATCCAAGTTTGAGAATCTTGTTGGCCTGTTTATTCAGGCAGAACTTGCGCCGTACCTAAATGTCTTGCCGCGGCCGAACGTAAGAGCGATTCTGCTTCACGAGATCGCCACCGATCCGCTCATCGCATTCGGGCGCGCGGACCTCCTGAGTTCTCTGGCAGCTCGGATCAACAGCGCCTTGGGATTGAACTTCGGGATACACACCAGAAACTTCGGACACACCTGTCGTCTGATGTACGAGTGGGATTCGGTGGAGTACGTCATGACGCCCATAAACTGTCTGGGCCATATGATGTCTCCAACCAGGGCTGCGGTCGAACAAGCGATTCATGAGTCCAGTCGCCGCGCCAAGATAATTGCGATCAATACGATGGCATCGGGTGCCCTGAATCTTGGCCAAAGCATCGAATACCTGCGTGAGCTGAAACACGAGATATATGCGGTGACGAGTGCCTCCACAAAGGTAGACAGAATACGAGAGAACTTCCGCAGGCTCGCCGCAGCTTTGTTATGTTGATTCGAGGTAGGTGAAAACTCTCGGAACCGGCTTACTGTGAACCTAGCCCCGGACCTGGCCATTGTGCGCTTTCGCGAGCAGAGTCAAACGATGCAAAGGTGCATATCTGAGCACTTTTGGGACTTCGGACAGGGTCGGCTTCCAGAAGAGGTCTTGAGGAAGACTTGAAGATAGCATACCTGAATACGCAGGGCATCCCTGCCCGGTACCGTGGATTTGAAACATGCGTAGAAGAAGTGAGTACCCGGCTGGTTCGAAAGGGGCATGATGTCACGGTCTACTGCGCTTCCAACTCGAAGTCAAAGTACTCGTCGTATCAGGGCGTGCAGTTGATTTGTGTGCCTCGTAGTTCAAAGAAGTTCCTCGACTATCCGATGCGGGCACTGGTATCAACAGTTGATGCGATACTGAGAGACTTTGACATATTGCATTACTACGGGACAGACAGCTCGATCTTTACGATCCTCCCGAGACTTCTCTCGGCAAAGCTAGTGATGTCCCTAGACGGGCTTGAGTGGAATCGCTCCAGCTATCCTCGATGGATTCGTGATGGTCTGCGGATTTCTTCATGGCTTCCTCTATACATACCGCATGCGAGCGTGGTAGACTCGGTTCAAGTGAGAGATTGGTACCGGACTAGGTACGGAAGGGCGCCCATATACATCCCCTACGGAGCGAAGGTTTCACCGCGATGCGCGGATCCCGATGTGCTGCAGAGAATGGGAGTTGAAAGCGATCAGTATGTTCTGTTCGTGGGAGCGCTAGTTCGTGAGAAAGGCATTCACCGTCTAATTCGAGCATTCAACGAGCTCGACACTCAATCAAAGCTTCAATTGGTCATAGTTGGCGGAAACCCATACTCGTCCGAATACGAACTGTCTCTGAGAAAGATGGCCGGAAAGAACGTAAGGTTTCTCGGCAACGTTTGGGGCAGCGACATGGTGAACCTGTACAAAGGAGCGTACTTTTATGCATCTGCGTCTGAATTGGAGGGGACATCACCGGCCCTTCTTTCCGCCATGGGAGCTGGCAATTGTGTTCTCGTTAGTGACATCCAGGAAAACCTCGAGACGATTGGTGATGCGGGAGTGACCTTCAGGAATATGGATGTTCAGGACCTGCACGAGAAGATGTCGCATTTAGTAGCAGAACCTAACTTGGTTCAGACCTACAGAAAGAGAGCAGCAGAGAGGATCGAAAGGTTCTACTCTTGGGATTCGGTCACAGATCGCATGGAAAGACTCTATTTGTCCCTAACCGAAAGGAACTAATTCCTCAAATGCCGACAGATGCAAGCGGGATTGTTGATTCGTTATTGTCTCTGGTGAAGGGCTCAGAAGCCCGACGAAGAGGGTGATCGGATCGATCGGCACTAGGAACAAGAAGGCGATTGCCGTTCATTCAAGTCTGTCAGCAGGCACGGTTAGAAGCAGCATAACTGTGTCGAGGGATTTGGAGAAGTATTTCAAGCATTGTACGTTTTTCTCCTCCTACGATACCGAGATAGTCGCCGACAATAGTATCCTAGACATACCTGTCTTGTCGGTCGTACTGCCCTTGGCTTGGGTAACAGGCGCGGACGTTTATGTCCATGAGCTCGACAGAACATTTGCGGAGTCCATTGTCGCCCTCCAACGAGAATACGAAAAGATGTATCTTCCCTTCACGACCAGGCTCGTAGCAGACAAACTAGTTGACAACAAGTATCTGTCTAACAACACCGCTCTTCTGTTCAGTGGTGGACTAGATTGCACCTATACGCTCTTCAGCAACATGACTCTGAAGCCGAGACTGATTATGATCCTCGGCACATACGACATACCGATTTCAAACGTGACGTTTCTGAAGGCAGTGGAGGGAGAATACTCAGGCTTTGCTGAAAGGGAGGGGCTAACCATAAGTTTCATTCGAACGAATGCGCTACAGATACTGGACAGAGAGAGAGTGGACCATCTCTTCGGGTCCATGTGCAGGACCAAAAGCCTAGATGAGGGAGAATATTGGCCTGACGATTGGCCTGACTATTGGACTGGAATTGGATACGCGCTTTGTCACATTGGTCAATCTGCGCCCCTCTCAATCAGAAGATTCAGCCAGCTACTTGTAGCCGGTGGTGCATTATTACCGATCGATGATGAAGCGAAAACACGCGAATTGCGTATCCGTGAAGCGCAAACTCGTGGCAAAGTGCAATTTCGTGACGCTTCCAACCCCACCAAGGAAATTGCGTGGGCCAACATCCGGGTTAAACACGATACGAGTATCCGATCGAGGCACGAAAAGGCGTCTTTGATGAAAGAATTCCTAAATGCACACAAGGTGACACTGCGGGTCTGCTTGGAGTGCGCTCATAACCGGCCACCGCAATCGCCTCCACTGAAGCACTTGCTGAACTGCAGCCATTGCCCCAAGTGCTCGAGGACAATTGCGCCGCTTGCGCTGGCGGGAATCGACCCCAACGAATGTGGTTTCTGTGTCGATGAGTCAACGTTTGACTACATAAGGGCGTCATTGCCACATCACGTCCGCTCGGACATTGCGGTTTGGTGGAAACCATTGCAGCGAGCAATTCCCGAAGAGATCGAAACAGATCGTTATGGCACAAGAAGATTCTTCGAATGGCTCAAGAGCGTAGACCTTGAGTCAATTGCCAAGCCCGATCGCAATCCGCTCTGGAATCTTTACTATCGGTTGCCTTACCCAATTGCACACGCATCGAAAATAGTCTGGAATAGGGCTTCGAAGAGAAGTATTATATCGTATTTTCATCACGGAATTCCATGTGGAAGAAAAAGGTCTTGTTGCTAGCCCTATACGGGGTTTTCATTTGACACACCTAGATTACACGGCACATAGAATGCGAGATGGCCTACCTTTCTCGTTGCAGAGTGTGTCGGGTTGTGGATCCGTGAGAGAAATTTGGTTGACAGCGTTCCAGGAAATCGGGGATCAGTGAGCATGGTCGCTGCAATTGTCCATGTATTCCTATACATTCATGAGACATCGAGATTGTGAGGATATGCAGAAGCTGGTAATTTGGGGCACGGGTGGACACGCTAAGGTTGTGGCTGATATTGTCCGTCTGGCAGGCAAGTGGGAGATTGCAGGATTCTTGGATGATTGGGCCCTTCATCTCCAAGGCTCGGATTTCTGTGGGGCCAAGATTCTCGGTGGCCGAGAACAATTGGAGAAGCTTCGCTCTCAAGGTATTAGTCACCTAGTGTTTGGTTTCGGAAAATGCCATGCTCGGCTTGAGCTTTCAGCGCTCATCAAGCCACTTGGACTCAGCTTGGCCACCGCCATTCATCCACGCGCGACCACAGCCAGAGATGTTCCCATCGGCTCAGGAACAGTGATTATGGCTGGTGCGGTCGTTAATCCCGGGGCCTCCGTAGGAGAGAACGTGATCATCAATACCCTCGCCCTTGTTGGTCATGATTGTGTCATTGAAGACGGCGCCCATGTCTCCGCGGGCGCGCGTCTTGCTGGGAAGGTCAGGATAGGCCGCGCTGCGTGGGTAGGCATCGGCTCCACGGTGATCGAAGGTGTCCACATCGGAGCAGGAGCTAAAATAGGTGCGGGGGCCGTTGTAGCAGAGGACATCCCGGAATACGTTCTTGCCTATGGCCTGCCAGCTAAGATCATCAGGAAGATGGCAATGGATGAAAACTAAGAGTCGCATCGAAGACTTAGCCATCTTCGGTGCAAAACCTGCTTTTGAAGAACGACTGCACGTGGGTCGTCCGAACATCGGCCATCGGGAACATTTTCTGGAACGGGTCAATGCGATCCTGGACCAAAGGTGGCTGACCAACAACGGTCCTTGTGTACAGCAATTCGAACGGACGGTCGCCAAATTCCTCGGGGTCCGGCATTGTATCGCTGTGTGCAACGCAACTGTAGCCTTAGAACTGGCTATCCGAGCCCTTCGGATGACAGGTGAGGTCATCGTTCCCTCTTTCACCTTCGTTGCTACAGCTCATGCCCTGCAATGGCAGGGGATCACGCCCGTCTTTTGCGATGTTCTCTCCTCCACCCACAGCATCGACCCCGAACGTGTGGAAGCATCGATCACGTCGCGTACGACCGGAATCATAGGAGTCCACCTCTGGGGCAAACCGTGCACAGTGGAGGCACTTGCAGACATCGCTCACCGCCGCGGTCTAGAGCTAATGTTTGACGCGGCCCACGCTTTTGGATGCTCGCATCAAGGTCGCATGATAGGTAACTTCGGGCGCGCGGAGGTCTTCAGCTTCCACGCCACCAAGTTCTTGAATACACTGGAAGGCGGGGCCATCACGACGAATGATGACGAACTGGCAGCCTCGATGCGGATGATGAAGAACTTCGGGTTTGCCGGTTACGACAAGGTCGTTTGTCTGGGTACAAACGGCAAAATGAACGAGATATCCGCCGCCATGGGCCTGACGGGACTTGAGAGCATGGACGATTTCATCGAACATAACCGTCGCAACTACCGCCAATACCTCGAAGAACTCGAGAACTTGCCCGGGCTTCATATCTTACTATACGACGAGAACGAGAAATGTAACTACCAATACATTGTTGTCGAGGTCGATGAGGCCGCTTCACTTCTATCCCGCGACGAGCTGATGGCAGTCCTTTGGGCTGAAAACGTACTAGCTCGGCGCTATTTCTATCCTGGCTGTCACCAGATGGAGCCGTACGCGAGCTGTTCTCCCGATGCCGGAGCCAACCTTCCTGTAACAGAGAAGCTGTCTCGTTGCGTGCTGGAGTTGCCCACTGGAACGTCGGTGGGATTCCCCGAGATCCGCCTGATATCTCATATAATATGTTTTGCCTTGACTCACAGTGCCATGATAAAAGAACGGATGGGCAAGCGGATTTGATTACGCCCCTGCTGGCCAAGACTCCTGGAGGTATGAATGCTATTCCTTCCGCGCCTAAAGTGAGCGTCCTCATGATCACTTACAATCATGAGCGTTTTATCAAACAAGCGATAGAAAGCGTGCTGATGCAGAAAGCGGACTTCGAGTATGAGCTCGTCATCGGTGAAGATTGTTCCACGGACGGAACCCGTGAGATCGTGCTTTGGTTTCAGCGGAGATATCCGGACCGTATCAGACTATTTCTGCGCGAAAGGAACCTTGGCCCGAATGAGAATTTCATCCTAACACTGCAAGCCTGTCGAGGGCAATACGTCGCCAGCCTAGAAGGTGATGACTACTGGACTTCTCCTCACAAGTTGCAGAAGCAGGCCGATTTTTTGGATGCTCATCCTGATTTCTCAACCTGCTTTCACGCAATCAGACGTACCTCTGACGAACCGAACATACAGTCTAGAGTCTATCGAGGTCCTCGAAAGAATGTGTTCACTCTGGAAGATATCGTGGTTCACAACTTCATCTCTACACCCTCCGTCATGTTCCGGAACGGCCTGATCGGAGAAATTCCGGATTGGTTTCGCTCAGTGGGAGCACTTGACTGGCCGATGAATATTCTCAATGCGCGGCACGGCAAGATTGGATTCATCAATGAGACGATGAGCGTCTATCGGGAGCACGGTGCTGGACTTTGGCATTCGATGAAGTACATGGTTTGGGTCCCGGAATTCATCCGAATCCTCGAGCTGATCAATGCTGAATTGGACTTTCGCTATGATAAGACGATAAGGAGTGCCTTGTGTGCATGGCATTTCCGGCTTGCACTGCATTTGGCCCTGCGCAGGAATCTTGCAGAGGCAATGAAATCTGCCAGAATGGGCGCTATCGAGTATTGCCGGAGCAGGAAATTCCCTACTGAAGCAGTACGCTATTTCATCACCGAGTATGGGATGGGAGAATGGTTGAAGCAGAGAGATTGAAGTGAGCAGTTTAATGAGGTCATCGTTGGTCTTCGCCATCGGATTTGCGTTTCTTGTAAGCTATCTGGTTGCCGTCAACAGAGGTTTTGACCCTCCTCTCTTGGCGTTCTGGCTATCCATTTTGCTCCTTTGCGTCGTTCCTATCTACCAGCTCAGCAAGTCTGATGTTGTGGCCGGATCTTGGGAGAAGATTATCCTGATTGAGCTCGTCATGATGACGCTTGCCTTCCGGCTCATATGGGTTCTACCGTTCTCGAGCAGTCTGCGAGATATCGATCCTCATTATGACTACGGCGCTGCAAAGCTGATTATGGACTATGGCTGGTCCAGATCGCTGGAATTGCCATTGTTAGGGAAGACCAGAGCTCACTTGGAATGGCCTTTGCTGCACATCTTGGCCGTGCAAGTATCGAACATAACGGGGATCGATCTGTTTCAGTTGGTCAGCTACTTACCTCTGATCTACGGCCCCTTTTCGCTACCACTTTTCTATCTGTTTGCGAAAACCACCTACTCCGACACTAGGATGGGCCTCCTTGCGAGCTACGGGATGTCAGCTCTCTACGAGTATGTGGTCTGGGATTCCAAATTCGTAAGAGAGTCTCTGGCGACCGGCATATTTTGGCTTGTGCTCTTTGCTTCGCTGAAGGCCGTGAAGTCAAGGAAACCTGGATTTGGTGTCTTTGCTATCGTGGGAGCAGTCTCATTGGTCTTCTGCCATAACCTTACAACCGTGATGCTGGTTCTGTTTGGGGCTTCAGCGCTAGTAGTTGGCTGGTCCTCCCGAAGTAGGTTATTGAGGTACTTCTTCCCTGGGCTCGAAACACAAAAAGAGAGGCGGACAAATCCGGCCCTGCTTTTCGTTGTGTTGATTGTAGTGACAATGGTTGCACAGTGGGCGTACGCGGGATATTGGGCGTTGGATTGGATCATAGGTATTGTGGATGAGCTTCAGTGGAGCGGGTTCGGGGGGACCTATGCCTTTGGAGTGATGTCACCGCGCATAGCGATCTCCTTGTATGGCAATGCGGCGTTCTTGCTCATCGTGGGATGCATCTTACTGTTCCACGTGCGTCGCCAGACATGCACGAATTTGATCAGTGACCTCGAGTCGGGGATTTGGGGCTTCCTCGTGGTGGGAGTCTGTCTGCTTGTGGCCCGTGTGCAGGTTCTTTCCGAATACTTGGAAGTCACGCGACTGCAGAAGTTCGGGTGGCCCTTCATCTTGATAGTGACAGCGCACGTACTTTCGAGAAACAAGAGGAGGATGTATCTCGTTCTTTTCACACTGTTTGTCATCTTGCAGATATTCACGATTCCGCCCCACTACTACACCCGCTCGATCAGCCCGGATTACACCTCTGGAAGATTTAGAGGGTATTATTTGGCAGAGGAATACGCGGCGGTGGATTGGTTCAATTCTTCAGACAAAGTAGTCGGCGACCTCGTTGTGTTCGAATTGCTCGGCGGGCTGAAACAGGTTCATGTGGTCGATGCGCGCACCTTCCTCAGTGATGATCAGCTGCATCTTCCTCCCGGCTACCTGTTCTTCTACCGAATGGAGGACTCTCAGAACTTGTTGACTGTAATGCCTATAGAGGTTACTAAGGTTGTGACTATTCGGCCTGAAACACTTGACGCTGTCGCAAATAGATATTACGACAATACACAGGTGATCGTATTCGGCTCCTTCTGAAGGAACTCCTAAGCCCTTCCAGGAAGTTGGGGATTCGTGAATATCATGGCCGCAATTGTCGTCTCAGAGTGTTGCCTTGCTGCTCAGGGCCCCGACGGGTATGGGAGACTAGACACTCTCTTAGAGGCTTGGAGCGCGCCTCCCGTTAATCTCGTTATGATATGATTTGGCAAGGTGTTCTTTGTGAAAGGTGTCATTCTGGCTGCCGGTGAGGGTACGAGGATGCAGAGCGTCACGTACGGGGCTTTTCCGAAGGAGCTCCTTCCCATAGGAAATGTTCCGACGATTCGCTTTCCGATAGAGGCTATGAGGCTTGCTCACGTGAGGAACATACTGGTGGTCATAGCGCGGCAGACGAAGCATGGCATAATCGACGGTCTTGAGGGCGGCAAGAAGTTCGATACTAGCATCTGCTACGTCGTCCAGGAGAGGAACCTGACAGGCTCAAGGGGGATGGGTCAAGCTATCCTGTCGACGAAGGATTGGATAGAAGAGGGTCAAGATCTGGTGGTAGCCTGTGGAGATTCCATACTCTGTGATTTCGGGTTGAGCAATCCTCTGGACTGTCTGAAACCGCTCTTGAAGATCCATTCATCATCTAATGCACTCGCTACTGTCCTCGCTTATCCCAGCAGAGCCAGTCCTGCCAGGTTCGGTATTGTTAGGTTTGCGAGCCTTCGCGAGGACGGAGTGACCCCATACGGAGAATTGGATGATCTGGTCGAGAAGCCAGATCTCGCCCGCGTCAGAGATTACCAACTTAGAGGATACTACTTCGTGATAGCAGGGTACTACGTTTTCAAATCAAAGATCTTCCAGTACATTGAGAAAACGGAGCCAGATGCAAACAATGAGGTGCAGATTACAGATGCCATCTCGTTGGCGTTGAAGAAAGAAAAGGTCGTGGCAGTCGTTCACGGGAGATTCGAACATGAATGCATTTGCCCATTCGATTACTGGGACGTGGGAATCCCTGAGGAGTACAAGGCAGCGAACAAGAGAGTCTTGGAAGCAAACCTCGAATCTTTCATGATTTGAGGGTAATCCAAGCCCGATCATGCGAGAGGTAGTTCATTTCGCTGGTCAGGTTCGTTGAGCAAACCCTTCAAGTGGAAGAAGGTAGAGGATACAGAGACATTCTGCGAATGCTAAGGGGTCTTGATTGTGTTTGCGAAATGTGCCGATGATCGGTAGCCAGGGAAAGCAATTGGAGAAGCGCAAAATCATCATCCTCGGCTTAGGTTACGTAGGGCTGACAATGGCCGCGTGTCTGGTCACTCGGGGGTTTAAAACGATAGGAGTAGACATGGACAGCGAAAAGGTCGCCGCGTTGTCCGCCAAGAATTGCCCGATACAGGAGCCGGGTCTGAAGGAATTGATAGCAGAAGGACTTGCCACTGGGGCACTTGAATTGACCCAAGATCTGGGGGAAGCTGCAGAAGGCTCGCAGATCACTTTCGTCTCAGTCGGAACACCAAGCGAACCATCGGGCTCGATAAACTTGGAACAGATCAGATCCGCGTCTGAGTCTGTCGGGGCAGCCCTCAAGAAAATCGATGGATATCATCTCCTGGTTGTACGATCTACCGTAACTCCAGGAACAACTGGACAAATGGTGAGACGTATCATTGAGAGAAGATCCGGCAGATCTTGCGGAGAGGACTTTGGGCTTTGTGCAAACCCTGAATTCATGAAAGAGGGAGCGGCCGTGCAAGACATGCTGAAACCGGACAGAATAGTCATAGGCGAATATGACGCGAAATCAGGGAACACGCTCGAGGGATTCTACAGGGAGATGTACTCAGACTCGATGCCGGCATTAATTAGAACGAGTCTGGCGAACGCTGAGCTAATCAAATACTCTAACAATGCGTTTCTCGCAACAAAGATCAGTTTCATGAATTCAATCGCGAATCTGTGTGAGAGGATACCTGAGAGCGACGTTGACGTAGTTGCGAAGGGCATTGGTCTGGATCCTAGGATCGGCCCTTTGTTCCTGAGAGCGGGTCTGGGCTGGGGAGGAAGCTGCCTTCCGAAGGACTCCAAGGCATTTCTTGCCTTTGGTAGAAGTCTAGGCGTCGATCTCCCAATAGTGCACGCCGCTCTGGAAATCAACGAGATTCAGCCTTTATCAGCCTTAGACAAAGCGAGAAAGGCACTGGGTGGACTCCGTGGCAAGCGGATAGCTGTTCTTGGATTATCATTCAAGCCAGAGACTGACGATGTCAGGGAGGCCATATCAATAAGAATCATTGACGAGCTCTTGCGCGAGGCCAGCGAGATTTCGGTCTACGACCCTGCCGTCACAGAGACCACAAGAAGGAATCTAAGTGGGAGAGTGGATTTCGCAGCCTCAGCCGAAGAATGCATCGACGGAGCCGACTGTTGCATCATCGCAACAGAATGGGATGAGTTCAAAAGATTGCGGGCCGAGGATTTCAAAAGAAGGATGCGCAGGCCAGTAATAATTGATGGAAGACGAATCTACAATCCGCGGGAATTCGAGGCGAATACAGAATACTATGGCGTTGGTCTAGGGAGAACTGATGGCGGTGACCTAGGGGCGTAGAGCCATGGCTATCAAGAGTATCCTTGTCACTGGAAGTAGCGGCACGATAGGGACCAGACTGTGCGAGAAACTGCTAGCTAGTGGCTACCAGCTCACCGGATTTGACTTGAGGCCAAACAAGTGGATCGAAGAAGTTGACGGGTTGACTGTCATTGGTGATCTGCTCAACGTGTCGACACTGGAACGGCTGCACGGTGACTTTGATCTCATAATTCATCTTGCAGCAAATGCAAGAGTCTACGATACCGTCGTTGATCCGAGTTTGGCAAAAGATAACGTGGACATGGTCTTTCATATTCTGGAGTTCGCAAGGCGCAAAAAGATACCCAAAATAGTCTTCGCTTCGAGCAGGGAAGTCTACGGAGATGCAGTCTTATCTCCGACACCCGAGAGCGCGGCTCATGAAAGAATCTGTAAGAGCCCATATGCAGCATCTAAGATTGCTGGAGAAGCCCTTGTACAAGCCTACAATCGATGCTTCGGAGTCAGTTACATCGTGCTGCGGTTCTCGAACGTGTATGGCATGTATGACGAGAGTGACCGAGTTGTTCCACTGTTCATCCGGCTGACCAAGTCCCACAAATCTCTGATCGTCTTTGGGAAAGATAAGCTGCTGGACTTCACATACATCGACGATACCGTGAGCGGGATACTCAAATGCATAGAAAGATTTGATAAAGTGAAGAACGATACATTCAATATCGCGTCGGGGACAGGGATTTCGATTTCAGAAGCGGCTCGTCTGATCAAGGTGTACAGTCATGCTCGCAACAAGATAGTGGTCAAAGGCAGCAGAACCGGCGAGGTTGTCAAGTTCGTCGGAGACATTTCGAAGGCGTGCAGAAGACTCGGCTTTGAACCGCGCACAGAAATCCGCGAGGGGCTTGAGAGAACGGTCAATTGGTATTCAACGCACTTGTGCTCTCTATGAGGATCGGAATGTTCTGCCCCCGGCATCCCCCTATGCGGGTGGACTTGAAACCGGGGTCAAGGAGATCAGCAAGAGACTGAATTGGAGTATTATTAGGTGGCCTTGCGGAGGTTGCGGATGTCCTAGTCCTAACCCTTGTTCTATGTGCGCATCAAGAGGACAGTAGACAACGTCATCATCCTTGGTGCTCCGCGATCACGGACTGTGCCGGAGTTTCTCCTGAGGGATCGAGAGGGATCTCTCCATGCTGCACAAAGAACGTCTCATCGTCTGGTAACTACTAGTGTAGTCTGAAGTGTGAAGTCGAAGACTATCACTGAATGAGCCGGAAACGTGTACGAGAATGTCGACGTAGCTTGTGATGCTGCTTGATCCATGCGCGAGATTGAGTTGGCAATGGTATTTGGGTTGGAAAGATCTATCGTGACCCCGTTGATCCCTACTGTGGTCGAGCTGTAGCTCTCTGAATTTAGGATGTATGTCTTTACAGTGGAAACATGAGCGTCTACCGCCACACTTGCGGTTACGTCCAAAGTCAGTTGCTTGTTCACAACCATGATGAAGATATGGCTGTTGCTCGCGGAGGCCCAGATGCTGAGATGCTCATCGTCCGCGGTGGATGTTCCAAGCCAATAGTCGCCCCACCATTGCCTATAGAGAAGGAAAGCATAGTACTGTGCTCTTACCTGATCAATTAAGTAAGGACTCTCGGTGTGAGAGAACAACGCATCCTTGAAGGTGCTCCAGTTCGGGCTGGTCAGTGCCCAGTAGCAAAGAAGGTCGATCCCAGATCTGCCAAACCTTCCGATAGTGTCGGCAAGCCACAGCGCCGTGCTCATACTGTCAGTCGTTGGGTTGGTTGCTGATGTGAGACCGTAAGAAGGCCCCCATTCCGTCACGCCGACCAACCCGTTCGGGACATATCTGTCTCTCATATCCAAAAGTCGCGGAGCCACTTGTTCAATCCAGTGGATTCCTGCCGATGGTTGGTTCGGAGCATCAAATCGTAAGAGATTCTGTATCGTAGGGTAGTCGTCTCTGGATGGGTCAAGGCTTTCGCCGCCCAAGGGATAATGATGCTCTCCTAGAATGAAAATGTCCTTACCGTATTGCTCAACGAAGGATTCCGCTACCGACGGCAAGTATCCAGCAAACTCAGCTGCACTGAATCTGATCGTGGGGTCCACATTCTTCATGGCGGTTACGTACCTGCCGAATTGATTCGAGTATTCAGCGATGGATTTCGGCTCATTCCCCATGCTCCAGTATGTTACGTTGTAGCCCCGCTCCACGTTGACATATTTGACTAGGTCTGCCCAAAGATCGGGTTGATCGATGTACATGTCTACTTGGATGAACGGTTCAGCTCCAACGCTCCTGCAGAACCTGATGTAATTATCTATGACCGTTGGACTGATGGAGGCATCATACCCCGGCGGAGCCTTCCACCAGCTATACCTGCCGGATCTGTCCCAATAGACTTTGGTGTCTCCTGCGGGGAATCTGATCAAGTTGGGTCGTAGGAGTCTTGTCAGTGCTACAAATCTGGCATCAGCGTTTAATAATGGAATGCTCCAGATTTGCAGATTGACAGAGAAAAATAGGGGGCCAATCTCCCTAGTAGGATGTGCCGGATCGACTTCCAATTGCAATGTGGCTTGCAAGGAACCTGTACTCGCGTTTGCGTTGTGTGGCAACTGTGCTAGCCCTATCATGAGCACGAAGGCGATCGGTACCACATATCGCCAAGCAGCGTGAGTTGGATTTGCCATCTATGGTCGTGGACTGACGACGCAGTTTGTCGCACTAAGGCCACTGTAACTGGGCTTGCCATCGATGAGTGACGAGGCATTGAAATGCGCCGGTTGAATTGTCCAGTGAACGAACTCGATCATTCGGCATCTACCGAACAGTGTAACCGAAAACAACAGTCACTGGTGACAACGACCGGATGTGAACACTGTCTGATCGAGCAAATGACCTACGGGGTTCTCGTTAGTAACAGTGTGATGTTGATCGCGAAACTTCGATGCGGCTGGGACACATACGGAAAAATCAGTGGAGATGAAGCTTTCGTGGAGCAAACGGATTCAGCGGGTCAGTCGATGCCACCACCACTTGTTGTTCTTGTACCATTCAATCGGAGAATAGCTATACAGTTCGATCTTGATGAGAGTCTACTGTTGCCGGTGAAGATGCAGGATCTTGACCGGGTCGCTAGAAGGCCAAGGGATTCGTCTCTCAATGTCGGAAAGGCTGAAAAGGAACTGGGCATGGAACTATTCGGAGTGGGCCGCGGCCTAGAGCAAATGGCAAGGAGTGAGCCGTGAAAGGCCCAGTCCTAGACGGAGCGCCGGAACGCGACTGATGCCCCTAACGCAAACGGGGCCTAAGCAACTCATACCCATCGCAAACAAGCCCATGTCACTCTACACGATCGAGGCGCTCAAACGACTCATAGCGCTCTTTTTCTTGGAACGGAGGTCTTTATCAGCCGACAAGCGAATTTTGGGACAAATATGTGGTGCAAACACGCCCAAGCTCGGACTTGATCGTTCGCATCGTTGACGGTGCAATATTGCAACCGACACAGACGCATTCCCACTCGGCAAATCTTCAGGGTTCTTTAGGAAAGCTGGCCGCATCTTCCCTGTCGAGGGCTCTCGGCGCCTGAATGCACGAAGAGCAATGAAGACCGCAACCACTCCGAGCAGGGCCAAAGAACAGGTCCAAAGGACACCGGTCAACGTAGGATCTGATTCCTGGCGGGTGGGTTCTCGTGGCAGATCGTTGGCCTGCTTCGCCCACTCAATAGCCGCTGTGTAGTTGCCTTGGTCAAGGCTCTCGTATGCTTGTGATAACAGGACGAGCTGCCATTTGGAAAGGTAACCTTGTGAGCTCAGTATCTCTTGTCTGACAGAATTGACGAATGTCTCGGCACGCGTGTATTTATCTTCCTCTTGCAAGGCTAATGTGCGCAATTGTTCCACTCTGTCAAGCTTGTGCAATACGAGTTCGTAATGCTTCGCTGTCAGGTTACTCTGCATCGAGGCGACTATGTCATCGATTTCTCTGACATGCTCTCTGCTAAGCGGACTGTGAAACGCAGTCGTTTTGAGCTCGTCTGAGATTTGTAGCGCTTGCTCGAATTCCGACTCAGCCAGTTTCTCTAGTTGTGATATAGTTACAGGCGCGTCCAAATAGAAGTATGCCGTCTTGTTCGAACGAATCTCGATTGTAAGAGAGTGCTGATCATTGTTCCATGTGGAGACACAGTCAATGCATCTAGGCACCGTCGATTGAAAAACAGCGGGCACGGATACCTCGATCGTTCCAGGGGAATTTGTGGAGGCTCTCAGCTGAAATCGGGGTGTGTTGTTGTACGTGAATGTCACGTTATCGGCCGCAAAACTCGAGGGGAAGATTCGGGTCATCGTGCTCGTCAGGAAGGGTGAGCCCTGTCCATGCCCGTCGATCAGATGAGGGTCCGCATCGGTTTCTGCGAGACTCCAGTACGCCCAACCGAGGGCGTATCGGTCAAACAGCTCGAGCGTAACGGCTAGGCTGTGGAGCGTCTCTATGTCCGCGAGGTCTATGCTCAGTCCTCCGAATTCTCCGATCCAAAGTGGAATCTTCCACGTACTCACGGTGAGGTTGTACAACTGCTGAGCGACATTGTTGAGGTACTCGGCCGAGCCACTGACGTAGAAGTGCGGTGAAAACGCGAGATTCATCCCTTTGGGTCTCAGGGCGATGTGTTCCCCAAGAATGCACACGCCTTCTGTCGGTTCAAAGAAGATAATGTGTCTATCATCCACGCTTCGAATACCTGAGATCAACTTCGAATAGAGCTCATTCAAAATGGGCGCGAAGTCCTGCCACATGATGGTGCCGCCGTAGGGTTCGTTAAGCAAGTCATAGCCAGCAACCGCGCTTCTGTCTTTGAGCAGAGAGGCTAGTGTCTCCCAGGTCTTAACCAACTCCTGCTGCAGAGCTGAATTGCGCCAGAACACGGCGGCAGCTCGATCTGAGGTCTTGAGTCTGGGCACGACCCACGTGGGGAAACCATCCATTTTGAGCTGGTGCATGTCGACCACGACATACATTCCGTTCTCTGCTGCGAGATCCACGATATTCTTGATAGCGTCCAGATACGCAGCACTGAATCTTCCAGACGATGGTTCGAGTTCAGCCCATGAGACTGGAAGCCGGATTACGTTGAATCCCATCGACCTCGCTTCATCAAGATACGCGCTGTATCTCGATAGTGCCGGACCTGAACGCCCGAGCTGCGGCACGTTTACTCCTCGGAGAATCACGATTGCGTCGTCCTCTCTGGCAATCGAAGACCCGTCGACGTGGAGCCACTGAAGATCGTTTTCAGTCGCAGTTGGAGCAGAGACTGCACTCGCTGCGGGTGCAATTACCAAGAGTAATAGGAAGGAAGCGCTGATTAGGACTTGGAACGACAACCGAGAGCGACTAGGAAAATCGGTGATTGACATTGCAGACCGAACCTGCTCTTTCCAGAAAAGCACCGAGCCTTCGCGCCTTTTCCGCCATTGCCTATGGGGTCGTCCATGGGTCGGCTCTTTATGTCTTCCTGACATTCGCCATGGCCGCTAATGGTCTTGAGTTCTTCTATTTCTACCCGCGGGAGGCGCAGACCATGCTTCGACCATTCGGTCTGTTGGCTATTGTGTGGCTTGTTGCGGCCGGGTTCTCGGTCCTTGGGTTGATCGCTCTTGGTTTGCGAGCTGACCGCGTTGGCAGAAGAGTCACGCGTAGGCAATTGTGGGCGGTGATCTTGGGCGTCTCAATCGCGTTGATTCTGATTCTCGTTGAAGCGATTCTCTTTCAGTATCCCGTTCCGTTCTGGTGGATAGGCAC
>Ga0315279_10004151_pt1 | contig 19610 bp, 19 predicted proteins | sample YL17G06_20_MG_FD_203694 | JGI IMG/M metagenome (GOLD analysis project Ga0315279, IMG submission 203694) | Sediment microbial communities from Yellowstone Lake, YNP, Wyoming, USA - YL17G06_20 | ecosystem: Environmental > Aquatic > Freshwater > Lake > Sediment | place: USA: Wyoming | collected... | reverse complement strand
AACCGGAAGGCGCGGGCGATTTTGGAGGCCGCCGCTCAGGCCGAGAACGAATCCACTGTTGCGGACGAGGTTACTTCCGCGCATTCTTATCAAGCCATTTCTTGAGCTCGTCCTTGAACTGCGCTTTCAGGATGCAGTCCAAATGGCCCGCGCCCTCGATCACTACGACGGGCCAGTCTTTGCGGACCTGGGTAAGCGGCGTCACATAAAGGTTCTTGACGGGGTCGCGGTCTCCAACCAGGACAGTCACGGGGATCTTGATTCCTTTCAGCTCCTCTTCAGTCACAGCCAGTCTGCCGATGCTGCGAATCAAGGCCGCTGGCGCGGCGCCTCCCTCCCGGGCGCCAAGTTTCTCCCAGAACCCCTGTAGAAAACTCCCCTCGCGCAACCAGCCCATGCCCCCCAGCGCGCCGGACAGCACGCGTTCGGGGTGGACGACCATGAGTTTCATGGCAATCATCCCGCCCATCGAATAGCCGGCGATATGCGCCTTTTCGATCTTCAGGTGGTCCATGAGCCGGATCACGTCCTCGGCCATCTTGACTCCGTAGGCGTCCTCTTCCTTGGGCTTGCCAGAGCGCCCGTGGCCGCGCACGTCCAGTGCCACAACTTGGTTGTGCTCGGCCAGCATCTTCACGATACCAGGCAGTTGCCAATTCATCGTGGCGCTGGAGAACAGGCCATGAATCAGCACCACCGGTTCGCCCTTCCCGCTCACGCAATAGGCGATGGGGACGCCCCCGGAGTCGAACGTGGATTTCTCAGTCCCCCGCGCCTGGCCGACCAAGAGGGGCACGAGAAGAATGGCTGCGATTACGGGGAACTTCATTCGCATCCGTTCCCCCTCTCCCCCGTGGGGAGAGGGCCGACGTGAGCGAAGCGAACGCGGGGTGAGGGGGCGATGACCAGCGTGGAGTGGCCCCCTCACCCGGCGCTGAAGCGCCACCCTCTCCCCGCAGGGGAGAGGGCGAACGATTACCTTCATTCCGATGGGTCCTTCCGGCATGTTGAAGACATCCTCACGCAAGTGTTTGATTCCCCGACAAAATGCGCGCCTTGCGCCTTGTTGACGTTTACACGCAGCTAACGGGCCAAAGGGGTGGCGTCTCTATTTTTGGTCGGTCTTGACGGCAAAGCCCAGCGCTTTCACTTCTTTGCCGTCCGGGAGAGCGTACGGCTTGTCGCTGAAGTTCACAGTGATTTCCGTGCCGGAGCTCCAGCGGGTGCATTGCACGGCATGGTCGGGGGTCAGGAACTCGTGGGACAGCATCGCGTCATAGCCGATCTTGCGCACAAGCGGACAGATGTTGGCGTAGCTCTGGACGAAGCGCGGTTTCTCCTTGGCCCAGTATTCCTTGTTGAACATGTACATTGGCGGCGTGCCGTACAGGATATTGAACAGATCGCGCCTGTCCCAGACCTCCGGCGCCTTGTTGTTATAGTCGCCCCAGTACCACTGCGCCACGGTGCAATCATGGTACACGAGTTCCCACAGCGGAACGCGGTAGAAATGCCCCACCTGGAACTTGAGGAACTGCGGCGTCGGCGTCTTGTATTTCAGCATGTCCCGCCCGGAATCGGGCAAGCGGTAAGGGCCCAGGCTCAACATGCCCTCGTAGTAATGAACATAAGGCACCGAGGGGTCTATCCCGGTCTCGGTGCCAACGACCAGCTTCATGTCCTTCGCACAGAACTCCAGCAGCGCCATTTTGTACTTGCGGTCTTCGCTGCGCGTCAACGGATGGGCGGGGTTGTAACATTCGCGAAACGGGGACGCGGTGGTGGTGTCAATGAAACGGCAGGTGTATGAGTGCGTCTTCAGGTCTTCAGGAATCTGCTTCTGGGCGCGCGCCAGGCCGCGAGGCGAGCAAATCACCCCTCCGGGAATGACGGTCATAGTGCCGTCCTTGTTTTTCTGGTGGTGAGCCCAGCCTCGCATCCAGTCGCCATTGGGCAGCCAAACCAGGTCATCCGGCCAACCTTCCCTTAGCATCCACTTCGGCGAATCCGCCGGCCACACGTCCTGGTAGATGTCATAACGGCTGCTCAGGTAGCCGAGTTTGTTGATCTCCTCGAGCTCCGCGGGCTTGCCGCCGCTTGACCACAGCACATGCTCCATCCCCGCCGCCTTTAGTTCCTTGCACAGCGCGGCCTTGTCCATATCCCAGTTCCAGATGTTGGCCGCGCCGATGAGCAGATCTACATTGGGGTTCTCGGCCTTTTTCTGCTCCAGCGTCTTGAACAATCCCGCGGTCTTCGCATAATCGCGGTAGCGCTTGGCCTGGGCCACGTATCCGCCCCCGACGAAGAAGCAGTAGGTTATTTTGCGCGTGTAACTGAATTCTCCGCGAGACGCTTCCCAGAGCGGCCGGATGAAAAGCCCGCTCCCCGCCTGCCGGGCCATCTCGATGCGCGCGTCGTCGGGCGTTTCGAGGATGGCCATTATTCCGGCGCCGCTCCGCGGGTCCACGGCGCCGAACCACGGCATGCAGATGCCGTGGCCGCCGTAGGCAACCAAGTGCAGCGGCTCGATGGTCTCGTCGTCAGCCGGATAAATAATGCCTTCGTTCAGCGGCACAACCAGCCACGTTTCCTTCGCGGTAACGAACGGATGCGGGAACCCAAACAACTGCTTGAGCGGGCCCTTGCCTTCGAGCGTCACTGTCAGTTCCGGCTTGCCTGCGGCGAGCGTGATCGTGGCCTGCAACGCCAAATCGTCGGCCACGTTCCACAGCTCCAGCCGCGCCTGGGTCGCGCCGGCCAGCCGCGCCTCCTTGATGACTGCTTCGTCGCCGTAAGGTTTCTGTTCCCACACGCGGCCGCTTCGCTTGTCGGTGACGGCGAGCGTGCCGCGCGCGGTCTCCAGCCGGACCTCGATGGCGCCGTTTGCCAGATTCAGCGTCTTTTCCTTCATGTTCGCGCGCAGCGCCTCCGCGTTGCCCTCTTTGACCAGAAACGCATCGTCCAGCCACGCTGTCGCCGAGCCTGCGCCTGTCAGCCGGAACTGAATGCTCGCGCAGCCCGCGGGCACGACCAGTTTGCGCTTCAGTTCGCGCCAGTCGTGAGTGCCGCTGGTCTCGGTTTGGCCGTGCAGCCAGCCTATCGTCTTTCCATCCGCGCCGCGCGTGACGACACTGAGCTGCACCTTCTCGCTATTCTCGCACTTGAGCCAGCCGCCCAAAGTGAAGATGTCGCCCGGCTCAACAGGGATTTGCGTCTGCTGCGCGACGCTCCAGTCCTCTTTGCCGTCGTGGGACACTTTCAGCGAGCGCGCGCCGGCGTGCCTGACCTGCTCATCCAAGCCTGCGCTGCCTGCTCCCTGCGTGCGCGACCAGAACGCGCTCCAACCCGCGGGCGGCATGGCGGCGCCCGCCTCAAAACCTGGATTGGTGAGCAGGTTCTCCCCGGCCCAAACTGATGTCCAAGCGATTATTCCAGCCAGCACTGCGGCCCGTAGCATATGCAATACCCCCACTCTTGTGCAGTGCCGAGTTTACGCGCAAATCTAAAATCGAAAAACAAAAATCTAAAATGCGGTTCACTTCTTCTTCGGCTCCGCTTCGGCCTTGGTGGGCCCGGCTTCCTGCGCCTTGGCTGGTTCGTTCTCTTCCTCGAAGAAGAAATCCGCGGGGATGACTTCCTCTACCGCGTTCACGACTTTAACCACCAGGCTCTTGGACAGCGCCTTGCGGAACCAGGCATCTTCCAGTTTGCGCATCTTCTGCCCCAGCAAGCTGCGGAGGATTTCTTCGTGCAAAGCGCCCTCCAGCGGCGCCGGGCCGGCCACGCGCCGGCCCTCCAGCTTCACAAACGCATAGCTCGCCTTCAGGTCAAAGACCCGGCTGATCTGTCCCGGCTCCATGCCCCGCAAGATATTGGCCACTTCGGGGCTGTAGCCTTCAGGGTTGAAGTATGGATCGTTCTTGTCCACCATAATCAAACCGCCGCGGCCCTTGGTTTCCTCGTCGTCAGAATTGGCTTTAGCGACCTCCGCGAAATTCGCGGAATAGGCCTCAAGGTCATCATGCAGTCTCTTCGCCACCTCCTCAGCCTCTCTGCGCGCGGTCCGTTGCCCCGTCAACTTGTTGGTCGTGATGCCGTCAATACGGATGATGCGCACCATGACGCCGGCCGGCCGGGTGAAACGATTGATGTTCTCTTGGTAGTATTTCTTCACCTCGAATTCCCTGGGCTGTTCAATGACCGTGCCGAACTGGCCCCAGCGCCAATTCTCGGCCAACATGGACTCCCGGACGCGTTTTTCCACTTCCGTGGCGGTGATGCCTTTCGCGCTCAGCAAGCCTTGGCGTCTGAACAGATCGAGCGTCTCTTTCAGTTTTTTCTGGAAGGCAGGTTCGTCAACCTTGACGGCCGGATCAGCCTTGGCGTACTGGAGCATCAGGCGCTGCCGCACCACGCGCCGCAAAGAAGTGCGGAAGGCCTTGTTGTACTCATGCTCATAGAACTTCTGCGCATCTGCGTTCCACTGGCCGCTGGCCTCGAGCTGCGCCTTCCTGGATATCAGCAGGCTGATGACCTCGTCCTCTTCGACTTGGTGTTTGCTGATCGTTTCCGTGTTGACCTTGCAGACCACTTCGTCGTTCAGGCCCCACGGCGTGGCGTCGATCTCCAGGGCGCGCAGCGTGCCCGCAAGAGCCAGCGCGCCGCAAAGCGCCAGCCCCCGGCAGCCCAGGAAGAGCGAAGGCTTGTTCATCAATCAAGAGACGGCCCTGAGCCTTTCTTCTTCGTGCAAAAACGGCCGTCAAGCAAGGAATTGGCTCCGCTTGGGAATTGGGCGATTTGTCATGTTCAAGTCATTGACAACGGGCAAAAGGGCTGTAGCATAGCAGTGTCGTCAAACTAAAGTTTAACGGAGGGAGGAGTGTCATGGCCGAAGAAGGCGCAAGGACAGTTTCTTCTCGTGGCTCGTTCGTAATCGGGCTGGTATTGGGAGTTGGGCTTGGTTGCCTCTTTGGCTTCTTCCAGCACCAACGCTTCACGATGGAGCGAGCCAAACTGAAGGTCAATAACGAGATTCTCCAGAAGAGCCTGCTCGAGGCCAGAGGCGTGTTGGCGTCAGAGAAGGAAGCATCGTCCAAGAAGTAGCAATGCCTCCATCGCTGCTGCGCGCGTCAAGTGGCACGGCCATCTTGGCCGTGTGTTGCTTCTGCTTCCCCCACGGGCTGGAAGCCCGTGCCACTCAAGGCCAGGCCTGACCGGCTGGCGATCATTTCGCCGGCGCCGCCGGCGTTAGGTCCTTTGCCTCCACTTCCCTGGCCTTGATCGTCGCCTTCGAGCGCGTTTCCTGCAGTTCCACTTTGCTCCCAGTCTTCTCCAGGACGCCGAGCGACAAGTCAATGCACTCCTGCGCCTCGCGCGGCGTCATGGTGCCGACGGTTACCAGGTCTATCTCGCGCAGCGTCGTCCAGACGAAGTGGAAGGCCTGGAACGGCCGGAGCTGTCCCGCGGCCATGGGCTTGATGGTCATTACCGGCTTCTTGGCATCGCGGATGACGTGCGCGATCCAATCCACCTCCACCTGCATCAGAAAGCCCAGCGAATTGTAGAGTGAGATATACGTGGCCACGTCCAGGTTGGTTTCATCGGCGTAGATGATGCACTCCGGCATGTGCGTGCTCAGCCCCGGAATCATGCCGCGCTCGCGGATCATCCTGCACACCGGCGCCATCTGCCTGATTTCGCGCGTGCAGCGGTCCACCAGGCAGTCCGTGGTGCTCGTGTGCGGCATGCAGAACGTGGCGCCAAGGCGTTTCTCCTCGTCCAGGATTTTGGCCACTTCGCCCTGATCGAAACCCTTTGAGGGCGTCGCAGGCGAGATGGGCAGGGCCGGCGTGGAGACGACTATGAGCTTCTTGCCGGTGCGGTCCTCCGCCTCCTTGATGCCTTCGTGCATCAGCGGGCGCTGGATCAGGCCCATGATGGTATCCACGCCGCTGCGGAGGAAGACCTCGAGGATGTCCGCGACCTTCTTGCGGTCCATGCTGCTGTTGATCAGTTCATCCTTCGCCTTGCTGGTGTGGCTGAAGCCCAGGAACCAGTTCGTGCCGATGATCATGCGCGACAACGACATGCCGCCCACAGTGGTCCGCGGAAATTCCTTCATGCGCTCCCCCTTTTTCAGCCAAGGCGGCGCCCCGCCGCCCCTCAAGAGTGCGAGGAGCTTAATCGGCCAGGCTTGGGAATCAAGGGGGAAGTTTCCCTCTTTGGCTGTTCTCAACCCGCGCAGCGGGTACTCAGAACCTGTTGCGACCCCCTGTCTCCTGTGATATGCTAAGGAGGCAGTTGTTGGGAGAGGCGGCAGTGTCTGAGGCCCCGGAAATGTTATCAGTCAAAGGCACCTTCCAGAATGGCGTGGCCTGCCCGGCGGCGACAGTGCAAGGTCGCAATGGCGAGCCGGTGATCATTACCTTTATCAGAGAGGACGCCCGGGAAGCGCCTCGGCCGGCCGATGCCGCCGCCTGGGATCCCCTGTTCCGTTTAGTGACGGCATGCGGGGTGGATACTGGAATCCCTGACCTTGCGCATCAACACGACCATTACGTTCATGGTACGCCCAAGAAGGAATAACCATGCCGCCGGTCTTTGTTGACACGGTGGCTTGGGTCGCCCTCGTTAACACGAGGGACCAGCATCACACTCTCGCCACTGAGGTAATGGACGAACTTCGGAGCCAACAGGCATCCCTGGTTACAACTGAATTTGTCCTCCTGGAAGTTGCTGATGCCCTGTCAGAGCCAATGTGGCGCAGCAAGACAGTGGCTTTCATAAACGGGTTGCGGCAGTTGCCGATCCTCCAGATCATTCCATCCGACTCAATATTGTTCAATCAGGGCTGGAATCTGTACAGCCAGCGCCCTGATAAGAGTTGGAGCCTGACTGATTGCATCAGCTTTGCAGCCATGACGCAGGATCGCATAACCACCGCGTTTACGTCCGACCGCCCTTTTGAGCAAGCCGGTTTCTCGAAGCTGCTCTAGCTGCTGTCCGCGCGGCCGGAAGGAGTCCCAATGGATCAGGATGTCCCTCTTGCTCACTCGGTAACATTGCCCGCGCCGCCTGCCGCGCCAGTCCCGCAACTGCTCTCGCCTGAGTTCATGGCCAAGCTGGGCGCGCTGGGAGTGGTCAGCAGGAAAATCCTGGCGGGCAAGTTGCGCGGCGAACGGCGCAGCAGAAAACGCGGCGAGTCCCTCGAATTCGCGGACCACCGCCCCTACGCCCAAGGCGACGACCTGCGCCGCATTGACTGGAACCTCTACGCGCGCCTGGAGAAACTCTTCCTCAAGCTGTTCCTGGCCGAGGAGGACCTGAGCATCTACTTGCTCCTCGACGCCTCGCGCTCGATGGACTTCGGCTCCGTCAACAAGTTCGACTATGCCCGCAAGGTCGCCGCCGCGGTGGCTTACATCGGCATTAACAACCTCGACCGCGTGTCGCTCACGGTCAACGCCGGCGGCCGAGAGCACAACTTGTCGAACATCCGCGGCAAGAAGCAGGTCTTCCGGCTCTTCGATTTCCTCGCCAAAATCCAGCCGGACGGCAAGACCAACCTGCTGGAGGCCAGCCGGCGCTTCATCCTCCGCAACCGCAGACCCGGCGTGCTGCTGCTCATCTCCGATTTCCTCGACCCGGAGGGATTCGAGCCGCCCCTGAAAACGCTCAGCGCCGCGCGCATGGACCTGTTCGCCATCCACGTGCTGGCCAAAGAGGAGATCGAGCCGGTGCTGACCGGCGATTTCCTGCTCGTGGACAGCGAAACCGGAGACCGGCTCGACGTCACCGCGTCGCGCCGCCTGGCCGAGAACTATCAAAAGACCGTGCGCGGCTTCTGTGCCACGCTGCAGCAATTCTGTGCCACACGCGGCGGCGCGTACCTTTTCGCCTCGACCGAACTGCCCTTCGAAGCGCTGGTGCTCAACTACCTGCGCACGGCGGGCCTGGTCAGATAACCAACAACAAAATCCCAAACTACAAATCCGAAATCCAAAGGAAAGGGAGAAACATAAAAAAGCAAACTGCGCCGTCTAAAGCGCAATTGGCTTTTCGCCTTTTGTCCCTTTCCTCGGGATTTGGGTTTTGGGATTTAGGATTTTGCGGCCGCCAGCTTCATCTTCTCCAACCCGGTCTTGGCCACGCTCAGCGCGTCCTGCTTCCAGTATTCGCGGTTGAATAGCTCCAGCGACAACGCACCGCTGAAACCGATGGCGCGCAGGTCCTTGAAGAGCTGCGCCAGCGGGGCCACACCGTCGCCCGGGTAGACGCGCTTGCTATCGTCAAGCGCCGCCGGGCTGGGCGCCGCCGGGTAATCGTTCATGTGAAAAGCCGGCAGCATGGCGCCTTTGAGCTTCCTGATGCCGGCAAAGTCCGAGCCGCCTTTGTAGAGATGGAAAACATCCAGCAGAATGCAGGCCTGCGGCTTGCCGCACGCCGCGGCGATCTGCGTGGCGTCTTCGAGGCGGCCGAGTGTTTTCGCGTGGCCCCAGACCTCAAGCATAGGGACCACGCCGGTCTTGGCGCCCAGCTCCAGCAGCGCGCTGTACCGTGCGGCGGCCTTGTCAACCGGGATCACAACCCTGTCTACGCCGCAGGGCGGAGCGGCAATGTGTTTGCAGCCGAGCTGCGCCAGCATTTCCATGTTGCGCTGGGCCTCGGCGAGTCCCTTGGCGCGGCGTGCCTCGTCATCCACGGCCCAATGGAAGAAACCGATGACGTTCGGGACGAAGAGGCTCTTATCGGCGAGCAGCTTGCCCAGGTCCTTGAGCGAACCGCCGCCTTTCACGTAGGCGTCGAGTTCCCTGACCCAAGGCTCGATGGCGTCGTAGCCGGCCTTGGCGGCAATCTCGATTTCCTGAACCAGCGGCAGCTTCTGGCCGCTGATCGTGCTGGTGTTCAAGCTGTAGCGAAACGCATCCTTGGGCAGCTCCCCGCCTCGAGCGGATTCTCCTGTAGCCATAACCCCTCCTATCAATGCGGCCCCGCCGGCGATCAGCAGTTGCCGCCGCGGCCATGTCTTCTTCATCCAGTGATTCCCTTGCGAAGGAAAACGCCTTTCAGCTTCTTCGGTTTCCTGTCCCGCACGCTCATGGTACAGTAACCTGTTCACATGGCAACTGCGAGGAGCACACTGATGGCTGAGGGAACGGGCAAGCATGAAATCAAGATCGCTTACATCGGAGGCGGAAGCATCGGATGGGCGCGCGGCCTGATGTCCGATCTGGCGCTTTGTCCTGTTCTGACCGGGGAATTGGCGCTTTACGACATTGATCTTGCGGCGGCCAAGGAGAACGTGCGCCGCGCGGGGCTGGTCTTCGGCCACAAGGACGCCAAGACCATGTTCAAGACCGCAGCGCACGCAAAGCTCGAAACCGCGTTGAAGGGCGCCGACTTTGTCGTGATCTCCATCCAGCCCGGCCCAATCAGCATGTTCGCCAGCGACCTGGATATCCCGGCGCGCTACGGGATCATCCAGCCGGTTGGCGACACCACAGGCCCCGGCGGCATCAGCCGCGCGCTCCGCGCCATTCCCACCTATGAAGGCTTCGCACACCAGATCATGCGCTTCTGCCCCAAGGCCTGGGTGATCAACTACACCAACCCGATGACGCTGTGCACGGCCACGCTCTATGCCGCCGAACCGCGCATCAAGGCTTTCGGCTGCTGTCACGAGGTCTTCGGCGCGCAGCATTTGCTCGCCGAGCTGGTAAAGAAGCGCGGCTGGACTGAGACCTGCGCGCGCGAGGAGATCGTCCTCGACGTCAACGGCGTGAACCACTTTACCTTGGCCACCTCCGCGCGCTGGCGGGAGCACGACTTGTTCCAGGTTCTGCGCGAACACATCAGCCGCAAGAATTTCTTCGCTGACCAGACCGCCGCGGCGCGGGAGCGGAAGGCCAAGGGCCAGTGGTTCAGCCATTCGAGCTTGATTGCCTTTGACCTGTTCCGCCGCTTCGGCGCTTTGGGCACGGCTGGCGACAGGCACCTGGCCGAGTTCGTGCCGTGGTATCTGGCGAGCGAGGCGGAACTGCAGCGCTGGGGCGCGGTGCTGACGCCTTCCAGTTACCGCCTGGCGCGCGAGCGCGAAAGACGCAGCGCCCGCGCGCGCAGACAGAAAGTGGAAACGCTGCATGCCTCCGGTGAGGAAGGCGTAAGCATGATGAAGACGCTGTTGGGTGCCACCGGTCTCGGCTGTTTGAGACCGGTGCTTTTGGACACCAACTGCAACCTGCCTAACCGCGGCCAGGCGCCCGGCCTGCCTCTGGGCGCCGTGGTCGAGACTTATGTCTCGATGCGCCGCGACAGCGTGACGCCCAAGGTTGCCGCGCCCTTGCCGCCGGGCGCGAATGAACTGATGCGGCGCATAATCGCGGTGCAGAAGGCCACTCTGGAAGCAGGGCTGAAGCGCGACAAGGATTTGGCTTTCCAGGCGCTGCTCAACGACCCGCTGGTCCGCATCCCCACAGACAAAGCCTGGCGCATGTTTAACGAACTGCTCCAGGCCTGCAAGACGGCCCTGCCAGGCTGGCGACTGTGTTGACATGCCGGAGCGCGGTGCTAGAGTCGGGAACGCACGTACATCAGTGTTTGGGTTAGCGGGTTGCGGCGCCACAACTTGTGGCACGGTTAAGGGGAGGCGAGGTACAATGGCAAAACGTGTTCTGAATGTCGGCCTGGTGGGTGGCGGGGGCGGCGCGTTCATCGTCAATCCGCACCAGAAGGCCATTCATTTCGACGGCACACGCCGTGTGGTCTGCGGGGCGCTGCACGAAGACCCCGTCAAGGCGATGGAGTACGCTGAGAAGTGGGCATACCCCATCAAGGGCTACAAGAGCTATGATGAGATGATCGCCGACCAGAAGGGCAAGCCAGTCGGCGAACGGATAGACTACGCGCTCATCGTTACGCCGAACTTTGTCCACTTCGACCCGGCAATGAAGCTCATCAAAGCCGGCATCCCCGTTTTCTGCGAGAAGCCGCTCACCATCACGGCGGCCCAGGCCGTCCAACTTGCCAAGGCGGTGGACCAGCATAAGGTGCCCTTCGGCATCGCCCACACGTACCTTGGCCACTGGACAAGCCGCTTCGCCCGCTGGATCATCACCTCGGGCAAGCTCGGCGCGGTTCGCTGGGCGGACAGTTACTACCTGCAGGGCTGGCTGGCCACACGGCTCGAGACCACCGGCCAGCAGCAGGCCTCGTGGCGCACCGACCCCAAGAAGGCGGGCGCAAGCTGCTGCGGCGGCGACATCGGCACCCACGCTTTCATGCAGTTGCGCTTCGTGACCGGCCTGGAGGTCGTCAGCGTCCGCGGCATGATCGAAACCTACCTCAAGGGCCGGCAGCTCGACGACCACTTCACCACCTACTGTGAGCTGTCCAACGGGGGCAAGGCCTTGGTCCGCGCCAGCCAGATCTGCATCGGGCATAAGAACGATTTGGGCATCGAGGTGGCCTGCGAGAAAGGCAGCCTGGCCTGGCGGCAGGAGGATGCCGAACTCGTCACCCTGCGCCTGCCCAGCGGGGTTGAGCGGCAGTACTGGAGAGCGGCTGTGCCGGCCAAGGATGACTTCCTCGGCGACGTCCCTGCCGGTCTCCTGGGTGAGACCACCATTCCCAGCGGCCACGTGGAGGCCTTCCACGACGCCTTCGCCCGCCTGCACCGCTTCTTCGAGCAGGACGTGCGGGCCTACAACGAAGGCCAGCCGTTCAAATGCGACGGCACGCGTTACGCCAGCGTACACGACGGCGTCAAGCACATGAAGTTCATCGAGGCCGCGGTGAAGAGCGCCAAGGCCAACAGCAAGCCGGTGAAGATGTAGCCTGCATTGTTGTACTCCACTTCTCTCTGCGAGAGGGACATGGAGGAGGGGCCAGGGGCCTGTCCGGGTATTGGGCAGGCCCCTGTTGTATGGTCCGCTGAGGTGCAGGCATGAGCGCCAAGCCCACTGTTTACGTAGACGCGAACATACTGTCCATCCTTTTCTACCGTGGGCCAGATGAACGTACCATCGCAAGGCGGCTTACTACTCGGGACTGGTGGGCGGTGGAGCGTCCGTTGTTCCAAGTCTGGGGTTCACCGTTCCTTGTAACAGAGCTGTCGGGAGGGCAGTACGCCGGGCGAGAAAAGGCTGTCCCTGCGGCGACTCGCCTTCCCTATCTTGCCTTCACTGAATCAGTGAATCGTTCTCGTGAACTCTTACTTGACGAGGGCATTGTTCCTTTCAACAAGGCTGGCGATGCTCTTCACCTTGCATTTGCCACTGTCTACAAGGTAGACTATCTCCTGACGTGGAATCGGGCGCACTTGTCAAACGTGACCACGCAGGAGAAACTGAACGTGCTCTGCAAGCGCGAAGGCTGGCGACCACCGTTGGTTGTTTCTCCGGACACCATCCCGAAGGCAGCCTTGGGACAGGAGATTAGAAGACACCATGAAGGAACCAGACCCTGACCCTGATATGGACGAGAATCTGGCGCGTTGCCTTGCTGCGCGGCGCAGGTTGGAAAGGAAGTTCAAGACGTCCAAGGATTGGAGCGACTTTCTGTTCCGTCTGGAGAAGCAACCGCCCCTACCACCCAACGCAACGTTGAAGCAGATCCGGGCATGGGCGCATCCCTTCAAAGAGCAACAAGCTCAGGAACGCGCCGTCAGGACCCTGAAAGCGCAAGCAAGCAAGAAGGCGCGCCACGTTGTCAAGAACGGCAGGCCCAACCTCCGCCAAGCGGCACACAAGCGATAAATGCCGCGCTGGGCGAGAGCATTCGACCGAGAAACTGACATGGCGCACTGCAAAACTGAACTCGGTGACGATGATGAAGTCATGCGCCGTTGCCGCCGCGTTCGCGATGAATCTGACCGGCGCTTCAAGACCCTCGACGAGCAGTTCGCGTGGCTGACGAAACTGGAAAAGGAGGGCGGCCCGAGGCGCTACGTGAAACTGCCACTGCGGCGCAAGTCACGCGCCACTACCCGGTCGCCACGCGCCCCAATTCCCTCAGCAACTCATACGTATAGATCCCCGTTGAGTGCTGGTCGTTAAAGACGAGATTCAGCCCGTATTGCCCGACAGGGCGTGCTTCGAGCACCTTGACTTCCTTGGGCAGGTCCCCGTCGTTGATCATCTGCGCGCCCGTGATCTCATCGCGACAGCCGGCGCAGGGACAGGCCAGGCGCAACGCGCGGGCATCATAGGTCGTGACGGTCCCGTCGCCCCAGAGAATCTGGGGCGGCTCGCGGTCGTTGAGATGAACTTCACGCGGGGCTCTCAGCGCGCTGCTCTGCCCTGAATTGATGATCGAGATCTGCGCCGCCACGTTCCGCGCGGCCGCCTCAAAGGCCTTCGCTCCAGTGCTTTTGGGGTCGAGAATGAAGAGCGGCTGGCCCGCGTCGCCGCTCAAAACCATGCGCGGGTCAAGCGGGATCGAGCCCAGGAACGGCACTCCCAACTCGCGCGCCGTGCGTTCGCCGCCGCCCCGGCGGAAAATGTGGTGCTCGGTACCGCATTTCGGGCAGACGAAACCGGCCATGTTCTCGAGTATGCCCACGATGGGCACGTTCAACTTCTGGAACATGCGCAGCCCCTTGCGCGCGATGCGCAGGGCCACGTCCTGCGGCGTGCTGACGATCACGGCGCCGTTGAGCGGCGCGGACTGCGCCAGCGTGAGCTGCACGTCGCCCGTGCCCGGAGGGAGGTCCAGGAGAAGGTAATCGAGCTCGCCCCATTCGACTTCACTTAGGAACTGCATCAGAAGATGCGTGGCCATGGGTCCGCGCCAGATCATGGCTTCGTCAGGCGCAACCAGCATGCCCACGGAGATGGCCTTGATCCCATGCGACACGACCGGCTCCGCGCGTCCCTGCTCATTGGCGTGCAGGCGCTCGTTAGTGCCAAGCATGCTCGGAATGCTGGGGCCATAGATGTCCGCATCCAGAATGCCGACGCGCGCGCCCGTGGCGGCCAGAGCCAGCGCCAGGTTGACCGTGGCGGTGGACTTGCCCACCCCGCCCTTCCCCGAAGCAATGGCCACCACGTTCTTCACGCCGCGCAGCACGTCGGAGGGCGCAAAGCGCCGGCCGCGCGTGTTGGCGGACATCTCCACGCTGACGGCCGTTACCCCTGGCACGCCCGCGACGGCGCCGTAAGCCTGCTGCTTGAGCTGTTCCTTGACGGGGCAAGCCGGCGTGGTCAGTTCGATCACAAAGCCCACGGCCCCACCGCAAATCTTAAGATTCTTCACGAAACCCAGCGCGACGATGTCCTGACCCAGGTCCGGGTCGTGGACCTGCTTGAGTGCTTCGAGGACTGCTTCTTCAGTGACTGCCGGCATGTAGGTATTCCTTTAGTTAAACACGACCTCCCTTCCATGAAGCTAACATGGGAGGGAGAGACAGCCAATCTCCAAACGGCGGGTACGGGGGAGCCGGCTGTACCGCGGGCATCCTGCCTGCTCGTGGCCCTTTGGTCTGGTGCGCGAGGAAATGCAGGCTAGAAGCCTGCGCTACGCACAATTGCTTGGGAACGCTGCTCAGCGGCGGCCTTGGCGGAGAGAGGGCGAGGACCCACTATCTGTGGGCTCGCGGGAGTAACTTCTTCCCGAATAACCCCCTACGGGAGAGCGCGCTTCGTGCACTACAGGTGGTTGCACCTGGACGGCGGGAACATGACTTGCGGCGCGCGTGATTCGCTCCAGCGCTGGCGCGGAGTGTTCAGGTGGGAGCCTGTTCTCGACTGCCGGCAGCTTCGTGCTGGCGTGAGGAGGACTGGTGTTCGCTATGATGGGCCTCACCACCTTGCCCTTGCCCGGCGCTGGCACGGGCGATTGGGTTACTGGGGGCGCCGTACTGGTCCATTCGTGGCGCGGCGGCCTGGTCTTGTGCCCGCCAAGACTAGAGTGTCCGGGCTGCTGAGGAAACGGGAAATTATCACCGTGGTGATGGTGGAATGAGTCAAAATGGCGATGAACGTGCGGAAACGCAAAGAGATCCACGCCAAAGGCAAACATCGGCACATCGTAGTAGATTGGCACCGGGTACGACGAGTCAACGACATAGATGACGTTGTCCTCAGAGTCAAGCGGGGGGGCGGTTTGCTCCGTCTGTGACGTTTCCGGCTCCTTGGGCGCCGGCTCCTCAGGTGCGACTGCCCTGCTTGCGGCGTCAGGCGGCATCGCATATTGCCGGCGAAGCACTGCTTCGACTACGCGATCAGGCACTTTGGCGTCCATCAGCCTGGCGATGTCGGCTGCCTTCAGATCGCGCAAGTCCTCGGCATGGTGGTCTATGAACGCGATTATCACGTCTGTGCTCAAGTTCTTCTGAGCCAGCGTGATGATGTCATCCACGATGTCGGCTGAAACCCGGCTTGTAGCCAGGGCGAACAGGAGCGGGAAAACCAGTAGCAGACGTTTCATGGGCCACCTCCGGCACGCGGCCGCACCTCGCCATAGGTAAGGACGCTCGACACAGAGCTTTATTGCAGAAATCGCACTGCTGCAATGAGATTATTCCCAAGAGCAGCTCAAGCTGACAGGAGCTATTCTGCCGGCGCAACAGGTGCTTTGTCGGGAATCTTGGCGGGATCATCCTTGGGTTTTGCGGCAGGCTTCTCTTCAGCTTTGGGGGGAACCCCCGCTGGCGCTTCCTTCGCCGCGGGTTGGTCCTGCGGCTTGTCAACCGGCGGGGGGGCCGGAGCCGGCGCTTCGCCGCCGGTCTTGGGCTTGAACTTCGCCTTGCCCTTTTCAAGCAGTTTCCTGTAGCGGTCGAATTCGGACGGGTCGTCCTTCTCCATCTTCTTGAAGGCTTCTTCGTCAATCAGTTCGGCGCCGTTCGGCGTGACTGGCGTGGCCGTAGCCGGGGTTTGCGCCGTCTTGGCTTGCTCTTCTTTCTTAAGCCGCGCGCGCCGCTCTGCCTGCTCAAGGTCGTTGACCTTCTCGTTCAGCGCCTTGAACTCCTTTTGTGTTTGTTCCAGCATACTTGCAGCGCGGCCGCGCTTCTCCTCGAAGCCGGGGTACGAGTAGCCGTACTCATTGACCGCGGCCCAGGCGTCGCGGGCCTTTACCAACATGCGCTGGGCTTCCTGCAAATCCTCCAGGTTCTCGCTCTTGGCCTTCTCGGCAGCGTCAGTGTAGAGCACCCCCGCCTGCTCCATATCGTCAACCATCTTCTGCACGTTCTCGGGGAGTTTATGCACCACTTCCTTTGTCGTGCCGAACATCCGCTCCCAGCGTTTGGTGATGATCGGCCACTTCCAGACGGCAACTCCTACGCAAGCCAAGAAGAGCAGAATGCAGGCGCTCAATGCGATGGCCTTGGCCGGGTCGTGTTTCCGCGGTTGAACCGCCGCCGCGGGATCTTTGGCCCCGCCGCCGGGGGCGGAGGAACCCGTGGCTCTAGCGCCCGCACGCCGCGCCCCATTGAGTGTTGTTTTCGATGCAGGCCGAGTTACGGCCTTGTTGGCAGAGGCGTCCTTCTGGCCCGCCTTGTCCGCCGCGTCTTCCTTAGCTTCAGCCTTAGCTTCAGCCTTGGCTTCAGCCATGGCCTCGGGCTTTGCTTCTGTCATGGCATCGGGCTTGGTTTCGAGCTTGGCCTCGGGTTTTGATTCGGGCTTGGCCTCGGGCTTGGCATCTGTCACGGCATCGGGTTTGGTTTCGCGCTTGTCCTCGGGCTTAACCTCTGTCCCGGTTTCGGGCTTAGCCTCGGGCTTGGCCTCTGTCCCGGCTTCGGGCTTGGCTTCAGCCTTTGTCTCGGCCCCGCCTTGGGACTCGACCGGCTTGTCTTGCTTTCCCTCATTCCCGGCCTGCGGCGGCACGGAGGGGAGAGCTTCTTCTTTACTGTCGCTCATTGACGCCTTCTTTCACGCGGCGACGGGCGCTACGCCGGCCGCCGTCTCCCTATCCTCAGCCGTCTTGGTTCAACTGCCGCCTTTCTTCTTGCGTTTTGGCGCCGGTTCTTCTTCTTCCTCTTCCTCTTCCTCGTCCTCGTCTTCGTCGTCCTCTTCTTCCTCTTCCTCGTCTTCTTCCTCTTCGTCCAGGTCTTCGTCGTCGAGGTCCTCATCTTCGAGGTCCTCGTCGTCCCAGTCTTCTTCGTCGAGGTCCTCTTCCTCTTCTTCTTCCTCTTCTTCGTCCTCTTCTTCGTCCTCGCCCTCCTCCTCTTCCTCCTCCTCCTCTTCTTCCTCTTCCTCCTCCTCGGGGGTTTCCTCTTCGTCCTCTTCTTCCTTGCCCCGCCGCTTCTGCTTGCGCGCCAGTTCCGTCTCGCCCAGCCTGTGCGCAGGGCCACGCGATTCAACAGGCCTCTCGGAACCTGGTCCCGTTTTCCTTGTCAACGTCATGCGCCATGGCCTCCTATGTCTGAGTGGGTAGTCCTATTGGGGCAGGCCTAAGCCCTCTGCTCCTAGCTCTTGGCTCTTTGCTCTTGGCTCTTGGAAGCGGCCCCAAACGCGAAGTCCAAGAGCTAAGAGCCAAGAGCCAAGAGCCGCATGGCAACAGCCATTGACCGCCGCAGTACGGCGGGCCACCTTCCCCAATAAGACTACGCACCCCCTATGTCTTGTCCCAGTCGTTGGCCGGCAACGACGCTTTTCGACTACCGGACTTCAAGGCTGGCGTCAACTTAAAAGTGAAGGCAAAACAAAAAGCAATTGTTCAGCGCCCTTTCATAGGCAAGCGCCCGGCGGCAAAATACTACGGACGGCGTGGGCGGTACAAGCAGGTAGCCACTCCTAAATGAGGCAGAGCCTCAAACGCGGGCGGCGGCCGTTGCAACCTGACTCGCATGCGAGGGCCGCTCTTCCGTACGTACTCAGCCACGCCGTCCAGCCTCCTTTTCTCCCGGCTCGCCATAGAGTCAAGCTAATATGCAGGAATTCCATGAAACAAAGTAGAAAGGAAAAAGTCAAAAGGAAAAAGCGAACAGCCGGCTGCCCGGATGCCGTTGCTTTTGCCTTTTTACTTTTGCCTTTTTACTTGCAGTTCCCTCGCTTGACGCCAGCGGCCTTTGCCCTGAAAACGTTTGTATGCATCCAGAAAGCCTACGCGCCCTGCTGCGAAGAGTTCATGACGGCTCCTGTTCCATAGAGCACGCACTGGCGGAACTCGCCCATCTCCCCTATGCCGACCTGGGACCTGCCAAGGTTGACCACCACCGCGCGCTGCGCTGCGGTTTCGCCGAGGCCATCTTCGGCTCAGGCAAGCAGGTGCGCGACCTGGTGCGCATCATGGAGAACGCCTTGCGCGGCGCGCCCTGCATTCTGGCCACGCGCACGGACAAACGCCAGGCCGCGGCGCTGCTTAAGCGCTTCAGGGGCGCGGTCCACAACCCTTTGGCCCGGACCGTGCGCGTGGGCAAGCCGGCGTCGTGGCCCGGCGAAGCGGAGGTGGCGGTCATCACGGCCGGCACCAGCGACATCCCCGTTGCCGAAGAAGCCGTGGAGACGCTGCTGGCGTCCGGTTGCCGCGTACGCAAGCACTATGATGTGGGCGTGGCGGGACTCCACCGCGTGCTGGGCGTTTTGCCCGAGTTGCGGGGCGCGGCATGCATAATCTGCGCGGCGGGGATGGAAGGGGCGCTGCCGAGCGTCGTAGGCGGGCTGGTGCCTTGTCCCGTCATTGCGGTGCCCACCAGCGTGGGATACGGCAGCAGCCTGAACGGGCTGGCGGCCCTGCTGGCCATGCTGAATAGCTGCGCTTCGGGCGTCTGCGTGGTGAACATTGACAACGGTTTCGGCGCGGCCATGTGCGCGTTGCGGATGCTGAACCGGGAGAGGGGACTGACATTTTAGATTTTGGATTTTCGATTTTCGATTGAGCAGCAAACGCGGAGGCGCAAATCGTTCCTCGGGATCTTCATCGGAAGGTGCTAAGGAGGACAAGTTGTGAATGGCAATGGCAAGGCGGTCCTGAAGAAGATCGGCGAGTTTGGCGTAGTCCTCGTCGTGCGTTGCGAGACGGAGGAGGAAGCAGTCAACGGCATCCGCGCGGTGCTGGCCGGCGGGATAAAAGCAGTGGAGATAACTTTCACCGTGCCGGGCGCTCCCGGCGTGATCCGCCGTGTGAGGAAGGAACTGGGGGAAACGGTCCTCCTGGGAGCGGGCACGGTCCTGACGCCGGAACAAGCCGAGGACGCGGTGGATGCGGGCGCGCTGTACCTGATCGCGCCTAACAGCGATGAGAAAGTGATCGGGGCCGCCAAACGCCTGGGTGTGCCCATGATTCCAGGGGCCTTCACGCCCACGGAAGTGGTCAGGGCCTGGGACCTGGGCGCGGACGCGGTCAAGGTTTTTCCGGCCTCGCTGGGCGGCGCGGCCTACATCCGCGCGTTGCGCGCGCCGTTGCCACATATCCCGCTGGTTCCCACTGGCGGCGTGGACGAACGGACGGTGGGCGAGTTCCTGCGCGCCGGCGCGTTCGCGGTGGGCGCCGGCGGCGCGCTTTTCGACCGCAGGCGGCTGCAAGACAAGGATTACGCGGGGATGACCGAAGTGGCGAGACGCTTCATGGCCGCTCTAAACGAGGCGCGGGCGGGATGAAACCGCGGATGAACGTAAACCGCAGATAAACGCAGATCACGACAGATGAACGCAGATGAAGACGACAATTCT
>Ga0315279_10004150_pt1 | contig 19610 bp, 13 predicted proteins | sample YL17G06_20_MG_FD_203694 | JGI IMG/M metagenome (GOLD analysis project Ga0315279, IMG submission 203694) | Sediment microbial communities from Yellowstone Lake, YNP, Wyoming, USA - YL17G06_20 | ecosystem: Environmental > Aquatic > Freshwater > Lake > Sediment | place: USA: Wyoming | collected... | reverse complement strand
ACCATCTGCGGCAGGCAGACGATCTTGACAATATCCGCGCCTGTGTCGCGCATTGAGCGCCACTGCCGCAGAAGCTGTCCCAGTTCCGGCACGCCCGCGAAACTATGGAAACTGAGGATGAGCTTGGAGCTGCCCTTGTCGAACTTCCGCGGCAGCGAACGGGCCTCGATGTCCACGTACTTGACGCCGTTCCTCGCGGCGTGCAACAAGAACCCGAGACGTTCGTTGTCCGTGACGTGAGGGTTGCGTCCGCCTTCAAGGGGATGCCTATAGGTGACGGCCACGTTGGGGCCAAAGACCTTGAGCGCGCGCTCGAAGTTGGAAACGCTCAGGTCTGCGTAGGAATCCAGACGGAGTTCGATCAGGAACCCGGGCCGGTTTGCCAGGCCGCGGAACTCGGCGTCCTCCAGCATCTGGGCTATGGAGGTGTGATGTGAGGAGACGCAGATCTCAGCCATCAGATGGCCTCTTCCAGGACGATTGTTCCCACAATCACTTTGCCATCGCCGATGCGGCCGGTTCGCGCTCCTTCCACGATGGCCCGCTCAAGCTCCGCTACTGCCTCGTCCTGACAGTAAATTTCCAGCCGCACTTTGGGCAGAAAGGCCAGTTCGAACTGGCCGCTTTGGTACTGTTCGAGGTGGCTCTTCTGCCGTCCGTAGCCGCGGACCTCGGAAATCAGGACCTCCGCCACCCCGTCCTGCGGCAATCGTCCCAGGATGGACTCCAGCTTGAAGGGCTTGACGTAGGCGGTCAGTTTTTTCACAACGTCAGATTACACCTCCCAGCAAGGTCGTGCAAGCATCTTGAAAGCCACTCTGCACCAGAAGGGAAAATTCAGAAGTCAGTAGCGAGTAGCCCGCGGTCAAAGATGAGTGGATGGTGCGTGGCGGATCGTGGAGCGGCGCGCGGGGCGCGGGGCGCGAGGAGCGTGGTGCGGGGCTCCGGGGGGCAGGAAGCGGGTTGCTTTGAGGCCCGGATGGGCCGGCGCGTTAATAGCCGTGGCCGGAAGGCCACGGTACGGGAGCCACGCGACCATGACAAGCCCTGCTAAGGGCGACCGCAGACAGGCATTGGGCCGCCACGGTCGCCCTTGCCAGGGCTTCCTGCGGTTCGGGGGGCGACCTTTCCGGGCGCTCCCGCGCCCGGCTATTCACGCGGTGGCCCGTCCGGGCCTTGGCAAAGGTCTCAAAGAGGCGAGACCGGTGCCACGCGCCGAGAATTGACCTGGCTCTTGACGGTACAGGAGAACGAAGGACAATATGTTGGATCTCTTGCGGGGGTACCGGGAATGCAGGCAATGACGGCCCTGGAATTTAGACACCTCACGGAGCCAACTCGAATTGCCACATTGACGAAGCTGCGAGGGGCAGTTGAGCCTATTCTCGCCAACAATAATCTTCCGCATTTCACGAATCATGATGTTGCACACTCAGACAGGCTTGTTGGGCTTGTTGGGGATCTGGTCAGGCCGATACAGGAAACCGAGAAGCGGTTGTCCCCGCTAGAGTTGGAATTATTATCCCATCTTATTCACGCTCCGGTCGCGGAGTGACGGCCGAGGCTCTGTCGTGAACCTGCTGTTTGTTTGTGAGGCTTGGCACGTTCACAGGCGCACACCACCCCCTTTCCCCCAAGCCTCAGAGGTCTGCTCTGACTGCATCGGTTGTCTGGGTTTCAAGTGGTGAGCGGTTGGAGGCGGTCGAGGCGGCGCCAGAGCCGTTGCCAGAGTTCCGCCGCCGCCCCGGCAATCACTACAACGACTTCACGACCACCCAGCAGAAAACGCGCCGCGGTCTTCAACACCTGCTCCCGAAAACGTTGCAGGCTCCAACCGCAGCGCGGCACCAGGTAGTTCGCCAAGGGCTTCCGATCCGGCAAGCGTTGGTGTCCGCTGGTCGCTGGAATGGGCTGCGGTGCGGCGTCCTCCATGAGCAGGCGCACCTGATTCGCCAGATTGTAGGCGAGCAAGTACACCAACATCGTTGCCTCATTACAAGCCGCATCACGCGCGTCGGCCTGCGCGCGCTCGGCCTCCGTGCGCTGGCTCTCCCGCTGCCGCTCCGAACACGACAGCGCGGGCGCCAGCACCGACTTCAACTCGCCCAGGCACCCTTCCATCATCCCACGCGGCCGATAGGTCTCCAAGAGTCCAGCGGCGTCAATGTCCCCTGGCGCAATGTTCGTGACCAGAAAGAAGTAGTCCAAGAACAGTTCATAAGGCCGCTCCAGCACCACCAGCACGACGCGCCGCGGCACGCTCCACGACGCGGCTTGATACTGCAGTTCATACGCCCACTCTCGTCCTTCCAGCGGCGGCCGTCCCGCAGGACGCTTGACATACGGCTCCGCCAGGCGCTCCAGCACCGCATTGGTTTTCAGTCGAAACAGATAGGGCGTCGGCGCCCGATTGCCCCGCGCGTTGCGCCGCTGTTCCAGCGCAGCGAGCAGCGGCTCGTCCACCATCCCCGCGTCTCCGCGCAGCATCGCCACCAGGCCAATCTCCGCCTCCACCCGCGCCAGTATCGCCAGCACAAACTCCACCGCCCCCTCCGCCGTCCACACTTCCCCAGAACGCAACTGCCCGCCGATCCAGTCTCCCGTTTCGGCCACTTGCGCCAGCAGCGGATGATAGCCCCGGCATTGATAGTGCCCGTTGTAGGCGCTGCCGCCTTGCGTACCATACACCTCCAACATGGTGCTATCGAAGTCCACGGTGACGTGCTGATAGCGCTGCCCGCGCCGCGCGCGAAGGCCCCGCTGGGTCCAGTCCAGCAAGGTACTCCGCAGCACCGTCCGGTTGTGCGCCGTAGACAGCGCCGCGATCAGGCGCGACTGCGTGGGTTGCGAGGCCAACCCTTCGGGCGTCTGAGGATCAGGCGCTGGACGCAGCGCCGCATCGCCGCCACGCTCGGAGACCGCCAAACGCATAGCCGGATCGTGCCGTAACTTGTCCACATCATCCTGATCCCGCCAGCCTTCGTTCAGCAGATACAGCCGCGCGCGCAATAGCTCTGACAGCGGGTGGATGACCAACTCTGGGTTGCGCGGGTCCTGCAACCGCGCAGCAAGACTGCGCGTCAACCCCAGCCGTTCATCCAGCTCGCGCTGCAGCAATACCCCCGCCTCGCTACTCAGCCGCTCCGCGCGCGCCTCCACCTTGATCGCACGGTTGAACGTCAGCCCCAAAAGCCGCTCCCCACTCCCTGCTCTATCTTCACCCACTGCCTCAACTCCTCACGCATATCTCTCCCCCAGCAAGCTCGCTAGAGCAAAGACGTTGTGAGTGCGCCCCCCTTGACTAAAAATCGGAGCGTGAATAAGATGGGATTATATGCTTCCTGTTACCTACATGATATTGGTATGCAATACGAAAATGCGGGTGACACAGTGGCGCTTCAGGGGTTCACCAGAGACTGCGCCTGGACGAGTCTCGGCGACGATGCTCGACGACGACTGCTGCGCGATCACCACCACGCCATAGCCGCTGAGATGATCATGCAATCAATTGATGCTTCAAAACCAATTGTGGGAATGTCCCTGCCTCGTGAGTATGAGCGCGTTGCCAGCCTTTGTGAAGCGCATGCCACAGAAATGCCATCGGCCCATTACGATAAGCTAACGCAGGACAGCGCAGGCATACGTATGGCTTTCCTCGCAGGTTTACTTCGGGTGGCGGACATTCTTGATGAGCCACGTTCGAGGGCTCCTCGTGAAAAGGCCCAAACATTGATACTTGACATGGACTCACAATGCCACTGGTGGCGGCACAATTGCGTCGAAGAAGTGAAGGTGATCCCAGAAAAGGGACTAATCGAAGTTTGGTTCGACTTCCCACCTGTCCTTCGAGAGGAGTACGCTGCTGTTGTGCCCAAGCTCCAGATGCCTCTCATCGAAGAGGAATTGTCAAGGCAACAGCCTGTTTTCCACAAGAACAGACTTGGCTGGTCCCTTCAACACCTGGTATGCGAAAAGGTGCACAGCGCAGCAGAGGTGATTCCCGAAGATGTGCTTACGGCAATGCAGAAACAGTTACAGGCGCGCAAGGGACAAGAAGCTGAAGAACGCAAACAAGCACTTCTGCATCTTTTCAAAGAAGCCGTTCCCGGCGCTAAGCGGCGTCTAGACAAGCTTGCAGCCGATGAAAAGACAATGCCTGCGGACGAATACCTTCGGTCGTTACAGGCCGTTGCTAGGGATTTTTGGGATTTGGGCGCGAAGAGAAGCGCCTGGATTGCTCTTTGGAACCCCTTCTCACAGAAAGGTGGCGCTCTCAAGCCCATTGAGCGTTTGGAAATGGGCATTGAATTGGCCGCCTGGATGCTTAGTGACGACGAGGCTGACCAGGCCACAAGAGTGCTTGCTGGTATCAGGGAGTCGGCTGAAGCAGAAGGAACAAACAATAAGTGCCGGTTTCAGTTCTGGCGGACCTTTGGTCGTTGTCTTTCGGATGCCAATATTTACAACGGGGCAGTGGGAGCAATCGAAAAAGCCATTGGGCTGGCACCGGATTTGGCGGCGCGCATTGAACTCACAGCTGACTTGGTAGAACTGCATTTCCTGCATGGGGAATTTCAGAAGGCCGCCGAGGTCGAAGCCAGGCGTGGAGGTGCTCCTTGATAGAACTGCTTTCACCCCAGGTTCGAATGCTCTTGGTGGAAAGCCGCTCTGCGGCAATGAGAGGCGATCTGCCAGCCGCGATAGGGAAACTGGGCACACACAGTGGCATCAGCCAACTTGTACCGTTGGAGGAAGCGGCGATATCAATGCTTGTGGCTGAGTTGTTTTACCTGAATTTTGACAACGAACGCGCTCTCGAGGTGTTCTCGGCTGATATTGACCCCAAGGTTCAGAATCTTAGCGAAGATGTCCTCCGGGTCATCGCGGGGAATCGTCTTACAGTTGCGATGGATCGGTGCGATGCAGGGAGCGTGCGTGACTTCTACCTGCATGTTGACGAGGAAAGGCTTGCAGACACGCAGGTAGACGATTCAGATGCAGTGCTGAGAGCTGAATTGGCAGCGCAAACCGATAGGCATTACGAGGCTTTTCCAGCTTTCTGGCGCGTATTTGTCAGGGCATACAAAACAGGGGATTGGCGTTCAGGCTGGGTGGCTGCTGGGAACCTTGGGAGGGAGTGCCTGCGACTTGGCTGGCCGGCTGAAGCCGCCCGCTTAGCCATATTGGCCCTCAACGAAAAGCTCGCAAAGGCGGTTGGAGATGACCTTGTTTCCAGGCGGGATCCTCAGCTTGTTGACAGTACCCTTGATGTGGTTCTACACATGGCGAACCTCAAAAGGCACGCAGACACAGCGTGCACTCTCCTGGCCCAGATCGGCGATATCGTACCAAGTGCCCGGGTTTCAGGACTTGTTGATTGGCTCTTGCCCAAGTGCTCGCTATGTGCGGCAAAATGGCCCGAAAGCAACGCTACCAAGGAGGCCTGGTTGGCAATCAAAGCTATTGCCCCTCAGTTCACACCCGAACAGGCCCTGGCCGCTGCCAAGACCGCGATTGCACATCCTGCTCCGCTTCCGTTGCGGGAACATATCATCGAGACCCTGAATCTGTGTGTCACTTCTCTTCCCCTGAATTTCCTGCCCGAGGTCGTCGAGGCAGCGCTTGCCTTTCTCAAAAAGGCCCAAACCGATGGCGATTGGGTCGAAACTATAAACCTGGTATGTCATTGTGCCCATCGAGGAGACGAGAACATCAGGGGTACGATCAGGGATAAACTGTACCCACCAGGGGGTACAAAGAACGCCCTTCTTGTCCTGGTAGCCCCGCGACTTGGAAAGACATTTGAGAAAAGGGAAAGCATGACGAAGTTGGCAGAAAAGATAGCTGCTGAACTGCCGCTTACAGTCCAGCGCCTCAAGCCGGATGATATCCCCTTGACTGTCACGCTATCCACGGGAAATTCGACCAAAACCCAAGACGGGTCCAAGATCGTCGTCAATTTTATGGGAGGTCACCAACTGGAGGCATTAACACAGCACCGAAAGATGATTAGCCCTGACGTTTTGGAAAACCTGATCAATTCGATGCTTAAGATGATCGCAGAACAGGAAAACGCGCCTGTGAATAAAGAGTATATTCTGTTGTGCTTGCAGGACTTTGGTGATGTCCTCTCCAAAGTGCAAGCGTCCTCCGTTTTCGAGGTTCTAGCACCTATTGCAGACGGGAAGATGGCGCCAGCCACCGCAATCATGAGTGAAGCCGAAGCTGACAACCCGCTGAACCCCTTTAAGATGCACTCTGGGAAACTGGCTGACGTTCGTGGAATTGCTCTATATGCCCTTGCCAAGATTGACAAGTTAGGCAGTTTCTACGGGAAGAACATTGATCCAATACTTGAAAAGGCGCTCATCGATCCCAACGGTGATGTTCGGTCTTGGGCGTTTCGGACAGCCCGCGAGCGGCCAAGCCTATCCGTGTCCGCGCTAATGGCACTCTTGTTTTGGACGCGGGACAGCGTTCCGGAGAGTGCTGCGGCGGCTTTCGCTGCAATCGGGCATGCGGAACACCTAGTGTTGAACGAAAGCCAGTGGCAGTTGCTCGTCCTCTCCTTCGTGGCGGCGCAGGCATGTCCGCATGTTGTGGTGAGGCATAATGCCGCCTATTCACTTTCCAGATTGATCAAGCGGAACCCGCCTCCAGAGGTGACGGAGCGGTTGGCCGAACTGCAACGTTTGTATGCAGACGACATTGCCTTTTCGGTGCGGTCTGCTTTGGGGGATATCCTGTAGAAATGGGGACGTGAACCAAACGTTGCCCCGTGCGCCCACGAGCGGCCAGGCACTCAGCGCGCCTCGTCAGGGCTGCGATTACCGAGGGCACCGACAATCCAGGGGCGCTTTCGATTCTGGATTTTGGATTTTGGATTGGACTGCGCTCCCCGAACCCCGCTCCCCGCTCCCCGCTTCCCGCTCCTCGCTTGACTCTTCACACTTCACGTTCCCCGCTTCACGCTTCACGCTTCACGCGCCACCACCCACTCAACTCAGCACGCCGCCGCGGTGGGGCTGCTGACGAGCAGGATCAGGTCTCCGGGCGCTCCTTTTACGGCGGAAACGGACAGCTCTGGGACAGCCGCGGGCAGAAGGACTGTCTGCCCCGCACATATCGCGTGACGGCCAAGTTCTCCGCGCCCCGAGATGGCCATGAGTATGCGCGGGGCGGCGGGGCTGGCCTCAAGCGCCATGCTGGCGCCGGGCGTCAGCGTGTGGCGGCTCAGGTCGAAATACTTCCCTTGCAGAAGCTGCTCCGTGGTGACCCCGGCGTGCCTGTGGTGTGAAAGCGGCGCGGCCTTGTCCTCTCTCATGTCGCCGGAAAACTCATCGCCGGGCTGATCGAAGCGTATCACGGCAAGCGCATCCTTGATATGCAGTTCGCGCTTGTTGCCGTTCAAGTCCACGCGGTTGTAGTCGTGGATGCGAAACGTGAGGTCGGAGTTCTGTTGAATTTCGGCCACGATGATGCCGGCGCCGAGCGCATGGACCATGCCTGGCGGCAAGGCCACCACATCGCCGGCGCGCGGCGTGAAGGAATGGAGCAGCCCTTCGACATGGCCTTGCGCCAACGCCTGTTCAAACTGCGCGCGGGTGGTCCCGGGCTTAAGTCCCCGGATCACGTTGGCGCCCGGCTCGGTATGGACGACTACCCAGCATTCGCATTTGCCGCGGTCGCGGTAGCGCTTGGCGGCAACATCATCGGGGTGGACCTGGATGGATAGCGCGCTGCTGGGGTCAATATACTTGGCCAGAAGCGGAAAGTGCGCCGGCCTCAAAGCGGCAAAGGCCTTCCCGTAAAGCTGCACAGGAGATTGCTTCAGCAGCTCATGCAAGGTTGTTCCAGGGGCCGCCCCGTCCAAGACGATGCTCTGCGCTTTGCTCCGGTCGGCAACTTCCCAACTTTCGCCTATTACTTTTCCAGGGATATCCGGCCTGCCGAAAAGCGAAGGCAAGCGGTTGCCGCCCCAAACGCGCTCCACGGGGATGGGTTGCAGAAACAGGGGGTGGCTCAACCGCGTCTCTATCATCCCAGTATAATAGCTGAAAAGCATGGCCCGCGCCAACCGCAAGTCAAAAGTGAAAAGGCAAAAGGCAAAAGTAACGGCAGGATTGCAGTACACTTTTGCCTTTTAACTTTTTACTTGCAGTTCCCCTGTTCGCCTTAAAACCATAGGTGTGTGCGCGTAGCGGCCATTGAAAGCATCCCTGGAAGGTGCTGATTCCTGCGAGAGAGCGGACCCATGGATACAATTGATTTGAAGATTCTCGACATCCTGCAGCGAGACGGCCGCGCCAGCCACTCGGATATCGCGAAGACCATCGGCCTCTCGGCGCCCTCCGTAGGTGAACGCGTGAGAAAACTCGAAGGCGCAGGCATTATTCGCGGCTATGCGTGCCTGGTGGAGCCGGCACAAGTGAACCGGCAGGTTGCGGCTTTGATAGGCGTGTCCTTGAGCAAGCCCATCCACGCCAAAGCCTTCTTGCAGCGCATCCAGGAACTTGAGGACGTCCTCGAATGCTACCACGTCACCGGTGAAATGGATTACATCCTGAAGGTGCGCACGCGCTCCACGGCGGCCTTGGAGGCGTTGATCTCCAACGATCTGCGTCCTCTTGAGGGAGTAGTGGCGACGCGCACGAGCGTGGTGCTCAGTGCGCCGAAGGAAGAAACGAGGCTGGGGTTGACTATCGAGGACCTGCCGGATTAGAATGAGTGTAGCAGTTCGGGCCGAGCCGCGACCGTAAGGGAGCGGTAACCTCCGCTTGCTAACGCGCGCGGCTCGGACACAGGAGCGCTTCTCTCATGCCTGATGTAGAAGCCCTTTCGATTCTCGTTTACCCCGATCCGTTTCTGGCGAAGCGCGCGCGGCCAGTCACAGTTGAGGAACTCAGGTCCGGCAAGGCGGACGGCTGGGACCTGAATGAGCTGGCCCAGCGGATGCACGCCGGCCTCGCAGCCGAGCAGGGCCTGGGCCTGGCCGCCACACAAGTTGGTGTGGGCTTGAGGTTGTTTCTGGCCAGAATCGCCAAAGACGACAAAGACGCACTGATGATAATCAACCCGGTCCTCTCGGATATGCGCGGCTCAGCGGCAGAAGAAGAAGGCTGCTTATCCTTGCCCGGCCTGCGGGCGAAAGTAAAGCGGTACACCTCGCTGCATCTTGATGGCGTGGACCTGGAAGGCCAGCCGCTGAGCCTGGACGCGCAGGGCTTGTTCGCGCGAGTGTGCCAGCATGAGACGGACCATCTGGACGGCATATTGTTCATCAACCGTCTGGGCATGGCCGCGCGCCTGCTTGTGCGCAAGCCGCTGGCTGAAATGGAAGAGGAATACCATCTCGCGCTGAAGAGAAAAAAGCAGAAGCAGGTTGCGATCGCCGCAAAGTAAGGTCAAACGAAGTCCAGCTTGAAGCTGTAAACCTCGCCGTTGAGGTGCGACTCGACTTTGCAGCCCGACCTGTGAAAGACGGTCTGCATGGCCTTGTTGGCGCGCAGCACTTCCGCGGTGAAGCCCGCGATGCCGTGGCGCTTGGCCGTGTTGATGAGCAGGCGCAGCAGGGCCGATCCGATGCCCCGGTTCTGCCAGGCGTCGCGAACCACAAAAGCGACCTCCGCGCGATTGGTGGCCTGGTCAAGGTAATAGCGGCCGACGGCAATCATGTCCTCGCCGTGCGCTTCCGGCAGCGTGGCCACGATGGCGACCTCATTGCGGTGGTCTATGTAAACGAAGTCCTGAATCTGCTTGTGGGGGATGTATTTCAGGTTGCGCATGAAGCGGTAGAAAATGGTCTCTTGGCTCAGCGCATAGAAGAGGTCCTTGAGCAGCGGCTCATCCGTGGGCCGGATGGAGCGGAAGGCGATCTGCGTGCCGTCATCGAGGAGGTGCGTGGTGCGGAACTCGGGCGGGCCGACGCGGATTATGCCGGTCAGGCCAGCCATGTCCTTGCGCAGGTACTTGCACTCGATGGCCTCGCGCAAAAGCTGCGCGCGGAAATCGGGATGCGCAATGCTGATCAGCGCCAGTGCGCGCTCCTGCACCGTTTTGCCGTGCAGGTACGCGACGCCATGTTCTGTCACGACGTAATGCACGTCGCCGCGCGTGGTGACGACGCCGGCGCCCGGGCTGAGCCGCGCGACGATGCGCGAGATAGTGCCGTTCTTGGCCGTGGAGGGCAGGGCGATGATCGGCTTGCCATCGTGCGCGCGCGCGGCGCCGCGGTTGAAGTCCACTTGGCCGCCGATACCGGAGAAGAATTTGGTGCCCAGCGAGTCGGCGCACACCTGGCCGGTCAAGTCCACCTCCAGCGCCACGTTTATGGCCACCATCTTGTACTGCTGGCCGATCAGGTGCGGGTCGTTGACATATTCGGTGGGCCGGAAGGAGAAGAGCGGGTTGTTGTCCACGAAGTCGTAGAGCTTGCGGGTGCCCAGGCAGAAACTGGCCACGATCTTGCCGCGATCCAGCGTCTTCAGCGCGCCGGTAATGGCGCCGCTCTTAACCATGTCCATCATGACGTCGGTGAACATTTCGGTGTGGATGCCGAGGTCCTTCTTGTTCTTGAGGAACTCGAGCACCGCCTGGGGAATCTTGCCGATGCCCACTTCGATGGTCGAGCCGTCCTCGACCAGCGACGCAACATGCTCGCCTATCCGCCGCGTCACCTCGGTGGTCTGAATCGGCTGGATCTCCGGAAGCGGCGCGTCCACGGGAACGAGGACGTCCATGTCGTTGACGTGCAGGAAACTGTCGCCCAGCGTCCGCGGCATCCGCGGATTGACCTGCGCGACGACCAGCGAGGCGTTCTGCGCGGCGCTCTTGACGATGTCCACGGAGATGCCGAGGCTGCAGAGGCCCTTCTCGTCCGGCGGGCTGACATGGATGAGGGCCGCGTCGAGCGGCAGTTGGCCGGAGCTGAACAGGCGCGGGATGTCGGAGAGCATGATGGGCGTGTAGTCGCCCAGACCTTCCTGGATGATGTCGCGCACGTTCTCGGCAATGAAGAAGCTGTTGACCTTGAAGTTGGCGGCCAGGACCTTGTAAGCGTAGGGGGCATCGCCGAAGGTCAGGAGGTGGAGCACCTCGATATCGGCCAGCTCTCCGGCTCGTTCGGTCAGAGCGCGCACCAGTTCAAGCGGCTGCGCGCAGCCGGTGCCGATGAAAACACGCTGGCCCGGGCGAATCTGGGCGACGGCCTGTGCCGGCGTGGCGACCAGGTCCTTGTATTTCTGCTGCCACTGGGGGTCGTAACTAGGTTGACGGGCTGCACTCATGAACGCAAACCTTTCCAAGCGGTAGCTCTTGGCTCTTTGCTCTTGGCTCTTGGAAGAAGCGCGGAAGGGGAACGCTAAGAGCCAAGAGCCAAAAGCCTAGAGCCTTTTCAAAGTGATGCGCGCGTCCGCGGCGATGGACGGCGTGCCCGCTTCCCCGACGATGAACGGATTGATGTCCATCTCCATGATCTGCGGGAAGTCGGTGACAAGCTGGCTGATGCGTTGCAGCGCCCCGGCAATGGCGGCCAGGTCCACGCGGGCCTGGCCTCGGGCCCCGGTCAGCAACGAATAGGACTTGGTGCCCATCAACATCTGCATGGCTTCCTCGGCCGTGATGGGCGCGAGATGGAAGGTGACGTCCTTCATCACTTCCACGAAAATCCCGCCCAGGCCGAACATGAGCATGGGGCCGAATTGGGGGTCGCGGGTCATGCCCAAGATGACTTCACGCCCGCGCGGGCACATCTTCTCGATATACGCGCCGTCCAGGCGCGCTTCCGGCATCGCACGCCCGATGCGCAGCATCATCAGTTCATAGGCGTCGCGGACCTGTTCGGGGTTGGACAAGTTAAGTTTCACGCCACCGATGTCGGACTTGTGGATGATGTCGGGCGAGGAGATCTTCATCGCGGCCGGGAAACCGACCATCTGCGCGGCCTCCGCCGCCTGGTCGGCGCTGCTGGCGAGTTGCCCGGCCGGCACGTTGAAATCGTAGGCCTGCAGGATTTCCTTGGCCTTCACCTCGCCCACCTGAAAGACGCCCGTGCGCAAGTGCCGGGCAATGATGCGCTCGGCGCGCCTGCGGTTGACCGGGAAACGCTGCACCACGCGCGGCGGGCGGTTGCGCCAGGCCAGGTAACCGCACATGGCCTGCAGCGCGGCGACGGCCCTTTCGGGCGCGGGGTAATCCGGGATGTTGGCCAGGGCCAGCTTGTGGCGTCCGGGTTCCACGTCCAACCCGCCCATGAAGGCGGCCAGGATGGGCTTTCTGCCCTGGCCGCGGTTGCAGCGCGCGATTGCATCGGCAATCAGCAGCGGATAGGTCATGGCTTGCGGTGTCAGGATGACGATGACTGAGTCCACGTTCGGGTCGTCCAGGGCCGCGTTGAGCGCCAGGGCGTAGCGCTCCGCATCGGCGTCGCCCAGAACGTCAATCGGGTTTCCGACGCTGGCCGCCGCGGGCAGCTTGGCCCGCAAGGTGTCCGCGATCTGCGGCGAGAGCGCGGCGACTTTCAAGCCGGACTCTTCGACCGCGTCGGCAGCCATGATTCCGGGCCCGCCGGCATTGGTGACGATGGCGACACGGTTGCCTTTAGGCAGCGGCTGCATGGCAAAGGCGGTGGCGTAGTCGAAGAGCGCCTCGAAGGTCTCGGCACGCACCACGCCTGCGCGCTTGAAGGCCGCACCGTAAGCGATGTCCGCGCCTGCGAGGCTGCCGGTATGCGAGGAGGCTGCCTTGGCGCCGGCCTGGGTCGTGCCGACTTTGAGCACCAGGACCGGCTTGGTGGCAGCCACGGCTTCCGCGACTCTCACGAACTCGTCGCCCGAAGTGATGTTCTCCAGGTAACAGGCGATCACTTTGGTGTTTGGGTCGTCGGCAAGGGCTCTGAGGAAGTCGGTCTCGTTGAGGTCGGCCTTGTTGCCGATGCTGAGCAAACTGGCCAGACCCACCTCGCGGCCCGCGGCCCAGTCCAGAATGGCCGTGCCCAGCGCGCCGGACTGGGAGATGCAGGCAATCCCGCCGGGACGCGGCATGCGCTTGGCAAAAGAAGCGTTAAAGTTGTGGTGGGTGACGATTACGCCCAAACAGTTCGGTCCCATGAGGCGGACGCCGCGGCTGGTACACAGCGCCGCCAGTTCCTTCTCCGCCTCAGCGCCCTCAGGGCCTGTTTCCTTGAACCCCGCCGTAATCACCACGATCGCCTGAGCGCCGGCGTTGATGGAGCTTTCGACCGCCGGCTTCACGGCTTTTGTAGGCACCGCGATGATGCTGACGTCAATTTTGTTCCCGAAAGCAGCCAAGTCCCTATAGCACTTCAGGGAAAGCACCTCGTCGGCGGAAGGGTTCACAGGCACGATCTGGCCTTTGAAGCCGCCGTTCACCAGGTTAGCCACAATCTCGTAGCCGACTTTGCCTGGAGTTCGCGACGCGCCGATGACGGCCACAGTTTTTGGAGCCAGGAGGGATTCAAGCATGTTCATGCACTCGCCAGAGCCAGCAGACGGTTTCAGGTTTCAAGTTTCGGGTTTCAAGTTGCAGGTTTCAAGTTGTCCAGTGCGGGCGTCTAACCTGACACTTGAAACCTGATACCTGACCCTCACTAACAATGGTTTCAGGTGCCACGTCGCAGGTTTCAAGTTGTCCAGTGCGGCCGTCTAACCTGAAACTTGAGACCTGAAACCTGAAACACTGTAGTCTCGCATATTGCCCGGCGCCACGGGATTGTCAACAAAACATCATGTGACTTAGGCGGCGTGTCGTGCTACATAAGGGGGTACTTGGCGTGACTCAACCCGCAGTGGGATCAGGGTGGGAGGAACTATGGATTCCTTTGCATTCTTGAAGGCACATCCTCTGTTTGAGGGTCTCTCGGCGGAGGCGCTCGGCGCGGTCGTGGGCAGAACAGAGCGCTGCAGATACGGCCCCGGCGAATTGCTGCTGCGCATCAACCAGCCTGGCGTGCTCTTCGGCATCATACTGCGGGGACGTGCCCAGGCGGTAAAGGATTACGGCACACCGCAGCGCCGCGTGCTGGGCTACATTGAGGAAGGCGAATGCTTCGGCGAGATCTCGCTGATGACCGGCGAGTCCACTTCGGCCACGGTGGTCGCCCTGACCGACGTCGAAGCGCTCATCCTTCCCGCGGAGATCTTCTCCCAGACAATCGCCACAAACAGGAAATCGGTGCAGTATCTGGCCAGGCTGATTGCCCGGCGCATGCGGGCACATGCAGGCGGGGAAGAGGCCCCGCCGGACAAAGCGGCACAACAGCCCGCCTATTCGCTGGGCGCGTCCGCGCCCATGCGCATACTGGTGGTCAATTGCGGCAGCTCCTCGCTGAAGTACAGCTACTTCGACACCAGCTCCGAGGAGCCAGTGGCGCTGGGACTGGTGGAACGCATCGGGACGCCCCAGGCGAGACACGTCTACAAGGGGCCGCAGGGAGAGTCTGAGGAAGAGCTCCCCAACGCGGACCACGCGCGCGCCTTCGATGCCGCCGCCGCTGCCCTCACGCACCCCGGGCGCGGCGTGCTGCGGAGTTTGAAGGATTTGGCCGTCATAGGCCACCGCGTGGTTCACGGCGGCAGCAAGCTCGATGCGCCCACGCTTGTCACCGCAAGCACCAAGCAGACCATTCGCGAAATGGCGGCGCTCGCTCCCCTGCACAACCCCGTGAACCTGCTGGGGATTGAGTTGTGTGAGAAGCTGGTGCCGGGCACGCCGCAGGTCGCGGTCTTCGACACAGCCTTCCACCAGAAGATGCCGCCCGAAGCCTATATGTATGCCATCCCGCGCGAGATAGCCGAGAAGGACGGTTTGCGCCGCTACGGCTTCCACGGGACTTCGCACGAGTTCGTCGGGCGCTGCGCTGCGCGGCACCTGAACAGGCGCTTCGGCGAGCTTAAGCTGATCTCCTGCCACCTGGGCAACGGCGTCTCGATGGCGGCGCTGGAACACGGGCGCTCGATTGACACCAGCATGGGTTTGACGCCGCTGGAAGGACTGGTCATGGGAACGCGCTCGGGCGACGTGGACCCGGGCTTGATCCTATACCTGATGCGCGAACATAAGCTTGACGCCGCCCAGCTTGACGACCTGCTGAACAAGCGGTCGGGACTGAAGGGCCTGTCGGGGATCTCCCAAGACATGAGGGAACTCGAAGCGGCCGCGGACGCGGGCAACCGCAATGCGCTGATTGCCATCCAGTGCTTCTGCTATCGCGCGAAGAAGTACCTGGGCGCCTACCTGGCGGCGCTGGGCGGCGCGGACGCGATCATCTTCACCGGCGGCATCGGGCAGGGCAGTCCGGGCACCCGCGCCCGCATCTGCCAGGGCCTGGCGGGAATGGGCATCCTGCTGGATGAGGATGCCAACCGGGCCGCCCAGCAGGTCAAGCCCGGGCAGGTGCTGGAGATCTCCAGCCGCGACTCGGCGGTGAGCGTGCTGGTGATCGGCACGGACGAAGAACGCATGATCGCGCGCCAGGCCGTCCAGGCCGTGCAACGCGCAGTCGTCACGATGGTCTTGCGGAAAAAGACGGACAAGCCCATACCGATCGGCGTCTCGGCCCATCATGTTCACCTGACGCGCGAGCACGTGGCGGCGCTTTTCGGGCCGGGCAAGGAACTGACGAAGTTCGCGGACTTAAGCCAGCCGGGACAGTATGCCTGCAATGAGCAGGTTGCGCTGGTGGGTCCCAAATCGAGGATAGACCGCGTGCGAGTGCTCGGCCCGATCCGCAACGAAACGCAGGTGGAGGTCTCCAGGACGGAGGAGTTCAAACTGGGAATTGACGCGCCTATCCGGGCCTCTGGCGACCTGAAAGGCAGTCCCGGCCTGCGCCTGGAAGGGACGGCTGGCAGCGTGCAACTGGAGCACGGTGTCATCAATGCGCTGCGGCACATTCACATGTCGCCCGAGGATGCGCTTTCATTCGCGCTGCGGGATAAAGACATGGTCCGCGTGCGCGTCGAGGGGCCGCGGTCACTCATCTTCGGTGACGTGTTGGTGCGCATACATCCTGAGTTCCGCCTGGAGATGCACATGGATACCGACGAGGCGAATGCCGCGGAGATCAACCAAGGCGCGACGTGTTATCTGGATTCGATCCAGGAGCGAGCACATACTGGCTGAAAGGAAGGTTTCAGGTTTCAAGTTTCAAGTTTCAAGTTGCGCGCCTACGCGAGTCAACCTGAAACTTGAGACCTGATAGCAGCGGTTAAAAAGAAACCCCCGCGGGGCGGGGGTTCCTTGACATTGGAAAGTTCGGTAAAGTCTTATTCCTTCTTCGCTTCCTCTTTCTTCGGCTCTTCCTTCTTATCGGCCGGAGCTGGGGCGGGCTCTGTCTTCGTCTCTTCCTTCTTCGGCTCTCCTTTCTTATCGGCCGGAGCTGGGGCAGTCTCTGTCTTCGGCTCTTCCTTTTTCACATCCTCTTTCTTCTCCGTCGGCGCAGGCACGGGCTCGACCGGCTTCTCCTTCTCTACTGGTGGGACGCCCTCGGCGGCTGGCTGGTAATCCTTCATGAGAGCATTGCGTTGCACCTCTGGAATATCGAGGTTATTTGCCCCTGGCTTGACGGGATTCTCCAAGGGATCGTAGTCTTTCGGCCACTCGAAGTCCTTGACGGGGAAAACCGCGTCCTTGCCCTTGATGGTGTGCCATTCCTTGAGATCCGTATCGGTCACCTGCACGTAGTTCTGATACTTCTGCGGGTCCTTGTTCATCTCGGTGATGTGAACGGCCCTGGACGTGAACTCCGGGCTGGTCTTGTCAAGCGACCAGCCCCAATTGTCCGCCAGTTCCTGGCGCATGAGCAGCGCGGCGCCCAGAGTGGCAAGGAAACTGAGGACCAGAATGGCGCCATAGACATCGAAGCCGGGCCTGTCGGCGATATTCTCAGTGGTAGGCGGCATGCGTCATGTGCTCCTCATCCCGGCTCTTGGCTCTTGGCATTGCCACGCCGCGTCCTATCCAAGAGCCAAGCGCTTTCAAAAACTCCCGGCCTGGCGATTCCCAGCCTAGCGTGTGCGGGCTTCGTCGTGGACCTGAATCATCGTTCCCTGCTTTAGCATGCCCGGCACGAGCTTGGCCGAGCACATGTCCGGATAGACCCGGTCCACCTGGACCTTGGCGATGTACTGGTCGCCGCGGCTGACGGTGAACTGGTAACCGGTCTTGACCTTCTGCTGGGAGCCGGCCGAGAGCATAACCAGGCCCACATCCTGCCTGACCGCCAAGACCACCGCATCAATGGGTTCCTGAGAGGCGCTGGGGTCTTCTTGCAGTATCTGCATCACCGGGTAGCCACGCCGGATCAGCCCTTCGATGCGCCCGGTTTGCAGCGCCAGATCCTGCTCAATCTGCTGTCTGTCGCGCTGCAGGGTGGCGTAGTTCTGCTTGGTGACGTTGAGCTCGTTCTCCATCTCGCTCTTCTCGTTGCGCGCGCGGACGGCATTCTCGCGTTCCACGGCCAGTGCCTGCTGCTGCTTGATGATGACGCTCTTTTGCTTCTGCAGGTCGTCAAACGAGCGGCGCACTTCGCGCTGCAATTCCTGGTTCTCGGCGTCCTTCATATCCTTTTGGTTCTGGGTCGTTGCCAGCTTAGCGGCAGTTTCCAGTTCCGCGTCGCGTGAGGCGTTATACTTGAGCGCCAACTCCACGTTCTTTTTCTTTTCCTGGGCCACGAGGCCCTGCTGGAACACGACCTCCTTGGCCAAGCCCACCTCAGTCTTCTCGGTGCGGGCAAGCCACTCCACATTCCTGGCCTTCTCGACCTCGTACATCTTTTGCCACTTGGTCTGGGTAGTCCAGACATTGGCGGCGTACGCCAGGAAAAAGACAGACACAACCAAGTTGAGCACAACAAAGACTTTGGCAACGAGGCTCACTGGACGACGTCCTCCGCACTTAGTTCCGCCACTCCATCTGCCGTCTTCAGGCAGCAAATGCACGTGCGTACAGCGGTTAACGTAAGTCGGGGGAATTATGTCTTCTGCTGCGCTCTTGTCAAGATGTTTTCGCGCGCGCAATGCCGCTTGCGGCAATATTTTCTTGAGCCTTTTATTTTCCCCCCACCAGAACGAGAAGCATCAGGGAAGCCCAATTCAGAATGCACAATGCAAAATGCAGAATGAACTGCCGGCAGAGTGCGCCATTCTGCATTATGAATTCCGCTATGCTTCCATTTGCAGCAGCGCCGGCCAGGGGGCGCGCCTGCTGATGACCCGCGGCATGCGCTCGTCGGCTTTCTTGCCGGGAGGGGAGTCGAAATCGTCTTTGCGGACCTCGGCCACTACCTCCTCCACGCTGGTGATCCCTTGGCGGGCCTTTTCCATCGCGTCCCCAAACAGGGTGGTCATACCGGAGTGCTCAACGGCCAGGCGCTTCAGCGCGTCCGCGGTAATCCCCTTTGTGCCAAGGGCCACGCGCAAGGTGTCGTCCAAAGCCATGATCTCGTGCGTGCCAATGCGTCCCTTGTAGCCCACGCCGCCACAGGCGGAGCAGCCACGGGCACGGTACAACACCAGTTCTTCATCGGGACCGGCGCCGGCCAGGAGCCGCGCCTGGGGGCTGGCCGCGTATGACTCCTTGCAGGCCTTGCAGAGGCGCCGCAGGAGACGCTGCGCACAGATCATGACTATCGTCGAGCTGACCAGGTATTGCTCGATGCCCATCTCGATGAAACGGATGATGGTCGCAGCGGCATCGTTGGTGTGCAGCGTGGAAAGCACGAGGTGGCCCGTCAGGGCCGCTTCGACGGCCGCGTTGGCAGTCTCGCGGTCGCGGATCTCGCCCACGAGTATGACATCGGGGTCCTGGCGCAGGTAACTGCGCAAGCCCCGCGCGAACGTCAGGCCTATCTGCTCATGGACCTGCATTTGGCTGATTCCCGGCAGCGTGTACTCGATAGGGTCTTCGATGGTCTGAATGTTCAGCTCGGGCTTTTGAATCTCCTTCAGCGCGGAAAACAGGCTCATGGACTTCCCCGATCCTGTTGGCCCCACGTGCAGGATCATGCCATAGGGTGTGCGGACCTTCTCGTTGTACAGGCGGAGATTGCGTTCCGAGAAACCGAGTTGTGCCAGCGGCAGGGCGGCTTTGCGTTTGTCCAGGACACGGAGGACGATCTTCTCGCCGTACTGCATGGGGCTGGTGGCCACGCGCAGGTCTACCTCCTCCTTGAAGGCGATCCGGCCGTCCTGGGGCAGCCGTTTCTCGGTGATGTCCAGGTGGCTCATGATTTTTATGCGGGCGGCGAGCGGCTGTATCAGCCTCTGTGGACGGAGCCTCATGGCCACCCGCAAGTTGCCGTCTATGCGATAACGCACGATCACCCCGTGCTCCCAAGGCTCAACGTGTATGTCCGAAGCGCGCGCTTCGCAGGCTTGTTCGATGATCCGGTTTACGAGTTCGATCAGCGGAGCGGACTCCTCCGACGCCTCGTTCTCGATAACTTCTTCCTCGTTGGGATCGTAGAGGCGTCCCAGGGCAATCTGCAAGTCGGCCATGGAGACGCGGTTGGGCTGCTGCCGCCGCCAGGGCCCTTCAGTTCCGTCCACGCGCGTCCGGCGGCTCTGTCCGCTGGCGGGCAGGGCAGTGCGGTG
>Ga0315279_10004149_pt1 | contig 19611 bp, 21 predicted proteins | sample YL17G06_20_MG_FD_203694 | JGI IMG/M metagenome (GOLD analysis project Ga0315279, IMG submission 203694) | Sediment microbial communities from Yellowstone Lake, YNP, Wyoming, USA - YL17G06_20 | ecosystem: Environmental > Aquatic > Freshwater > Lake > Sediment | place: USA: Wyoming | collected... | reverse complement strand
TCACGATGACCGCAACGTTCGACAGACGCTTCAGGCGCCTGAAATCTTCTTCGACGATTGCTGTGCCGTTCGTAACTATGATGAAGAACCGGTCTTTGAACTCCTCGCACAGCTCCAGCAACCCGGGAAACAGGAAAGTTTCCCCGCCAGCAATCACAAAGCCAAAAACACCGAGCTCGCTCGCTTCTGAGATAATCTTTCGCCACTGTTCTCTGTCCAGTGGGTCAGCTCCGGAACTCCCACATGCGAGCCCAACGGCAGTGGCATAACACCCTGTGCAGCTGAGGTTGCACCGCGAAGTGATGCTGAGTATCAGAAAGGGCGGCACCTTCACGCCTTCTTGCATGGCTTTTTCTCTGAGACATTTCGTGCGCTTGTGAGCGTCGATAAGTCTAATGAAAGTCATCAGGTATCTTGGATGTCGGATGGCCCACGGTAAAAAGACTCTGGCAAGTTTTGGGTCGACGCCGTTCAGCACATCTCCCAATTTCGTTGAGCGTTCTGACATAATTTTCACTATTACTGTGCCTTGTTGTTTTTAATGTTCTGACAAGGAGTATGCATGGTGTGCAATGAACAAGTTCTTGAGAGAAGCCCTGAACGAGGCGAAGAAGGGCCTGAAGGAAGGTGGAATTCCGATAGGAGCCGTGCTCGTGAGGAGCGGGAAGACAATCGGCCAGGGACACAACCAGAGGGTCCAGAAGAACAGCCCTATACTCCACGCCGAGATGGACTGCCTGCAGAACGCCGGGAGGATAAAGAACTACAAGGGGACGGTCCTCTACTCGACGCTGATGCCGTGCTACATGTGCTCGGGAACAATCTTGCAGTTCAAGATAAAAAAAGTGGTCGTGGGCGGTAGCCTGAGAGACATCGGGACGAAAAAATTCTTGGAAGCACATGGCGTGAAAGTTGTGAACATGCGAAGCCGAGAGTGCTTGGAAATAATGGACGAGTTCATCAAAAAGAACCGCGCGCTGTGGAAAGAAGACTCGGGGATATGAATTTTGGCGAGAACATGATCAGAGTGAAACTTTCTCTAAAGGACCGCGGGCGCGAGGTGAAATACAAAAAGGGAATGAGGGTGAAGGACATCCTCGACATGTTTAACTATCACCCGGCCTCGACAATGAAATTCGTGAACGGGCTGGCCACAGACGACGACCAAGTTCTGAAGGACGGCGACGAGCTGATTCTATCTTTGATTCCTGGCGGCGGCTGACCCTTCAAGTGCTTTTAGAAGCGTCCAGAATAGCGTCGATGATTTGCCTGTAGCCGGTGCAGCGGCAGAGGACGCCTCCAATGGCATCCTTCACCTCCTCCTCGGTGGGCTTCGGGTTGCGCTTCAGCAGGGCCGTCGCGACAAGGATGAACGCGGGGGTGCAGAACCCGCACTGGATCGCGCCGTGCTTGATGAAAGCCCTCTGAACTGCGTTGAGCTCCCCGCCGGAAATGCCTTCCACGGTCGTCACCTCTCTCCCGTCCACCTCGACCGCGAGCACCAGGCATGACTTGGTGGGCACCCCGTCCAGCAGCACCGTGCAGAGGCCGCAGTCCCCCCGCTCGCACGCGCACTTCGTCCCGGTCATCTCCAGGTCGTCGCGCAGCAACCGCAGCAGCGTCTTGTTCGCCTCTGCCTCGACGTCGTAGTGCTGGCCGTTCACGTTGAGGGAAACCCTGTGCTTCGACATCAGCTTGCCCCCGTGAGTTTTTTCAGGAGGCGCCGCGTCAGCACTCCCGCCATGCTCAGCCGGTACTCCTTGCAGCACCGGATGTCGGAAATCGGGCAGATTTTACCCATCACGGCCGCGGCCGCCTTTTCTATCTTTTCATCTACGGAACCTGCGTCCTCGAAAGCCCGCTGCGCTTCATGCACAAGGATCGGCGTCGGCGCAACGGATGACAGCGCCACGCGCGCGGAAGGATTGCCGGAGTTCGTGACAAGCGCCGCAACCCCGACTACCGAGAGGTCCTCGCCTTTCGTGCGTCCCAGCTTCAAGTAGCCGCTCTTCGCCCCGCTTAACGGGTCCGACACCGAGATTGCCGTGACAAACTCCCCCCTGCCCAGGGCCGTCTTCTTCACGCCCTTGAAGAACTCTTGAATCGGAATCGTTCTCTCGCCCCACTCGCCCCTCACCTCCACCTCCGCGTCCAGCACCAGGAGCGCCGGCGCGGTATCTGACGCCGGCGAAGCGTTACATACGTTGCCCGCGAGGGTCGCTCGGTTTCTAATCGTCGGGTCCGCCAGAGTCCCGGCTGCATCCCACAGCGCCGTGAACTTCTCCCGGACAACATCAGACTTCAAGATTTCGTTGAGGGTGACGGCCGCACCAATCCTGAGCCCATTTTGCTCGTCGTAATTAATCTTGTGCATCTCCGGGATGCCCTTCACATCGATCACGTAGCGTGGCCTGAGAATCTTGTCCCGCATCAGCACAAGGAGGTCCGTCCCGCCAGCCATCAGCTTCGCTTCATCAGCGTGCTTCGAGAGCAGGGTCGCGAGCTCCATCTCCGTCTTTGGCCTGAGATAATCGAACTTGACCATCATCTTTTGCACCCCTTCTGCAGCGCACGCCACACCCTTTCGCGCGACATCGGCAGGTCGAAGATGTCCACGCCCGTCGCGTTGTAAATCGCGTTCCCCACGGCAGCGGCAATCGCGACCGTCGGATGCTCGCCGATGCCCCTCGCGCCGTACGGAGCGTTCCGCTGCGGGTTCTCAATGACTATCGGGACGAATTTCTCCGGGATGTCGTGGGCCCTGAAAATCTTGTAGTCCGTGAGGTTGTTGTTGAGTAGCTTGCCCTTGTCGTCGAACACGAACTCCTCCATCATCGCGGTCCCGAGGCCTTGGACGACGCCGCCGATGAACTGCCCTTCCACCAACTGAGGGTTGATGGCCTTCCCCACGTCGAGTGCTGTAACCACTTTCAGTATTTTGACGTCTCCAGTCTCGGTGTCTATCTCTATGTCTGCTCCTTGGGCGCCGAACGTCCACATGAGCGCGGGGCGCCCCTGGCCTGTTTCGGGATCGAGGTTGGTGAGCCCTTCTGCCGTGTAGTAACCGTAACCCAATATCGGGCCGCTGATGCCGCTGCCATCCGGGCGGACCCCCGCAGTCGCGACCGCGGAAAGCGGCATACCCTTGGCAGGTTTTTCCTTCACGAAGACCCGACCCTTCGCCACAACAAGTTTCCCTTTCGGCACCTTGAGCAGCGCTGATGCGGTTGTCTTTATCCGCTCTTTTGCATCTTCAACAGCGTTTATCACGGCGTTTCCGTCCATGAAGAGACCGCGACTCGCCACCGTCTGCCAGGAGTATGGCGAGAGGTCTGTCTCCCGCACTGTGGCGACCTTTACCTTTTCAACTGGGATGTCCAGACCCTCCGCAACCATCTGGGCGAAAGCTGTCGGCGTCCCCTGTCCCATCTCCGTGAGAGAAATTGAAAGGGTGGCACTGCCGTCCTCGTTGAGCTTCACGACAGCGGAAGAAGACGTGTATGACGGCATGGCTGGCGCCTTCCACAGCGCGGCCATCCCTATCCCGCGGACCTTCTTGCCGCCAGGCTGCACGGGCTTCTTGCCCCACCCGAGCTCCTTCGCGACTGCCTTGATGCACTGGTCGACCCGCCCGGCGTCCTTGCGGAGCTTCTCTCCTGTCACCGTGACCTTTCCCGGCAAGGCGGCGTTCTTCAGGCGAAATTCCATCGAGTCCATGCCAATCGCGCGCGCGACCAGGTCCATCTGGCGCTCCGTCGCCCAGTGGAACTCCACGTGGCCAAACCCTCTGTATGCGGTCGCGTACGGGTGGTTGGTGTAGACTGTCATGCTGTCAGCTTTGAGGTTAGGAACCTCGTATGGTCCTGTGCAAGCGTAACCCCCGGCGCGCCCTATGTTCACCCCGTAGTCAGCGTAAGCCCCGGCGTCCCAGATATACTCTATTTCCATCGCCGTGATCTTTCCACTCTTCTTCACGCCGGTCTTTATGCGCGCGAACAGCCCCTGACGGACAGCCGTCGTGTTGAACTGCTCCTCGCGCGTCATCACGAGCTTCACTGGTCGCCCGCCGGCCTTCTTCGAGAGGAGCACTACCAGAGGCTCCCAGTGGATCCCGGCCTTCCCTCCGAACCCGCCGCCGAGGTAAGGGACGAAGACGTTGATCTTGTGAAGTGGGATGCCGAGGGCGGCGCTCAGTAGATAACGCACGGCGAATGGCGACTGGGCGCTCGACCAGATGTTTACCTGTCCGTTCGGGAGCCACTGCCCGATAGATGAGTGTGTCTCCATCTGCACGTTCTGGACCTGCGCCTGGTCGAACCTGTTCTCGATGACCCGGTCGGCCTCCTTGAACCCGCGCTCAATGCTGCCCTTGCGGACCCTGAAATGGCTGGCTACGTTCGAGTTCGCTTCGGGGTAGATGAACGGTGGATGGCGGTAGTCTGCGGGATTGTCATGCACGCGCGGCGCGTTCGGCTTCAGCGCTTCTCTTGGGTCGAAGATGGCTGGCAGGTCCTCGTACTCGACTTTTATCAACTCACACGCCTGCTCGGCTATCTCCTCCGTGTCGGCGGCGACGGCTACGACCGGCTCGCCAACGTACCGGACCTTCCCCCTGGCAAGCGGCTCCTTGTCAGAGATGTAAATGCCCAGCTGGTATGGCGCCTCTTCTCCTGTCAAAATTGAACGTACACCGGGCAACTTTTCTGCCTCGCCAGTGTCAATCCTAACTATCTTGGCGTGCGGGCGCGGGCTCTTCAACAGCTTGGCGTGGAGCATCCCCTTCAGCTTCATGTCAGCCGTGTAGACTGCCGTGCCTGTCACCTTTTCAAAAGCATCTACACGAGGGACCCCCTTCCCGACGCAAGAGTATTTTACCATTCGACCTGATTTCCGTCTGAGCCGCCTGTTAAAAAATTATCTGCAGTCTGGAGTTTTGTATGTTAACCATTTTTGGTTCACAAAAGGCATTTATCGACCCTTTTTGATTTAATTTGAGGGGTTGATTGAGCTCGCTTAAATTCAACCGGATGGAACTGGCTGGCTCTCTGGGTGACCTCGGGACCATGCTGCCACTGTTGATTCCGCTGGTTGTGATAAACGGAGTAAACGCCACCATGGCCATGCTTCTGGTAGGGCTGTTCTACGTCGGCGCCGGGCTCTACTACAAAATCCCCGTTCCTGTACAGCCACTCAAGGCCGTGGCGATAATTGCCATAGCCGGAGGGCTTTCCGCACAAACCATCGCCGCGGCGGGATTGCTCATGGGCGCCATCATGTTTTTTTTGGGAGCGACTGGGACGATAAACCAGGTTGCCCGTGTGTTCTCGAAGCCGGTCATACGTGGGGTGCAGGTTGCCCTCGGCCTGCTGCTTTTCATCAAGGGGGCTCAGTATTTGTTTGACTCAAAGCTGTTTACCAGCGGAGGAACAGTTTCGATGGCCGGAGTGCCGTTGAACATTGTCATTGGCGTTGTCGGGCTGTTGATTGTTGGAATTTTTTTGACAAACAAAAAGATACCCGCGGCGATAGTCTTGATTTTTTTCGGGTTCATAGTAGGCCTCGCTTTCAAGATGCCAAACATTACCATCGGACCACAATTTCAATCCCTGCAGATGCCAACTGCAACAGAACTTCAAACGGCGCTTGTACTTTTGGTAATCCCACAAATCCCAGTCACGCTTTCCAACGCTGTGATTTCCACTTCCGACCTTTCTAAAAAATATTTTGGAAAAAGGGGGAAGAAGGCTTCTCCCCGCGCACTTTCCAGCAGCATCGGGGCCGCCAATTTAGCCGCAGGAACACTGGGCGGCATCCCAATGTGTCATGGTGCTGGCGGCATGGCGGCCCACTACCGCTTTGGAGCCAGAACCGGCGGCGCAAATCTGATGATCGGGGGGATATTCATCGCTGCAGCAATATTGTTCGGTTCAAGCGCTGTTTCTGTGTTCGGACTCATCCCACTGTCAATTTTAGGCGTCCTTTTGTTGGCTACCGGGGTCCAGCTGATGATATTGGCTGTGGACATCAAGGAGCAAAAAGATTTTTTGGTGGTCTCCGTCATAGCGGGGCTTGCCGTGGCCATAGACACTACAGTTGCATTCGTAATCGGAATATTGCTGTATTACATGTTGAGATGGCGGGCCACATGGTTAAGAAAGTGAGAGCGGAAGATGCGGTGGGCAAACCGCTGGCCCACGATGTCATCTGTTACGGACCAAATCTCAAAAGCGTCCTCTTCAAACGAGGCCACGTGATTGCTTTGGAAGATGTCGAAAGATTGAAAGACACGGGGGACTACTACGTCCTCGTCGCTGAGGCCGATGAGAACGGGGTCCACGAAGAAGATGCCGCGATAAGGATGGCCAACGCCGCGGGGGGCGATAACGTCTTTTGCTCGAAACCAACCCAGGGCAAGGTGAACCTTTTTGCAAGCGCCCCGGGTCTCCTGAAAGTCAATGTCGATGTTGTCATAAACGCGAACCTCATTGACGACTTTATCATTTCCACCAAACCAAACAACGGTGGTGTTAGAAAGGGGGAACTGGTTGGGTCTGTGAAGATAGTCCCGCTGTCGGTCGATGAAACGCGCATGAGAGCTGTGGAAGAAATTCTAAAACGCGGCAAACCTGTCTTTGAAGTCGTTCCACCAAAAATAGCGAAAATAGGGGTTGTCATAACTGGAACAGAAGTTTATGATGGCCGGATTAAAGACGCGTTCGAGCCCGCCCTGAACTTAAAACTTGCGGAATATGGCCTGAAAATCACGGAGAGGGTGGTAGTCCCTGATAACGAAGAAAAAATCACCAGCGAGATATTGGCTTTCAAGGAAAGAGGCAACGAACTCATAATGGTGACGAGTGGCATGGCAGTCGACGCTGGAGATCTCACGCCGACAGCGATAAAGAGAACTGGCGCGGATGTAGTTTCCCGCGGGATTCCGATATTTCCTGGATCTATGACGATGGTCGCCTATCTTGGAAACACTCCTGTTATTGGCCTCCCGGCGTGCGTAATCCCTGACAAGGTGACAGCTTTTGATTTTCTTCTCCCAAGAATCCTTGCAAAAGAGAGGATAACCCGAGAGGAGATCGCCAACTTTGGCCATGGCGGTTCGCTGAAATAAAACGTCACGGCACCAGTCACGTTTCCGGCCCACGCAGTGTCCATGATGGGGCGCGTGCGTGCGGAAAGGAGTCCGACCTCGGGAGGTATGGCTTGATGTCCACCACGGGAGTGCCTTCAACGGCGTCAAGTCCCTCCACTGACAGGGTGCAATTTTTAACTCTGACAATCTTCGCCACGCACATCCCGATTGGGTTTGGTCTGCTCGGGCTCCTCGACGCAAACACCCCTACCTGCGGCGCGCCCGGATGCCGTTTGGGAGTCACCTTGAGGACTCGCCTCTCTCCTCTGTTGTCCCGCAGGTGGAACCAGTAAAGAATGATAGCATGCGAATATTTGTCGAGGTCCTGCAGCCCAGCACAAAATTTCGGGAAGACTTTGACTATTGAAGTTTTTCCAGACTTGCCAACCACGCCAATGAACTCAACTTTGCCCGTCTTTTTCATAAAGTAGCCTTACCGCGTTAGCTAAAATACACGCACCGGATAGTGGTTCTGGGGGGAGCATGGGGGCGCTCAACTACATCTCTTACGTGGCGTTTGCGATCATCTTCATCGGGATAGCCTTCACAGTTTACGCCCATTACCAGCAGAGTGCTGCCGAGCAGGACTTCCTCAGCAAGGCGGAGACGCTGGCGAGCCAGATAAACGATTTGGCACTCCAGGACGTCGGCTCATCCGCGCCATTCACGATAACGGTTCCTTCTGGCTGCAGACTTTACTTCGAGAACAATTCCGTGCTCACAGTGGTCGGCAGCGTAACGGAGAACTTCAACACGAACGTGGCCGTGAGCGGGCAAACGTTGGATGGCGGGCATTTCACGCTGATGCTCCAGAGGTCGCAAGAGGGGGTGGTGGTAAGTGAAGCTTGATTGCAGGGGGGCGCAAAACTTCCCGCTGATAGTCATCTTCGGAGTTTTCATCGCGTTCATGGTCACGTTCATCTTCATCTCCATCTACGGCCAGCAGGCGAACGCCCGGGTTGAAGAGGCCGCAAGGAGTCTTTCGGAGGACCTGGCGAGGACGGCGTTCCTGTCTGTCTCAAGCGGTCAACTCACTCCTTATGACCTTCCCGAGGGTCTGGCCGGGAGCTCTTACACGGTCGATGTCTTGGACAACAGCGCCTTTCAGGTGAACGTCACTGATGGGCGGATGTCTGGAAACATTTACAGCTCCGTGGTGAACGCGACCCTGACGGTTGATGGAACTCTCATCTCAGGCAACCGTATCTACTTCTTCTGGGTTGGCGGGCGGGTGATCGTGAGCGACACGCCAGTGGAGGTCGCGGCTGAAAATGTTGCAGCGACCCCATCGACCAATCCTCCGCCGTTCTACTCTTTCAGCAAGGAGAAGCCGCAGGAGGCAGCCGGAATCATCGCGTCCTACTTCCACATCCGGGGAACGGAAAACGCATCAGATTGGGACGTGCAGGCCTACAGGTGGGAAGGCGAGAACCTGATTACCCAAGCCACAGCTACGGGAAAATCGGCGACCATGCGCGCAAGCGGGACAGAAAATGGGACTTCTGTTGGGAAAGTAGAAAATTTCTGGATCGTAACTGGCGTGGAAAACACTGAGAACTCTGGAACTTTCACTCCATGCGACTCTGTTGAAAACGCATATGGAGACGGGTGGCTTTATTCCCCTGATATGGTTCTTGAGCACCTGAGGTCCAGGAGCTGGAGGCGAACCCATGACAATGTAATAGTTTCAATCCCGTCCTTCGTTGACATCAATGCCGCCGCCGTGACCACTAACATCTCAACCTACCCTGCCTGGCGAGTCACTTTTGAAAACCAAGTGATCTTTTACAGGGCGATGTCTTGGTGGGAGCTTGACAACACTCCTGGATTTCTCTTCCAGTCCTCTCCTGAACTCTACCCGATAATCTAAAACTACAAAAGCTCGACTTCGACTTCCTGGCCTTTCGAGAGCCCCTCGACATCTTCCGGAACAACGACCAGGCCGTCTGCGCGCGTCATTGAGCTCAAGATGCCTGAACCCATGACCATGACCGGCTCCGCCAAGAGTTCTCCGCCCGCCGCTCTAAGTTTAACCCTCGCCACATCTGCCCGACCCAGCGTGGAGCTGATGTCCCCGGAAAGCTTTGCTTTTACGCACATCTTCCCGTGGTCCGGCGGGAGGCCCTGCATTGCCAATAGGGCAGGGCGGGCGAGGAAGTTGAAAGACACCAATGTCGCAACCGGAAATCCTGGCAGGGAAAACACTGGCTTCTTTTTTATCAAACCGAATGCAGTTGGCCCACCGGGACGGATGGTAACGCCGTGAAACAGAAGCTTGCCCAGCTCGGAAATCATGTCCGGGACCAGGTCGAGCTCCCCGACAGACGCCCCGCCGGAGACCAGCACCATGTCGTCTCTCAAAGCTTTCATGATTGTCCGCCTGAGTTTTTCCTTGTCATCCGAGACGGTCCCAATAACATCTGGCACGCACCCTTGGGAGGTGACGGCCGCTGAGAGCGTGTAAGTGTTTGTGTCAGTTATTTCACCAAATTTTAGCTTGGCCCCGGGCATTCTCAACTCGCTTCCTGTGGCAAAAATCGCGACACGGGGCCTCTTGGAAACCTTAACGCGGAGATTCTGAGTCAGCGCCAGCATCCCGACCTCCTGCGGTCGGATGACCTTCCCTTTCTTGAGCGCCAGTTCTCCAGCCTTAACATCGTCCCCTCTCTTCCCCACGTTTTTTCCTGGGGTCACCGGCAGCAACACTTCTATGGACTCTCCCTTCGTCTTCGTGTTCTCGACCATGACTACAGCATCGGCTCCTCTCGGAAGCGGAGCACCAGTCATTATTTTGGCGGCCGCCCCTTTCCTGACGGTGAATTTTGGTCTGGTCCCCATAACAACTGAACCAATCAAACGCAGCTTCTTTGGGCTGGAGCCGCTGGCCCCGAACGTGTCCGATGCCCTGACCGCGTAACCATCCATAGAAGACCTGTCAAACGGCGGGACATCAACGGCAGACCTGACATCATCCGCTAGAACTCGACCCAGCACATTCTGAAACTGCAGAGTTTCCGTCCCCAACGCCCTGACGTTCGAGAGCACTATCCTCCGAGCCTTCTCAAGCTTCATGTACTCAGCAAAACCCCGCATCCTGACAGACATCTCAATCACGCGCGTGCTTCACGACATGCCCGAGCTCCGGGAGGATTATGTCCATCCCGATATCCACGGCGTTCGGTGTGCCAGGAAGGCAGAACACAGGCTTTTGTTTGACTATGCCCGCCACAGCCCGTGTCAGGAGCGCCGGAGTTCCAATCTTTGCATAACCCAGATGCCTGAGGAGTTCCCCGAACCCTGGCATGGCCTTCTCAAACATCGGCTCGACCGTCTCAATCGTGACGTCCCTGCGGGCCATACCCGTCCCGCCAGTTATCACGACGGCGTCCACCCCGTCCTCATCTATGAACTTCCTCATGGCCTTCATTATGTCGGGCCCGTCGTCCGGTGCGATCACCCTCATGGTCTCGTGCCCGGCCTTCTTCGCCTTCTCCTCTATGAGCTTCCCGGAAACGTCAACGTCCATCCCCTTCTTCAGAGCGGCATACCTGGAGTCGCTTACGACCAGGACCCCTATCTTCAGATTTTTCGGCGCCTTTTCCTTGTGTTCCTGGTAGCTCATCCTTTCACCTTCTTCAGCACACGGATTTCCTCTATCGCCGTCTTCGGGTACTGCCCGTACTTGTCCTTCTCCAGGCCCTTCACCATGTCCCAGATCGTCAGGAGGGCGCCGACAACCCCCGCGAGCGCCTCCATCTCAACGCCAGTCTTCCCCGTGCTTTTCACCTCGACAGTGACCCTGACGCACTCTTGCTCGAGCTTGAGTTCAACTTCAACTCCCGTTATCGGAATTGGGTGTGTCAACGGGATGAGCTCCGGCGTCCGCTTCACCGCCATGATCGCGGCGGTTTCAGCGACAGAAAAAACGTCACCTTTTGGCACCTGCCCCTTTTTTATTTTTTCAACAGTTCCTGGCATCAAGCAGATGAAGCCGGTCGCTTTGGCGATTCTGACGACATCCGGCTTTGAGCCTATGTCAACCATCTTGACCATTCTACCACGTTAGATGATGTTCCACTAAAAATAAAGGTATCAGTAGTGCATCGGCGCTTGGAGGCGGTCTTCCTTCGTCGCCCAGGCCAGTGTCTTCCCCAGCTGCAGGCGCGTGACCTTCCCAAAATGCTCGAGATCGTGAAGAGCTTGGTTTACTTCTTTCACCCGCCAGTTCAGAACCTTGGCGAGGTCTTGGGCCCTGAGGGTGCCGTATCTCCTGAGGACGAACTCGACCACCTCAAGCCTCACTGTCTCGGTCCAATCTTCCTCTTCTTCCTCATCGTCCTCTTCAAGGTAAGGCACTGCTTCCATGGCATCGTATATTCGTCAGGTTGAAACCTAAAAAGACTTGCTCAAAGCATTCTCACTCTGAGCTTGGAGAAATCTTCCTTCACCTCGGCATGGAACTTCATGCATTCCAAGAAATCTTCCACGATTGTCTTGACGAACTTTTTTGTCGAGTTCGAGTTCAGCACAAGGGTGAAATCCTTTTCGGAATTCTTGACCAGCCTGAAGAAGTTGCATGCCTCCAGTCTTTCCAGCAGTTCTTCCGGCGTGCGGACCTTGCTCGGGAGCTGTTCAGAATGTGCTTTTGCCACTGCCCTGCACCCCTGCCAGAACTTCTCCTTCTTGGGCGAGGAGTCGATGAGGTTGAGAAGAAGAATCCAGTGGTCCATGTCCAAGATTATGTGCTCTCCGCTCGCGAGCATGTCCACATACAGGTCGGCCTTTTTGTCCTTGCTTTTGACGAGCCCCTTGTTCTCATCGTAGAACTTCAGCGATCGTCTCAGCAGCGCGCTTTGCGATACTCCCTCTTCCTTCCTGAGCTTCTCAAATATCTGGAAGGAACTTTCATCCAAAGCTATGGTAACCCTGACCAGATTCTTTGCCACCATTTTCAGACCTGAGTGATTTTCATGCCCCCCAATAAATAACTTGGTGCGGCAGACTAGCCGCTCAAGCGTCAGTACGCATAAACCTGCCCATATGGGCGGTGGGAAAACGGGACCAGTTTGGTAAATTCTTCCTTCATTATTTCTTCCGAGCTGAGGGAAAACCTTGAACAGAATTCCTCCAGTGGGGCCCTGATTTTTTCGTAATCATCCCTGCTCGGCCGCTCCATCTTGACCTCCATCCCGAGCTGGTGTTTCTCAACCTTCCCGCGGATGTACATCTCCCCGCCGTGCATCCCCGTGCCAACGTAGTTCCCGACAAGCGGGCCCTTTTCATCCAGGCCAAGCACTATCAACAGGCCCCCTGCCATGTACTCTCCCAAGAAATCGCGGGCCCGGCCGCCTATCACTATCTCAGGGTAGGAACTTTTGTAAGCCTTCATGTGGATGCCGGCGCGGTATCCGACGCTGCCCCGGATGTAAATCTCCCCGCCCCTCATGGCATATCCAACGATGTCCCCCGCGTCCCCGTTCACTACGACCTTCCCCGAGTTCATCGTGTTGCCGACGCCGTCCTGCGCGTTTTTGCTCACCACTATCGTGGGGCCGTCCATGAACGCCGCCATGTCGTTGCCTGGCACGCCGTTTAAATTTATCCTCACGTCTCCGGCCAGCCCGTCGCCGATGTACCTCTGCCCGTTCACATTGTCAATGATGATCTCCTTCTCTCCATTGTTCACCGCAGAGTGGATCAGCTCGTTCAGCTTTCGGTAGGGCATCCCGCTGGCGTCTATTCTCATACCTCTGTCCCCTCTCCCACGACCATGTGTTTCCTGAACGTCTCCGGGAGCCAGACGAACCCGAAATCGTCGCGCAAAAGGTCTGCCTTGAAAATCCCAACGTTGGTCTTGCTCTTTATCAGCGCCCTGAAAACGCCGGCCCTGTCTATCTTGTTGATGAATATCGCTCCCACTATGACGTCGTCCTTCAAAACGATCTTTTTGTACACCATTGATTCCTTGCCATACTGCTCTAGCACCTCGTAGCCAGCTTCCTGGGGGTCGGTCAGCCCGATTGATATCGTGGGCACGCCACATATTTCCACAGCGTTCATCGCAAAACTGCCGTCGTAATTTTTGGCATCCCCCGCCATGTTGGAACCAGCGATGCTTCCCTGGGCGTAGGCGTTCGGCCAGATCGCAATCTGTCTTTTTGTTGACATCAGCATGTCGTAAGCCTCGGCGACGTCTCCGGCCGCATATATGTCCGGTATGTTCGTCTGCATGCGGTCGTCCACCGGGATGCCTTTGCGCACCTCTATCCCCGCGCTTTTCGCCAGCTCCGTGTTGGGCATGACGCCTATCGCGAAAATCACGAGCTGGCAGTCCACCTCGACTCCACCCTGCAGGACCACTTTTTTAACCACTCCTCTGCCGGTGACTTTCCACACGGTGTTCTTTGTTATGAGCTCACAGCCCCTCTCCCGCAGGGCCGTCTCCACTATTTCAGACGCCTTCCTGTCGAAAGTGGCGGAGAGGATCCTGTCCGCAAGCTCGACTATGGTCACCTTTATCCCGCGGGCGATGAGGGCCTCGGCGGTCTTCAGCCCTATCAGTCCTCCGCCAACCACGACCGCGCTTTTCACCTCGTTCTTCTTTATGAACTCGTCGACCTTCTTCGCGTCGTCCAGCGTGGTAAAAGTGAAAACTCCGGGGAGGTCCTTGCCCTCCACCTGGGGAACAATCGGACGCCCGCCGGTGGCCAGGAGCAGCTTTTGGTATGGAAGCGCCGCACCATTGTTCAGAATGACCTTCTTTTCGGCTGGATGAACCGCCACGACCTCCTTCCCCAAGATCTCCTCAACGTCATTCTTCCTGTAAAACATCGGGTCGCCGTAAGACATCTTGTTTTTATCAACCTGCCCGGCCAGCAGGTACGTAATGAGTGGCCTGGAGTACAAGGAGTGGGTCTCGTTGGAAACGACAACGATTTTTCCGTCCTTGTCTACCTGCCGTATGCTCCCGACGGCCCCAACCGCCGCGGCGGAATTCCCGACTATCAGGTACTTTGCCACGTTACTCCTCCTCCAGCACCAGCGCCTCGTTCGGGCAGTTCTTCACGCACGCCGGCTCCTTCTCTCCCACGCACAGGTCGCACTTCGAGATCACCTTTTTCTCTTTTCCCCTGCCAATCACCCCGAACGGGCACATCATGATGCACATCCAGCAGCCAACGCACTTGTTCTCATCGCAAAGTACGGCGCCAGATTTTGGGTCCCTGCTCATCGCCCCGGTTATGCAGGCGCCTATGCAGGGCGCGTCCTCGCAGTGCCTGCACTGAATCGCGAACGAGAGGTAATCCTTCTCCTCCACCAGAATCCGCGGCACGGGCTTCGGGTACTCGCCCCTGTATGCCTTGACCAGGTCCTTTGACTTGGAGTGCTGGACCGCGCAGTATATCTCGCACAGCCTGCACCCCATACAGTACTTCTCCCTTATGCGAATCTTCTTCACTCTACCAGGCCTCCCCGACTGACTTTATCCCGAGCATCTTCAGCTCCATCTCGCTCAGCCCCACGCCCCTGAGCTGCTCGCGGTTCCCCCTCAGGCTCTCGATGGCGTTTATCCCCATCCCGCCCATCATCTCCTTTATCTCGAGGGACCACGCCCGGAGAAGGTTCTTCAGCCTCCTCGTCGCTATCTCCGGGTTCAACCTCTTCGTAAGGTAGGGGTCCTGCGTCGCTATCCCCCAGTTGCACTTCCCTGTGTAACACTTCTGGCAGATCGTGCAGCCCATTGCCACCAGAGCAGAGGTGGCTACGTACACCGCGTCGGCTCCCAATGCAATGGCTTTGATCACGTCAGAGCTTTTTCTGAAACCTCCGGCGACTACCAAAGACGCCTGGTTCCTGATGCCCTCCTCTCTCAGCCTGCTGTCCACGACCGCCGTTGCGATTTCTATCGGTATCCCAACGTTGTCCCTGGTTACCTTCGGCGCCGCCCCTGTGCCTCCTCTCATCCCGTCTATAACTATGAAATCCGCTCCAGCCCGCACTATCCCGCTGGAGATGGGCGCGACGTTGTGCACGGCCGCGATCTTCACCCCGACTGGTTTCCTGTACCTCGTCGCCTCCTTGAGCGCGTAGATGAGCTGCCGCAGGTCCTCTATCGAGTAAATGTCGTGGTGGGGTGCGGGTGATAAAGCATCCGTGCCTGCGGGAATCATCCTTGTCTCGCTTATGGGCTCCGTCACTTTTTCCCCAGGGAGATGGCCGCCGATGCCAGGCTTTGCCCCCTGTCCGATCTTAATCTCAATCGCCGCGCCTGTGTTCAGATACTCTCTGGTAACACCAAACCTGCCGGACGCTACTTGGACAATCGTGCGCGGACCGTACCTGTAAAAATCCCTGTGCAGGCCACCTTCACCTGTGTTCCAGAATGTTCCGAAATCAGAGGCCGCGCGCGCCAATGCAAAACATGCATTGTAGCTTATGGACCCGTACGACATGGCGCTGAACATTATCGGGGCCTCGAGTTCCAGCTGGTGCGGGATTTCCGTTTCAAGTTTTGGCCCCTCTGGACTTCCCATCTCTATCCTGTCCGGTTTCCGGCCGATGAACGTCTTCAGCTCCATGGGCTCGCGGAGCGGGTCTATCGAGGGGTTGGTCACCTGCGACGCGTTGAGAACGATGCGGTCCCAGTAGTTTGTATATGGCTTGTCGCAACCCATCCCCGTAAGTATCACTCCCCCGCTCCCGGCCTGGCTCTTGATGTCGTTTATGACCTCCGCTGTCCAGTTGAAGTTCTCCCGATACTGGGACTGGGTGCGCTCGACTGTCAGGGCGGATGTCGGGCATATGGCCTCGCAGAAGTGGCAGCCCACGCATTTTGTGCTGTCGCTTACTATGATGTCTTTCTCAGCATCGTATGCGTGGACGTCGTTGGAGCACATCCTGGCGCACGCCTGGCACCTTATGCACTTCTCGTCGTCCCGTTTTATCGCGAAACCGAACGGCGGTGTTGATTTAACCATGCGTTCCCTCCAAACGGCCCACCACCGGCTCCCCGGCCTCTGGCATCCAGACTTTACCTGGCGACTGGCATACCTCCCTTATTCCCGACTCCTCGCTCGACATGTAGAGCATGCTGCCCTTGCGGGCGGCGACCAGGGGGCGGAGCTTTATCCTGTCGTTTATCCCGACTATGCCGTTCGAGTGGCCGACCACCACCGCGAACGGGCCGTTTACCAAAGCCCCCCCGTATGCCATCCTCAAAGCTTTGCATATCTCCCTCTCTTTCTCCGGAAGCCGCTCTATCTCGTCCCAGAACGGGGCGGCCAATATCCTGCCCACTGTGTCAAAACCGAACCCGTGCTTCCTCGCGAGAAGGTCGAAGAGATAAGCTATCACTTCCGTGTCCGTGAACAGCGTGCAGCGGTACCCGAAGCTCTCCAGATATCTTTTGTTCGTCCCGTAAGATGAAATCTCCCCGTTGTGAACCACCGACCAGTCGAGCAGGCCGAACGGGTGGGCGCCGCCCCACCACCCCACTGTGTTGGTCGGGAACCTTCCGTGGGCGGTCCAAGCGTGACCCTCGTACTCGTCCAGCCTGAAGAATTTCCCCACTTCCCCGGCAAAACCTACTCCTTTGAAGATGCCCATGTTCTTCCCGCTGGAGATCACGAAAGCGCCGTCGACCTCTCCGTTTATCTTCATCACAGTGTTTACCACGAAATCTCCGATGTCTGCTCCGTTGGCCTTCGTTTCCTTAACTGTCAGAAAATACCGCCATAGCAGTGGGGGATTTTTTATTGCGGGAACTTTCCGCGTCGGGATCGGCTCGGCTCTTTCTATTGAATAATTCTCATCCAAACAGATCTCCGTATACTCCTTCGCCTTTTCGTTGTCGTACAGCAGATGAAAAGCGTGACAGTCCTTGAACTCGGGGTATATCCCATAACCGGCAAATCCTCCGCCAAGACCGTTCTCCCTGTCCTGCATCTTGGCTATCGCGTTTATGGCCTGAGCTCCGCTGAACCTATCTCCACTCTCGTCAATCATGCCGAACAGGGAGCACCCTCCCCTGTCTACTTCCATTCGCCTCATTGCTGGTCCAGTATAGGTCCGACGATTTCTGGCTTTAACATGGTTGCGAAAAGTATGAAGAAGTATGATTTATTTTTTGCAGCCGCTGGGCTAATGCAGCCAGTATGGTTTCTTAATCGTCTCAAATGCATGCACTGCCGCAATAATGCCTTCTGCACAAGCGGTTACTATGAGCCTGACCTCCCCAATAACGTCTCCAGCTGCAAACACGCCCTTGATGTTAGTTTGTAGGTTTTTGTCTACCTTTAAAGAACCATCCTCTTGTAATTCGAACCCGTTATTTTCTAAAAAGGCCTTGACCGGTTCTAAACCTATGGATACGAAAAGTTCATCCAAGCCAAAAATTTTCTTTTCGCCCGTCTTGAGATCAGTTGTTTCAACTTTGTCTATTTTTCCCGTCCCGTCTTTAGACACGCCAGTGATCTCGGTATTGTAGAGAATTTGTATCCCCAAGTTTTCCGCAAGTTTAACCGTGCTTTCCTTTGCCTTTGCGTACTTGTTCTTGACAAGAATCGTGATTTTTTCCGTGATATCGCCGAGCTGAACTGCGGTGTCAAACGCGTTGTCGCCTCCCCCTACAATGATCGTTCTTTTATTCTTGAAGATTTCAGGATGCTCTACCTTATAGTGAACGTTGGGGCTAGTGGAGTCTTTTAAAATCCCCAATTTTCTGGGGACGTTGAATATCCCTGTACACACTATGACTCTTCTTGCCTGATAGATATCTTGGGTAGTTTTTACCTCCATGAGGTTATCCTCTTTTCGTTCTATCTTCAGTGCCTCTTCGCCGCACCTAATCTCCGCACCTGCATTCTTGGCCTGCATAAACAGCATTCTGCTTAGCTCCTTGCCCAGTATGCCCACGGGAAAACCAGGGTGATCCCTGATAATCTTGTCGGGGTAAAGGAGCACGGGCAGGCCGCCAGGGAAGTCGTGCTTTTCTATGACGAGACAGCTCAGGCCTCTAAAAGAGGTATTTGCTGCGGCTGTCAGACCGGCAGGGCCGGCACCCACAACAATTACATCGTAAGTTTTCATGTTATCATCTTGTTCCCAATGATATTTTTATCTTGCTAGTGATTTGTCCTTCGCATTATTGATTTTCTCAGCTCTTCGATAAAGAATACTGCCGGGGCCAGTAAATACAGTGATAGTAGGTCCTTTTGTGTGAGGGGCGCTGTTCCGAAGAATGGCTGGGAGAATGGAAGATAAACTATCATTATCATTATCCCGATCTGGCCTATGATGCCTATGAAAAGCCACTTGTTCCTCAACGGGTTTAGCTTGAACGCTGACTCGCGAACGGTTCTCATTGCAAACAAGTTTCCGAGCTGGGCGGCCATTATTCCTACCATTACAACTGTCGTTCCCCTGGCGTACTCTGTCGCGTTGCCGACCGTCTTTTGTCCGAACGTCCACCCAGCGCCCTCCCATATGCCGAATGCAAGCAGCAGCACTACCGTCGACACTATTGTACCAATGTACGCGGCTCTGAGCAAGACCTTCATGTCCAATAGACGATTCGATTTTCTGGGCGGCTTGTCCATTATACCTGGCTGGGGTGGTTCCACTATCAGCGATAGGGAAGGCAACACATCCATTGCAAGGTCTATCGCCAGTACCTGGATGACTGCGAGGGGAAGCGGCACCCCCAGGAGCACAAATGCGATAAAGGCGCCAAACTCGGCGAAGTTGTGGGTGTAGACATAACCGAAAAACTTCCTCAAGTTATCGAATCCGGCGCGCCCATGTTTCACGGCTTCAACGATTGAAACGAAGTTATTGTCCAACAGCACCATGTCGGCAGACTCCCTGGCGACATCGGTACCACCAACTCCCATGGCCACGCCAACGTCGGCCTCCAGGAGCGCAGGCGCGTCGTTGACGCCGTCTCCGGTCACCCCCACCACTTCGCCTTTGGACTTGAGCACCTGCACTATTCTTAGTTTCTGTTCGGGCAGAATTCTCGCGAATATAACTTCTTTCTCGTTCAGAACCCGCGACACTTCCGATTGGCTCATTTTGCTGAGTTCGTAGCCCGTAACCACGGTTGGTTTTGATGAGGAAATGACCCCTATCTTACGGGCAATCGCCGCGGCAGTGAGCTCGTAGTCCCCTGTGAGCATGATTACTCTGATTCCTGCCCGCTGAGCCTCAAGCACGGCTTCTTTCACCCTTGGCCTTGGGGGGTCGGCAAGTGCGGCCATGCCAAGAAATGCCATCTCCGATTCGACTGGTCCAACTTCGGAAGTCTCATGGAATCCCTTGTGTATTTTGTAAGGTAGTTGCCTGTTCGCCATCGCAAGGACCCTGTAGCCTTGTGATGCAAGCTCGTCCATCTGCTTGAGAACCGTCTGCCGCATTTCTGATGTCAACGGCACGGCTTGGTTATCCAAGTAAATCTGGGTGCATCTGTC
>Ga0315279_10004148_pt1 | contig 19614 bp, 15 predicted proteins | sample YL17G06_20_MG_FD_203694 | JGI IMG/M metagenome (GOLD analysis project Ga0315279, IMG submission 203694) | Sediment microbial communities from Yellowstone Lake, YNP, Wyoming, USA - YL17G06_20 | ecosystem: Environmental > Aquatic > Freshwater > Lake > Sediment | place: USA: Wyoming | collected... | reverse complement strand
CCACGCGCTACGACAAGCTCGCATGCAACTACTTGGCTATGATAAAGCTAGCCATCATACTGCGCTACGTGAAGCGTTTATCAGACACGGCCTAGGCTCAGATGTATACATCCACCGTGGCAGCCACCATGCCACGGCCAGCAGGAGCAGGGCTACGGCACCAGCCGTAGTCCATCGTACTGAGCGCCGCCACGCAAAGTAGACGCCACCGATGAACAGCGCGATGCCACCGATCATGCCGGTGATTTGGTGGCGCCATGTGAAGCACACGCCCGCGCAAACGAACATCATGATAATCAGGGCCCAGCGGTACTCGTCCGATGTGACCACATGGCGTGCGTGCGGGATCCCCGGCAGCCATATCACTGCCCATAAGTCCATGTGCTCGTCGAACCATAAGTCCACGTGCTTGCTGAATACGAATAGTCCGGTGGCCCCGGCGATTGCCAATCCGCCGATGATCCACCGTATCGTGCGCCACCGGTTGCCGCTCATGGTTGCCTCGGAAAGGTTGACTGTCCGGACACGCGATGCACCCTAATGAATGCCACGAACCAGCGCGCCGGGCAACCCAAGATTCTTCGCTTTGCTCAGAATGACCGCGGTTGAAGGGTGTGGACCTTGCCCGGCGCCGCGCATTTCCCCTTCTTCTGCTCCTCATCTCCCTTGTGCATGCCACCAATCACCGTCATTCTGAGGACCGAACGAAGTGAGGGACGAAGAATCCCTTTGGCTGGGGATGTAGCCTCATTGAAGGAGTACACCGAGCACAAGAGATTCTTCGCTCGCGTCGCCTGCAGCGACGCGGCTCAGAATGACCGCGCTTGAAGGGTGTGGGACGGTGCGGATCGCCCAAGGCAACTGCGCCGTGACGAAGTTCATCCTTGCGCCCGAGGAGACGAAGCTCGTCTACCTGAACGACGTGATGCACCTGCCGCGCGCGCTGGACGTAGCAGGCTGCGCCTGAGGCGTAGATGGCCCGGTGCCGTAGGGAACGACTCGGACGCGATATATCGCGTCCCTACAATGGGATGCCCTGCAATCGCTGTAGGGGCGCGATTCATCACGCCCGGGGCGGGGAAACCCCGCCCTGGGGCTCGCATCACGGGCTGGGCTACGCAAGCAATGCCGCATGCCGTAGGGGCGCGGTCTCCGCGCCCTGGGGCGGGGAGACCCTACCGCGCAATCCCGCCCCATCGATACATTTCATCCCGACCTCATATCCGATACCTTCCGGCCATTCCCTGATCATCGACGCGAGAGAGGACCATGTCATGAGCAGCACCGATACCGTCTGGTCGCCGCTGGCGCGAGAGGAAGTGATCAAAGCCGTCGAGCGGAGGCATCCGTCACGCATCCCGCTCGTGATGGCGAAGTGGTGGGGCGAAGGGCTGTGGGAGCAGTATGGCGAGCGCTTGCGGTACTTCGATCGCTACCCGACCGACCTCGGCATGGTGTGGACCTCGCCCCTCGACGTCGGCGCGATGAACCTCTCTTGGCAGGCGAAGGCGACAGCCGCGCACGACAGCCGCTGCGTCATCGACGACTGGGCCCACCTCGACGAGTTCATCGAGAAGATGCCGAACGCGGAACATCCCTCCTTCGACGCGCACTTCGAGGGACTCGCTCAGCAGGCGGCGCAGGTCCGCGCGCAGGGCATGTACCTCATGTTCTCCTGGTGGGGGCTGTTCTTCGAGCGGCCGTGGGGCCTGCGCGGCATGGGCAGCCTCATGGTGGACTACTACGAGGAGCCGGAGAATGTCCGCCGCCTGCACCAGGCCCTCGCCGACCTCTACTGCGGCTTCCTCCGCCGCGCCGCGCGCGAACTCCAGCCCGACGGCTTCTGGACGAGCGACGACCTCGGCCATCAGACCCAGTCCATGATGCGGCGGGAGACCTTCGACGCGCTCATCAAGCCGTACTACTGCCAGGTCGGCGATGTGGTTAGAGAGTGCGGCATGCACTGGTGGCTCCACAGTTGCGGCAACAACACCGTGCTCATGCCGTCGCTCGTCGAGGCGGGCGTGAACGTCTTCCACCCGGTCCAGAAGCACACGATGGACGAGCAGGCCATCGCCCGCGAGTTCGGCGATCAGATGACGTTCCTCGTCGGCTTCGACGTGCAGCATATCCTCCAGGAGGGTACGCCGGCCGACGTCCGCGCCGAGGTGCGCTACCTCATCGACACGTTCGACCAGCCGGGTGGCGGCATGTGCATGGCGGCTGGCAACGGCATCGTCCGCGGTACACCGTTCGGCAACATCGACGCGTTCCTCCACGAGTCGCTCCGCTACGGCACGGAGCACCGGGCGCGCTACGGGCGGTAGAGAAGAGACGCGATGTATCGCGTCTCTACGGCGCCGCGACAGCGACAACGGGCGGTATCTTGCCGTCGAGCACGTCGCGGATCTTCTCCGTCAGGGCCTGGACGCTGAACGGTTTCTGGAGGAACGCGCCGCTCGAGGTCAGCAGGATGTCCTCGCAGCCGGGGATGTTGCCGACATAGCCGGACATGTAGATGACCTTCATCTCCGGATGGAAGCCGGAGAGGTGCCGCCAGAGCTCGTGGCCATCCATCCGCGGCATGATGACGTCGGTGAGCAGGAGGTGAACGTGTCGGTCCTCGTGGCCGGCCTCTTCCAGGGCCGCCTCGGGCGTCGCCGCCTCGACGACGTCGTAGCCGCACTGCCGGAGCACGTCGCCGATGAAACTTCGCACGACGTCCTCGTCTTCCACGAGAAGGATCGTCTCCGAGCCGCCTTGCACGGGCCCCTCGTGGACCGGTTCCTCGGCCACCTCGGGACGGTCCGCCACGATCGGCAGGTACCCGGTGAACGTTGTGCCCTTCTCCATCTCGCTCGTGACGCGGATGCAGCCATTGTGCTGTTTCACGATGCCATACACGGTCGCCAGGCCCAGGCCGGTGCCTTTGCCCTTCTTCTTCGTCGTGAAGAACGGCTCGAAGATCTGTGCCAGGGTCTCCTGATCCATCCCGTGGCCACTGTCGCTCACCAAAAGCATCGCGTAGGGGCCCGGATGAACGCCTCCGTCAGTCGCCGCCTCGTCGGCGAGGTAGACGTTTGCCGTCTCGATCTTGATCGTCCCGCCTTGCGGCATCGCATCCCGCGAGTTCGCCGTCAAGTTCATGAGGATCTGCTGGATCTGCGAGCGGTCGGCGCGTACGTTGCCGAGCGTCGGCTCGAGCTTGCTCACGATCTCCACGTCCTCACCGATGATCCGCCGAAGGATCTTCTCGAAGTCGAGGAAGACGCGGTTCAGGTTGAGCACCTTCATGTCGAGCACTTGCTTGCGGCTGAAGGCGAGGAGCTGGTGCGTCAGGTCGCGCGCGCGTTCCGCGGCATCTTGGATCTGCTTGATGTCATGGTAGGCGTCATCATCCTCGGAGAGCTTCCGGGCGGCCACCTCGGCATAGCCGATGATCGGCACGAGGAGGTTGTTGAAGTCGTGCGCGATGCCGCCCGCGAGCCGTCCGATCGATTCGATCTTCTGCGCCTCTCGGAGCTGCTCCTCGAGCATCTTCCGTTCGGTGATGTCCACCATCTGCCCATGGATGCCGGTGATGTCGCTCTGCTCGTATACCGGCTGGCCCGTGGAGCGGAACCACCGCAGCTCGCCCGATTTCGTCTGCACGCGGAATTCCGTCGGGCTCGTGAGCTTACCGGCAAGGGTTCTCACGAAGCTCTTCCTGAACTCCTCGACGTCCTCCGCGTAGAGCAGCCGGTCGAACCGCTGTCCGATTGCCTCCGCCGGGCTGTAGCCCGTCAGCACCTCGAGTGCCGGGCTCGCGTAGGTGATCGTCCCACCCCGGTCAACCGCATAGATGATCAGATGCGAGATCGCCTCCTCCATGGCGGCGTAGAGGTCGCTGATGAGGTCCATCACCTCCCAGAGGAAGATCATGTCGTCTTCGGTGAACGCGCCGGGCTCGCCCTGTTTCTCGCTCTGCTTGTTGAGCGCCTGGACGACCCCGATCCGTACCCCGTTCCGGTTGGTGATATGGAGGCAGAGCAGGCTCCGCGTCCGGTATCCCGTCATGCGGTCGACTTCGGGGTTGAAACGCGGGTCTTGGTAGGCATCTTCCGCCGATACCATCTCTCCCGACTGGAAGACGTAGCCGGCGATGCCCTTCGTTGCGGGGATGCGGATTTCCCCGGGCTGGAGGCCACTGGCGATGTAGCTATAGAGCTCGTCCGTCCTTCGGTCGTAGAAGAACACCGTCATGCGGTCCGCGTGGAGATAGGCACGCACTTCCTCGTTGATCCGTTCGATGAGCTTCGCGTGGTTCATCTCCGCGTGCATGAGCGTGCTGATCTTCAGCAGCGTGCGGAGCCGATGGATTTCCGCGTCCCGCTGTGCAACCTCTTCCGCAGGGCTGACGGTCATAACCCTTTCCCCCACCCGATGGCGACCTCTCCATACGGCGCCGGAATAGGCATGTCATCGTGATGAGAATGAACGCTGTATCAGGAAACGGCACGTCGCGCCAGGAAGGAATATGGCGTTATGGGCCTGTCACAGAGAACGGCCGAACCGCGAAGGACAGGCTACGTACATAATATGCCGACAGATGATTAGCAATGCATAGTGTGACCCTGGAACAGACCGCACAATCGAGGATTTTCCGGCGGTCACCATCGCTACGGCGCAGCTACGACTCCGCGAGTGTCGTCTCCGCCGATGCCGGGCTCGCCATGCGACCAAGCCGGACCGAGATGATCGCGGTGAAGCCAAGCGCCAGGACGAGCATGCCGCACGCCCCGTAGAGCGCCGGCGCGTAGCTCCCCATTCGCTCGCGCATGAACGCGCCAAGCGTTGGACCCAAGAACCCCGCAGCACTCCATGCCGTGAGCGCCACGCCGTAGATTGCCCCCACATGGGCCGTGCCGAAAAGGTCGGCGATGAACGCCGGGCAGGTGGCAAACCCGCCGCCGTAGCAGGTCAGGATGAGGAAGAACATCGCCTGAAAGGCGAACGCGTTCGTCGTGCGCGAAAGCATGGCGAACAGGGCGATCTGGAGGACGAACATGCTCCCGAACGTTGTCGTGCGTCCTATGACGTCGGACGTCGCCGACCATGCGATGCGGCCCGCGCCGTTGAAGATCCCCATCATCCCAACCATGAGGCCCGCCTGAGCCGCCGTCATCCCGACAAGCTCCTGCGCCATCGGCGAGGCGAGCGAGATCAGCATGATCCCGGCGGAGATATTGATGAAGAACAGCCCCCAGAGGAGCCAGAATTGCGGCGTGCGCAGCGCCTCACCGAGCGCATGGTCCCGCGCGGCACGAGCCCTGGCGACCGCGGCGGTGGGCTTCCAACCTTTAGGTCGCCAATCTGCACGCGGCACCTGGAGCACCTGCGAGGCGATGAGGATGACAGCGAAGTAGGCGCCGGCGAATGTCCAGAACGTCATCGGAACGCCGAGGGCGACGATGAGCCACGTCGCGACCGGTCCAGCGACGAGGGCGCCTGCACCGAAGCCACATACCGCGATCCCGGTGGCCAGCCCGCGCCGGTCGGGAAACCACTTGAGGAGCGCGCTCACCGGCGGCACGTACCCCAGCCCGAGGCCGATCCCACCAATGCCACCGTAGCTCGCGTAGAGGAGCGGAAGCGACCCGATGTGGCTTGCCAGCCCTGCGCCGGCGAGTCCGAGGCCGAAACAGCCCGCCGAGAGAAGCACGCTCCGCCGCGGTCCGACGCGCTCCATCCAGCTCCCGCCGAACGCCGCCGACAGGCCAAGCATGACGATCGCGACTGAGAATGTCCCCGTCACCGCCGGACGCGACCAGCCATGGAGCGTTCCCAGCGGCTTGACGAACACGCTCCACGCGTACACCGAGCCGATGGAAAGGTGGACAGCCACTGCCGCCGCGGCGATCTTCCACCGCGCAGTCGCCTCCGGATTCCGCTCCGTCATGGATGGCGTCCCCTGAACGTAGTGCTCCTGGTGCATCGCGCGGCAGGCACAAGGTGGGAGAGATCGTTGCGAGATGGCGAGCAGCCGTGCCGGCGGTCGCCGGGACCAACAAGATACCCGGCCGACAGGACGGGACAAACGGGATAGCGGCTCAGCCGTGCGCCGCATCGGGCGGATTCATCGCCGAATTTGCCTTCCGGCTCGCGACGTGCGTATATTGGCTGTCGGGCATAGCTGCATGGGGAAGTGTGGGTTGGGAGGATGGGCCACGTGCATGCTGCCGTCAGGGTACCCGCGATCATTCTCTTTGGCGCGGCCTTCATCATTGCAGTCTACCTTGCCACCGCCCTCATTGCGCAATCCAGGGCGGGCCTTCGCCTTCTCCCACGCCGCGGGCCGCGCGTCTGTCCACGATGCGGCTGCCCAGGGCCGAAGCTGACGCCCGTGGGGGTCTTCTGGCGGCTTCAATGGTTCTATCCGCTGGTCTTCCTTCCGGCCTTCCTGATCGGTTTCGCCCTCTCCGGTGGCGGCAGCGCGCGGTTTCCCAGCGCTGTTGGCTGGTACCTCTACGCCACCTACGGTGTCCTTGGCATCGCGCGGCTGCTCGGCGTCACGCAGAGCATCATCGGTGGGCCCGCGTACGAGTGCCCTACCTGCGGGGTCCGCTTCTCCCCGACCAACGGCACGAAAGACCACCTCGGCAACGATGGGACGACGAAGACGACCTCTTCGGAGAACTCCGAAGCTGCATACGAGGCCGACCTTGCATCGCGCGCGGCCGCGGAACCAGATCTCCTCTACCTCTTCAACAGCTACCAGGCGCACCGCGTCGGAGCGCTGGTGCATCTGCCTACCGAGCCTGAGCGGACGGCGAAGGGGAATTCTCTCAAGGCATGCGTCGAGACATGGCGGAAGGTCCTCGGCGAGAGCTTCCACCTGACTGCCCGTGAGTATCCGCCGCTCAATGGCGAGTTCCTTGTCGCCGCGTCCGATGAGCGCGTCATCTTGACGAACAGGCGGCTGTTTCTCCTGAACCCGACTGTCCCTGGAAAGGTTGCGCGCGCAGTCTCGCTCGCCGAGGTTGCCGGGTACCGCTGCCGCGGCCGGCGTACGACGAGCGTGCAGCTTCAGCTGGCCTCCGGAGAGGTCATCGCCCTGCACGGCCTCAGGACAGCCCCAGGGCGCGCATGCATCGAGGCACTGGCGAAGAAGGCGCGTCAGATGGGCGACCCATCGATGTCGCGGAGCTGAACGTGGCTGCCATCACTCGACGGCGAACAGCGTGTGTCGGGCCGGGACGGAGACGATACGGGCGTAATGCCACGCGTGCGGTCCGGCCCTCTCGCTCGGGGTCGGCTCGCGGAGGACGAGCTCGGTCGCGCCGTCGGTAAGCGTGTTGTAGCAGACGAAGGCGAGGTCGAGTCCCTCGATCGCGCGTCCGCCGCGGATCGGCACGTCCGCCGGGCCAACCCATGCGGGCACGAGCAGTGGACCGGTGTCCACCTGGAATCGCCTCGGGCCACCATGCCGTGCGTCGACTACGTTCATCGTCTTCACTGGGTACTCGATTACCGCCGTCTGGCCTGTGGCCGCGTCGCGGAGGTGCGTCTCTGCCACGATGGGACGCCCAGCAAGCATCGCGGCGACTACCTGCTCGTCGTCGGCGAGCGGCTCCGCGGCAGAGGCAAGCCGCACGTCGATCGTCACCTCCTCGAAGCGATCCGCAATCTGCCCGACGTCCCACTCGGCGGCGCGCGTTGGGTCGTGCGTCGCAAACGTCCGCAGGATCAGGAATTCCTCGTCCGACCAGATGCCGCAGAAATCGTAGTTCGGGTCCTGGAACAGCCCTCGGTCGAGGTACATTCGCTCCGCCTTGCACGGCGTGATGAGCGCAAACCGGCTTGGTGCGCGTGCACCGTCCGCGATGCTGCACACCGCGTCGAGCTGGATTCGCGCGGTGTTCGAGCGGCCGTTCACGGTGAACGTGAGGAAGGATCGTGAGAAGTCGGGGAGCGATGGGCTCACGGGCGGTGTCTCCTTGCAGGGCGGCGAACGGCTGGGTACGCCGTCACTTCGCCACGTCTGCCATCGGCGTCACGACGTTTCGGATCTTCCCGATGGAGCTGATCTCCACCTCCACGACGTCGCGGGGTTTGAGGAACGTGCCCGAGGCGGAGCCGACCCCTGCCGGCGTGCCGGTGGAGATGATGTCGCCCGGCTCGAGCGTCATCCAGCGCGACGCCCACTCGATGAGTTCGGCGATGTCGAAGATCATCTGTCCCGTCGAGGCCTCCTGCTTGGCCGTGCCGTTGACCCGCGTCACGAGGCGAAGCGCATGCGGGTCGGGAACCTCATCCTTCAGGACGAGCGCCGGCCCCATGGGCGCGAACGTGTCGAACCACTTCCCGTTGAGCCAGTCGAACCACTTGTCGCCCTCGCGCGCCGTCTCCACCTTGAGCGACCGCTCCGAGACGTCGTTCACGACGAGGTAGCCGGCCACGTAGTCCATCGCCGCGGCGGCGCTCACGAGGCGCGCGCGCCTGCCGATGACGACGCCGAGCTCGCCCTCCCAGTCGATCTTGTTCGCGTTCGGCGGGTAGATGATCGGGTCGTACGGCCCCGTGACCGACGTCGCCGGCTTCATGAAAAGCCGCGGAGTCGTGACGCCCTTCTCCGCCCAGGTGTGGCCCGATTCGCGCAGGTGCTCGCCGTAGTTCCCCGCCAGGGCGAGGAGCTTTCCCGGCCGCGGGATCGGCGCGGCGAGGCGCACGTCCCCATACCGGCGGAGGCATTCGCCGAGCTTGAGCGCCTTCGCCGCCGCGCGCGCCGCCGCGTCGATCCCTGCCGGGCCAAGGGCGAGGAGCTCGAGGATGGATCGCGGAGCCCGCGTTCTCAGAAGGCCGACCGCATGCGGCGCATCGACGAGATCCACCACGTGCGCGCCATCCCGTACGCCGAAATGAATCCCCTGCGGGACATGGAACGATACCAACTGCATGGTCCTCTCCTTGCATGGGGGAAAGACCCGCACAATGTGCATCCCGCCGTAAGGGCGCCGCGTCCTCTTCGAGGACGAAGCCGTGCGCCCCTACGGGAGCGCGTATCAGCCCGGCTCGGTGAGGAACTCCTCGAGCGCGTGGCAGATGCGGAAGTGGTGCCGGCCAATCTGGCGCATGCCGCTCAGAAGGTCCATGTGCGCGGCGCTCGTCGCGGCGCTCTCCGCGAGCCCGGCGTCGAGGCGCGCCAGGTGCGATTCGCGCAGCTTCCGCTCGATGGCTTCGCTCTGGTCCTTCTCGTGACGGATCTCTCGCGCCTTGCCGATATTCCGGTCCTCCATGGCGGCCTGGGTCTCGTCATGGACCTGGGCGGTGAACGTCTGGTACTGGAGGAGCTCCTGCCGGCCCTGCGCGGTGAAGTCCACCCCCTGATTGCACAGTGCCGTCGCCCGCTCCACGAGATCGGTGCCGACATACTGCGCCGTCTGCCGAAGATCGTCCACGATGGAGAGGTGCCCGTGCTTCTCGCGCGACTGGAATAGGCCGAGATTCTTCTGAGACAGACGAATATAGTACTGCTGGAGCGAGTCGGTGAGCACGGCTACCTCGTCACGTCGCCTCATGAGATCCCGTCGTGCCTTCTCGCCGGCGGCGCCGAAGCTCTGGACGATCTGGCGGATCATGTCCCCGACGATGCGGCTCGTGCGGAGGATCTCCTGGTATGCGGCCGCCAGCGCCATCTCCGGCGTCTCCAGGAGATTGTTGTCGAGATACTGGGCGGTGAAGACCTCTTTGGCCTCCTCCTCCTTCGGGAACATGCGCGTGAGCAGCCACGCGAGCGGCGTGAGGAACGGCAACAAGATTACAGCATTGGCGATGTTGTAGAACATGTGCGCGTTGGCGATCTCGCGCGGCACGGAGCTGGACCCCATGAGATGAGTGATGTGGATGATCCCACGGGAGTACAGGCCCAGGAACGGGAAGAAGAGGAGGGCGTTGATCGTCTGGAAGAGGAGATGGGCAATGCCTGCTCGTTTCCCTTCCGCGGAGGAGCCCAAGGAGACGAGCACCGTGGTCGCCGTCGTGCCGATGTTGGCACCGATGACGATGGGCAGGGCGGATTGTAGGTCGATGAGGCCCTGCCCGGCGAGCACCACGGCCAGACCGATCGTCCCGCCGCTGTGCATGAGCGCGGCGATGGGGATCGCCACGAGAACGCCGAACAGCGGATGGTCCCCGAGGGAGAGGAGCACCCGGCTCACCGCCGGAATCCTGCCCAACGGCTCCACCGCGGCGGACATCACGGCCATCCCGTAGAAGATCATGCCGAACCCAAGGATGATCTCGCCGAGGTAGATGTACATCTTCCGCTTCGTAATCACCGTGATGAGCACGCCGACGCCGATCATGAGCAGGGCGTAGTCGCTGATCTTGAAGGCGATGAGCTGCACCGTCAGCGTCGTGCCGATGTGCGCGCCGAGGGTGACGCCCATGGACTGGGTGAGCGTCATGAGCGCCGCCGAGACGAAGCCGACGACCATGACGGTGGTGGCGGTGCTCGACTGAACGAGCGCGGTGACGACGGCGCCGAGGCCTACGCCCGTGAAGCGGTTCGTCGTCAGCTTGCTGAGGATGCTCCGCATGCGCGAGCCGGCAACCTTCTGGAGGCCGCCACTGCCGAGCTCGAGGCCATAGAAGAACAGACCCAGCCCGCCGAGGAGCCCGACGACCACCATGAGCCACCAGGTGGTCTTCAGCGCGGTGACCATGATGTTCGGCATCGGCCCGCGCATCTGGACCGCGCGCGCCGCGACGACGTACGCGCCATCTTCGCTGCCGAGGTGCACGTTCGCTGCGGCGATCCCATCGGCAGCGCTCACCACGGTGCTGGCGACCAACGCATCATCGCCTCCGTGCGGGCGCGAGACGACCTCGAACGATACCGGCACTCCGGCGAGCGGTTTACCTCGGACATCCTCCACGCGGACTCGCGCCGCCCCCGGCAGTTCCTTCCTTACCGTGCCAACGAGCATCTGCTGCCCCGGCTCGTAGGAGACGTTCCTGAGCCAGCAGGGAGTCGCCGCCGCCGCGCTGACCGCCGGAGTGGCCGGCGCAGACGGAGGTGGAGGTGGAGGCTCGGTGGCGCCGCGGGCGAGTGGGTCGAGGGCGAGTCCGACGACGAGCAGGACGAGGAAACCTATGGAGCGGGCACGCCAGTAGGATGGCACGGGCACTGCGAGCATGCACGACCTCCCGGGAGAGGATACGCCGGCCCTGCGCGACGATAAGGCGAAGGCAATATATTGTCACGACTTAGCTAGGTCAATACCGTGCTCCCGCCGAGCGAGCACATGCGCACGAGGTCATTCCTGCTCGATCCACACGGCGCGGCCGCCCATCTCCGCGAAGGCGAGGGTCACCGTGAAGGTCTCCGCAGCCTGCGCATGTGCGACATCCTCGCTGGTAAGGACGTCGTGCGCCGTGAGGTTCGGCGAGACAATGCGGGCTGCAGCCCATGGCGGCGCAGTGCGGATCGCAATCGTCGCCTTGGCCGGATGCCGCAAGTGGTTCACCGCCAGGAGCATCATGTGGCCGTCGATGCGAAAGAGCGCAGCCTCGATGTTCGGATTGTCGGGGTGCGCGATCGGCAGAATGCTCTGGAGCACGAGCTCGTTGCCGACCAGCGCCTCGATGGCCGGCTCGATGCGAATGCGCTCCTGGTGAGTCCAGTCGTACAGCCCCATGCCGGCGGCGTAGTCGACGCCGATGAGCGAGCCGGCCCGGAGGATCGTCCCGCTGCCGTGGTGGTAGCGGACGATGGCGGGCATGCCGTCGGCGAAACGGGCGAGGATCTCACAGCCGGCCCGGCGGCGGAGCCCTTGCCCTCTCGCGCGGACGAGGACCACCGTCTCGTCTTCGAGGCGATAGGTGAGCGAGGTTGTGCGGTTCGGCGAGGTCACGTCAGGGAAGGCCGGGCTGTACGGCTCGGTATCTTCGTCGCCGTAGTCGGCGAGGAGGAAGCCGCCGTCGCGCACGAACCGCTCGATGCGCTCCCGCGCGGCGGGCAGCAGCGACGAGTTGCCCCACGTGCAGAGCGCTTTGTAGCCGCGCTCGCGAAGGATCCCGCGGGCGACTTGCCCTTCGTCGACGGTCTCGATCTGGTAGCCGAGGCGGGAGAGGAGTTGGTACGCGCTCATGAGGTCGTCGCCACGATCGCTCGAACGCGTCTGGGCGTAGGTCGTCCACGGCACGAGCAGTGCGATCGGGTCCTTGACTGGCCGCGCGTCGCCGATGATCTCGACGAGCCGGATCATCTCGGCGCTCGCCCGCTTCGTGCTGCGGAGAAGATTGCCGCCGGTCCACCAGATGAGGCCGTTTGCCCCGTGGATGAGGGCACTGTAGACCTGCTCGACGTGGCCGACCTCGGGCGGCTCGGTGAAGTTCCCCTGCCAGGAGGGGAACGCTTGGCCGTTCGTCCAGAAGCTCCGCGCGAAGCCGATTGCGCTCTGCGTCACATCCTGGGTGAACGTGTAGAGGTAGATGCGCCAGAGCGAGCCGGGCGCCCATTCCATCGGGTACTGGTCATTGAACGCATGTTCAAGAACCGCGCCCATCTTCCAGAAGTGGTCGCCGGTGTAGACGGAATCCCACGCGTTCGGGTACCAGTCGTTGATCTCATGGGTGACGAGCGCGCCCGGCACCTCTCGCTCGATGATGCGCCGCTGGACCGTAATGGCCTGCGGGATCGCCTCCGCATGGTAGTCGACCCACTCTTGCCAGAGGACGCGGTCGCTCTCGGGCCGCCAGGGCGGCGTGACCTGGCTCAGGCGGCGAACTGTCTTGCGGTGGAGGCGGTTGTACGCGTCCGCATCGCGGTAGCGCGTCGCGAGCTGCTCCTTGAAGCCCTCGACACAGTCGCGGCAGTAGCAGGTCATCGCGGCGACTGCCCCGCCGTGGCCGTCCTGGGTGGAGATCTGGTACTGCATCTCGTGGCCGACGGCGAGCACCGGCCGGCCTTTGTGGTGAAGCACCGCCGGGTGCCCCATGAAGTGGCGGCAGACCTCGGCGATGTACTCCTCGAGATCGCTGAGGTAGGCTGCGTTGCGGTAGCAGAAGCCATTCTTCCGCGTGCTCGGGTTGCCTTCGCTCGTGAGGTTCCGCATCTCCGGATGCGCGTCGAGATCGGGCTCGTACGTCGGCTCGAGCATGACCGCCACGCCGAGCTTCGCCGCCTCGTCGAGGAAGGCGAGGATGGCTTCCACGCGCTCCGGCGAGATGTCGCCCCGCGAGAGGATCGTCTCGCACATCGTCATGCCGAGCTCGGCGATGAGGCGAAGCTGCGCGATTGCCTCCGGCTTGCCGGGGCCGAGGCACGTTGCGCCGACAACGGGGCGCTCCGCGAGGGGACGATTCTCGGGAGAGGAGGCCATGGCTGATGCTCCAGGGTGAGAACCACTTGAGAAAAAGCAGGAAAGCTGCTAAGAGGATAGGGATCGAATCGGGCGGCACCAAGGCGAAGAAGAGCGCGGTGTGGACGGTACACTGCGCCGGTACGAGGTTAGGGTGTGTCTGACTAAACGGGAGGCCTGGCTCGCGACGTTGTGATCGGTGCAGGAGATGTTGGTGCGACGGGCATCTACGTCCGTACGGACATGGCGCCGCCACGCCCGTACTACACGCGATTGTGACCATTTGCCAGACACAGCCTAGTCCGCTCCGACGCCGAGTTCTTCGAAGAGCCGTCGCATGTACTCAATCGTGCGTCGGCCGTTGCGGTCGAGGTTCTCCTCGGAGCCGCCGCCGACAAGGGGCGAGCACATCTCGTACGAGAGCCAGCCGGCATAGCCGATCTCCTTGAGGGCGCCGACGAACTCGCGGTAGTCGGTTGGCCCGTCGCCCGGCACGACGCCGATGGCCTCGACGCCGATCTCTTCGAAGGCGATTGCGCCGGGGTCGTACCGGTGTACCGGCCGCCGGATGAAGTCGGTGAGATGGCTGTGCGCGATAAGGCCACGGAACCTGAGCACCGTCGCGCGGATCGGCTCGCCCTGCGCGACGATGTACGGCGCGTCGAGCACCACCTTCACGTTCGGCTCGCCGATGTCGCGGAGCATGTCGAGAAGCGCATCTGGGTGCGAGGCGATGCAGGAGTGGTTCTGGATGCCGACGGTGACGCCATATTCCGCGGCGCGCCGACAGGCCTCCCGAAGGCCGATGACTACCTGGTCCCACTGCTGCCGATGCGGCACGGACGCGTCGGTGAAGCCGGTGTACGTGCGGACGACGCCTGCGCCGAGGTCGTGTGCCAGCCGAGCGACGGCGTCGAAGTAGACGAGTTCCTTTTCAACGTGGGCCATGTCGCGATGCGCCCAACCGCCGGCCCAGTCGTGGTAGCTCGCCAGCCCACATACCTGCATCCCGGCATCCGTCACGAGGGCGCGAAGCCGTCTCCGCGCGCGAGGCGAAAGATCGAGCGGCGAGGCGTGCGGACGCTTGGCGGCGAACTCCACTCCATCGTAGCCGAGGGCCTTCGCCTTGTGGATGAAGTCCGGCAGCAACAAGCGGACTTGCCCACCCCACGTGCCGGAGTAGCTGACCGAATGGAGCGCGAGCTTCATGGCGGTACCTTTCCGGAAGGATGCGTCGTCTCGTGCGGGCTGGATCCTACAGTATAGCCGGATCACGGCCTGCCGGCAATGCGAGGGCCGCAGGCGGCGAACCTTGCTCCGCGCGCGTGAGGTCGCCGGGCGAGTAAATTCGCCAGGCAATTGGTTTCTTTCTCATCTCAGTGAAACGTCCATGTCGGCCCACGTCGATAGCGCTCCGGATGTCCTCGCGCTGCCCGTCTCGTCCCTCGCCGGCGTCGGGCGGATACGCAGTGCCGCGCTCCGCGAGGTCGGCGTGCGGAACGTGGGCGATCTCTTGCGCTCCATCCCACGACGCTACCTCGACCGGAGCGCGATGCCGCTCATCCGCGATCTTGCCGTTGCGCGGGACCGCAGGACCACCGACGCGAAGGTCGAGGTCACCATCATCGGCACGGTGCTTCGCATCCGCGCTGTCCCCGGCAGGAAACGCCGCACCATCATGACCCTCTCCGATGGCACGGGCACGCTCGACTGCGTCTGGTTCGGCGAAGGGGATTGGCTCTTCCACACGTTCTCGGTCGGCGATCAGGTCGCCGCGAGCGGCACCTTGGAACGCTTCCGCGGTTGGCAGATGACGCACCCGGAGATCGAGCAAATCGACCGCGCGTCGGAGGCCGCCGCGGGCGCGGATCAGGACGGGCAGCCGGACGACCTCATGCACATGGGACGGATCGTGCCGATCTACCCGCAGCAGGCGCCGCTCGCCGCCGTGGGCCTGCACAGCCGCGGGATGCGCCGCCTCATCCGGCGGACGCTCGACCGGTTCGGCGGCCGCATTGGTGATCCGGTGCCGGAGGCAATCCGCCGGCGGCGTGGGCTTCCGGCCCTTGCCGACGCGTTCCGTCAGGCGCATTTTCCCGACTCGTTCGAGCTGGCCACCGAGGCCCGCAATCGCCTCGTGTTCGACGAGTTCCTCGGCCTGGAGCTCGCCCTCGCCCGGCGCAAGCTGTCGCGCGCACGGCACGAGGTCGGCATTGCGTTCCCCGACGTCGGCCCGCGGTTCGAGCGGCTCCTCGCGCGATTACCGTTCGAGCTCACCGAGGGGCAGAAACAGGTCCTCCGCGAGATCCGGCGCGACATGCGGCGTCCGGCGCCCATGAGCCGGCTCTTGCAGGGCGATGTCGGCTCCGGCAAGACGCTTGTGGCAGTCTTCTGCGCGGTCATGGCCGCCGACAACGGCTGGCAGACGGCGATCATGGCGCCGACGGAGGTGCTTGCCGAGCAGCACGCCCTCACCATCGGCCGTCTGCTCTTCGAGGTGAGCGTCGATTGCGTCCTCATCACCGGCTCGACGCCACAGGCTGCACGCCGCCGCGCCCTCGCCGAGGTTGCCGCCGGCGACGTGCCCGTCATCATCGGCACGCATGTGCTCCTCAGTGGCGACGTCGAGTTCGCCCGGCTTGGCCTGGTGATCATTGATGAGCAGCATCGCTTCGGCGTCGTCCAGCGCGAGTCGCTGCGGCGGAAAGCCGGCAAGGACGAACGGGTGCCGGACCTTCTCGTCATGACGGCGACGCCGATCCCTCGATCGCTCGCCCAGACGCTCTACGGCGACCTCGACGTGTCGGTGCTCGCGGAGAAGCCGCCCGGCCGGCAGCCGATCCGCACCGTCCTCTGCACGACGGCGCGCGCGGTCGATGCGGCGTGGACGGCGGTCCGTGCCGCGGCGGCGCGCGGCGAGCAGGCGTACGTCATCTTCCCGCTCATCGAGCAGAACGAGGCCATCGACGTCCGGGCGGCGACCGAGGGCTTCGAGGAGCTTCGCGCCGGCTTGCTCGCCGGGTGTCGGCTGAGGCTGCTCCATGGCCGGATGTCCGCGGGCAACCGGGATTCGGTCATGCAGGAGTTCAAGGCCGATCGGGTCGACGTGCTCGTGAGCACCACCGTGATCGAGGTCGGCGTCGACGTGCCGAACGCGACCGTCATGGTGGTCGAGGGCGCCGAGCGGTTCGGCCTCGCGCAGCTTCACCAGCTTCGCGGCCGGATCGGCCGCGGCACGGAGCCGTCGACGTGCTACCTCATCCCGCGCGGAAAGCTCTCTGATGAGGCTCGGCGCCGTCTCGATGCCGTCGCATCGTCCGACGATGGGTTCGAGCTCGCCGAGGTGGACTTGGACATCCGCGGCCCGGGTGAGTTCTTCGGCACGAAGCAATCCGGTCTGCCGGAGTTCCGTCTCGCCCACGTCGTGCGCGATGCGGCGATTCTCGCGGCCGCGCGAGAAGAAGCGTTTGCTCTCGTCGAACGCGACTTCGACCTTGCCGAGCCGGAGCACGTGCCGCTCCGAAGGCTTGCGCGGCCCTTCGCCCAGGCGCTCGCGGCGAGGGAGAAGGCTGACCGCTCGACGGCGGCATGAGGACGACACGGGCAAGGCGATGCGGATACGGCGTACCAGCACGATCAGGAAACGGCGGGCGGGATATCCTTGTCCCACCCCTTGGAAGGGGCGAACGCGCAACCGAGGGAGGACGTGCACATGTATGCGGACCTTAGTGCGGGTGCCGTCGGCGTGCGAGCGACGTTGGAAGAGGCGATCAAGCTCGCGAAGGATGCTGGGTTCAAAGGGGTTGATTTCGACCTCAAGGAGGCGGAGGTGTATGGCCCCGAGCGCGCTCGGGAACTCGCGGCGGCGAACGGCCTGGTGGTCGGCGCGTGGGGCCTGCCGGTGGATGTCCGCGCCGACGAGGCGAAGTTCCACGACGGTCTCAAGGCGCTTGGACACTGGGCGGACGTCGCACGTAAGCTCGGCTGCGGCCGCTGCATCACGTGGGTGCTCTCCGGGTCGAACGAGCTCCAGTCCGCGGAGAACTTCGATTTCCTACGGGATCGCTTCCGCCAGGTCGGGATGATCCTCAAGGACTACGGCTCCCGCCTTGGATTGGAGTTCCTCGGCCCGAAGACGATCCGCGCGGCGTTCAAGTACGAGTTCATCCACACCCTGCCGGGGATGTTGGAGCTCTGCGACGCTATCGGCACCGGCAACATGGGCGTACTCCTCGACTGCTGGCACTGGCACGCAAGCGGCGGGACGCTCGCCGAGATCGAACGGATGCGCCAGGAGCAGGTGGTGTACGTCCACGTGAACGACGCGCCGCGGGGCGTGCCGCGCGACGAGCTTATCGACAACGTGCGGGCGCTGCCGATGGAGACCGGCATCATCGATCTGCCCGGGTTCCTGAAGGTGCTCCACAAGATCGGCTACGACGGACCCGTCGCGGCGGAGCCTTTCAGCAAGGTCCTGCCGACGCTGCCGCCCGCGGAGGCTGTTGGGATTGCCGCGGACGGGCTGAAGAAGGCGTGGCGCGCCGCCGGGATTCCCTGGTAGTACGTGCTGCGCATTACTTGTCCCGCGGCGTCGCATTCTCCATCATGCGTACGGGGCAGCCTACCCGGCTGCCCCGCCATGCATCGTAAGATTCACCGCGAAAGGTAGTCCCCCATGATTGTCACGCGGCAGGATCGTGCGGTCCTGCGTGATCTTGCGCATCGGATCGCCGACGCGGCGTCTTTGCTGGAGCAGGCGGAGAAGGTCCGTCTGTGGACGGCGTGCAACGATCTACAGCCCGAGCGGGCGATGGTCCTGGCCAACCCGCAAGGCGGATGGGCCGACATCGATGAGGCGTGGCTGCGGTGCGAGTGCGACCCGTCGCTCCACTGGATCGAGGAGACGCTGCGGCGTCGGCTCATCCAGCACGAGCACATCCCGGACGATCAGCCGATCTTCGCGACGTTCAACGTGCCGCTGCAAGTAACGGGCGCTGGGTACGAGGATTACGGCCTCGCGCTTCGGACCACGCGCACGGACGTGCCGCAGGGCGCCTACCACATCGACCCGGTGATCACGAGCGAGCAGGACCTCGAACGGCTGCACTTCCGTCCGCTGTTCATCGACTTCGAGGCGACGGATCGCGCGGTGGCATTCGCAGAGGACCTGATCGGCGACATCCTCGCGGTCCGTCGCGTCGGCAGGATGGGCTGGCGGTACGGCCTCACGCGTGTCCTCATCCACATGCGCGGGCTCGAGCAGATGATGCTCGACATGTACGAGCAACCGGCGCTCCTTCACCGCCTCATGGGGTTCCTCCGCGACGATTACCTCCGCGAGCTCGATTTGTTCGAGCGCGAACACGCGATGGAGTTGAACAACGTCCCCGACCATATCACCGGCTCGGGCGGGCTGAGCCCGACGCAGGCGCTGCCGGCTCCCGACTACGCGGGAGTCGTCCGGCCGATCGACTGCATCTGCTGGGCCGAATCGCAGGAGACGGTCGGCGTGGGACCGGCGCAGTTCGACGAGTTCGTCCTGCAGTACCAACTGCCCCTCATGCGGCGGTTCGGCCTCGTCGACTACGGCTGCTGCGAGCAGCTTGACCACAAGCTCGACCTACTGATCGCCCACATCCCGAACCTGCGGTGGCTTGCGGTGTCGTCATGGTCGAATCGCTCGCTCGCGGCGGAGAAGATCGGGAAACGGTTCGTCTACGTGTACAAGCCGTGGCCGACGCATGTCTCTGCGCCGTCGCCGGCGTGGGACGAGGCGGAGCGGGACATTCGGGAGACGCTGCGCATCGCGCGGGGCTGCGCCGTCCACATCGTCATGAAGGACACGCAGACCTTCCATCACGACCCGGAGCGGATCACCCGCTGGGCCACGATGGCGACGCGGATCGTCCGGGAGATGGCGTGAGGAGCAGGCTGCGTCTCGCGTGCAACGCGGGGTCATTCTGAGGACCCAGCAGCGTCGGCGCAGCCGACGATAGCGAGGGACGAAGAATCCCTTGATGCTGGGGACAGGGAACGTTTTGCGTTCCGTACGTTGCCTGCGGCGACGTCGCTTAGAATGACCACGGGTGCGAGGCGGAAGAGGATACAAAGGAAGTTCTGCGGATACGAGCGCGGGAGGGTCTTATACGTGTTCGTGTTGAAGATGCTACATCGTGGCCGGAGGGGCGAGGCATGCCTCGCCCCTGCCACCCATTGTGCAGACGCATCATACAACCGACGATATGGGCAGACCCCGTGTTCGCCCATATAG